>Ga0272448_1006092_pt1 | contig 13119 bp, 13 predicted proteins | sample YNPCB0191_FD_202220 | JGI IMG/M metagenome (GOLD analysis project Ga0272448, IMG submission 202220) | Hot spring sediment microbial communities from Yellowstone National Park, WY, United States - YNP-CB-019-1 | ecosystem: Environmental > Aquatic > Thermal springs > Hot (42-90C) > Sediment...
CAGAAAAGACAAATCAATCTCGCCTAAAAAATATTTGAAGTTTTTTTCTATCCATCCTATACATCTATTTATTTTTTCTTCTGTTGGTGGTAAAAGAGAAATCTCTCCCCATGATTTGTTTCCTTCTGCATCCTCAAAGTTTATGACCAGTCCTTGTTTGTAGGAAAATGGAACACCGCGAATAAAAACTTCTGTTTTCAATGGTATTTCATAACGATAAATAGAGAATTTTCGAATATACACGGGTTTTGTCATTATATAATCCACAGCACAGAAAAAAGGATGCTATATATTAACAGTAATTTTGCTGTATTAGCTAATAGTAAGTTTAACTCACTGCCTTTCAGTCGAACCATAGACCTCATCAGAAATATGGCAGGAATTATTAGCACAATTAGGAACAGAATATCTGTCTGTCCAAATTTTGCAAACGCCAGAAGAGAAGGAATGATAAGAACACTTACAAGAAGCATCGTTATGTACTCGATTTGAGCAAATTTTTTACCGAAACGGACGGCAAGTGTTCGTTTGCCAACAAGGACATCGCTTTCAACATCACGATAATTGTTCACTGTAAGGATGGCCACAGAGAAACATCCTGCAGAAATTCCTGTTAAAAGTCCGTGTAATGAGATTTGAAAAGACTGGACATACTCCGTTCCCATGACTGCGACAGGACCAAAGAATAGGAACACAAATAAATCGCCCAATCCTAGATAGCCCAGAGGTATCGGTCCTGCGGTGTAAGCAAAGGCAAGTATTAATGAAACGGCACCAATGATTAAAATGGGCAAACCGCCCCGATAAATTAAATAGCCTCCGGGGAATAAAGATATAAGCACAATAATAGCCAATGCGAACTGCATTTGTTTTTGAGTAAGCCAACCTGCACTGGTTGCTCGTGTTGGACCTACACGATTTTCGCGGTCAGCCCCTTTCAGAAAATCGAAGTAATCATTAGCGTAATTGGATAATATCTGTAACAATATGGCACCGAATAAGGCAAACATAGCAGAAATTGCATGGAAATGTCCATCTCGAATAGCAAGGGCAGTTCCCATTATGACGGGAGCAATGCTTGCCCCTAATGTTTTAGGGCGTGCAGTTAAAAATAAAACTTTTAAAATGGAAGGTTTTTCTGTTGACATAATAATTTCAAGCAAGTAAAAGGTTTAATCTTAGGGCTTTCGTGGAAACTTTGAAAAATCGGGGTCTCTTTTTTCGAGGAAGGCATTACGACCTTCCTGTCCCTCTTCGGTCATATAAAAAAGCATAGTAGCGTTGCCGGCTAATTCGGTTAATCCCGCCTGTCCATCTTCATCTGCATTCATTGCCGCCTTGATACAGCGAAGAGCAATCGGAGACATTTTCAAAATCTGGCGACACCATGCCACCGTGGTTGCTTCTAATTCTTCCAGAGGTACTACTGTATTTATCAGCCCCATTTGCAATGCTTCCTGAGCATTATATTGCTTGCATAAGAACCATATTTCCCTTGCTTTTTTCTGTCCTACAATTCTCGCTAAATGGGCGGAACCATAACCTGCATCAAAAGAGCCCACTTTGGGTCCTGTTTGCCCAAATATGGCATTATCGGCGGCAATGGTCAAATCACAAACCATCGCTAAAATATTTCCACCACCTATGGCATATCCTGCAACCATGGCTATGACAGGCTTCGGACAGGTTCGTATCTGGCGGTATAAATCAAGAACATTCAAACGATGATGTCCTGTGCGTGGGTCTATATATCCTGCTTCTCCACGGTATTTCTGGTCTCCACCGGAACAAAATGCTTTATCCCCTTCTCCAGTGAGGATAATTACTCCTATCTGAGGGTCAAATCGTGCATCGGCGAGAGCATCACTAATTTCATCCAGAGTAATCGGAGTAAAGGCGTTTCGACGATTAGGACGATTGATAGTAATCTTTGCTATTCCTTCGGCTTTGTGATAAAAAATCTCCGAATACTTTTTTGCTTCCTGCCAGCATATTGTTACTTCACCCATGATAAAAACTCCTTTATTCATTTTATATTACAAGTTTTATATTTTATCGAAATAACGATTAACGCTTCCATTTTTAAAAAAGGAGATTTACAAGTATTAACAAAAGAAATACGAAATTTCAATATTAAGAACAGAGAAAAGGAGGCGTATTTATCAATTGTTAATATTATTAATAATATTAAAAAAATATTCTAATAATATTGATTTTTATTATAAGTATTTGTATAATTAAATTGGAGTATTGGTCGCATAATTTATAAGAATAAATATTATGGCAAATGTTTCTCATGTAGAAATAGTAAAACAAGGACAAGAGGCAATTGCCCGTTGGCGTGCGTTAAATCCGCATGTAAACCTTGACCTTACGGGTATAACATTGCCCCATTTTAATCTTGAAGGGCTGGATTTAACAAAGGCGGATATGATGGGAGCCGATTTACGGTTTACCAACCTGAAAGGCGCCTGTCTGATGGGGGCAAGGTTAATACGGGCAAATTTAGAAGGGGCTGATTTGGAGGGAGCCAATCTTATCTCTGTAGACCTAACGGATGCCAATCTCTCTGAAGCAAATCTAACGGAGGCAATTCTTCGCCATGCCAATTTAACCGATTGCAGTATGAAAAAGGCTCGTTTGATACATGCAGATTTAATGAGTTGTGTTTTGTTTCGATGTAAACTTTATGATGCGATTTTAAGAGGTGCCAATTTAAAAGATGCGGATTTTAGTGCTGGTAGACTTAAAGGGGCTGATTTGCGGGAAGTCATTGCCAATTCTGCAAAATTTTCCGGTGCTGACCTTACATACGCTAATTTAAAACAAGCCTGTTTATCTCATGCAGATTTTCGAAAAGCAAAATTAGTCGGAGCCAATTTATCGGCAGCCAATCTTCATGAAGCTGTACTTATTGAAGCAGATTTATCGGGAGCCAATCTGAGTGCCGCAATACTAAAACATGTCCATTCAAGTGAAGCGAGTTATAACCACGCTCGTTTGCAAAAAACAGATCTTACGGGGGCTAACCTTGAAAAAGCCAATCTTATCGGTGTAAATTTATCGGGTTCCAACATTGAAGGAGCCAATTTAAAAGGAGCCCAAATTTCACTTCTTCAGCGGATAAGACTATGGGGATTTTTCTTTTTTGAATCCTGATAAAAAAATTCAGGGAGATTATCTCTCCCTGAAAAAGTTTCTCCTATGTGTCGGGAAAATGGTTTTAAATTAACATAACTCTGCGGATAATCTTTTGACTTTCTGTTGCGTCTAAAGTTCTTTGTGCCTTGCGTAACTCGGTAATATCTAACTTCTCAAGTTTTTTGTCTAATATCATTATATTCCCAATGGCAATTTGTAATGCATATATGGGTTCCATCCGACTGGCGCGTAGGTCTAGATTTATATAACCTTTATATTTTGTCGTTCTTAAATAGAATAGAGTCTCTAACAATTCCCATAAATGATAACCACCAGGAACAAGCATATCATCTGATAGAAGACAGGTGTCGTTCAAATATACTTGAAACAATTTTCCTGCACGGGAAATATGGGCTATAGATTCTGCGGGAATTTCTCCTGCTATCATGGAATTGGAAAAACTTAAAGCGACGCCAATATTTTTCATGGCAATTTCCTGACACATCGCAAGAGCTCTACCTGCAGAAGAGACAGTTATATATTTACGGGGGTTGCGGGATTTGTATAAAATGGACACATTAATATCTGGGGAAGCATATTTGGCGATTGTTTTCACAGAAGATATTATCGTGTTCCATTGATTTAAATAATCTACATGGAAAGGATAATCGGAACCGTCTGTATATAAACGGAGAACAACTTCTGTGGTCCCAAGCCCTCGTGCAATATCTACCGCCTTACGACCTTCATCAATGGCTGTGCTACGCATTTTCGGATGTTGATGACCTAATGCTCCCAATGCATATTTTCTGCTTTCTGAATAATCAACGGATACCGCGGAACAAGCAATATCATAATCTTTAAGCATTCTTTTTAGTGTCTTTACAGGAAGGTCATTGGTAACATCTGTTTGACGAATTTCTACCGCTCCAATACTCTTCAGTTTAGGAATAATTGCCAGTGCTTCTGTAAATTTGATAGGTTCACGATAACCTTCCTTACAATAATCATCATATACTGTGTCAAAAATCCCAAGTGTAGTTGAAAAACGAAGTGTCATTTTTATCTCCTTGTCTGGTTTTTAAGGATTACAAGTTATTTTAGGATTGGATATAAAGGAAATGAAATTATACACTAAAAATAAAAATTTGTCAATACCTTTTTTATAAACTTTTGCTATACTTGAACTTTCGTATTTTCGATAAGCGACTTTTTTATTATTTTTTTTATATTTCAATAATTTGTCTATAATTTTTAAATCTGCAATAGGATGTATAGTAAAGAGATATTTTTAATCTATTATAGTAATGTTTTTTGTTTAGTTCCAGCTAATTCTACCCAACCCTTTTAATAAATCCTTTAAACTTTGACTTAGGTTCTGTTTCTCTAATAAAACTTCCCCTCGAAGGTCATGCTGTATAAACTTTTCTGCTGTGAGTTCGCCCTCTTTTATTTTCTTAATTAACGGAACATAAGTTTCAACAATCTCTACAATCAAACCTAATGAATGCACAAATTGGGCGTAGGATAAGGTATTTTCATCTATCGGTAAATCTATGGAAAAGCGGACTTCTCCTCGCACAGGTTCGTATGAAAATTTGCCGACGATGATACGGAAATTAATCCAATGCAAAGCCAGTAATAAATCCAGCAGGCAATCCTTAGGGATATCTCTATAAGGAGCCTGTAATAGGCTTTGTGTGCGGAACGAAATACATTTTTTTTCTATCATAGGGTCAATGCTTAACATGTAAACGGGACTATTTTCGGAAGCTCTCCAACCCGTATAAATAATCCCTTCTTGTTCCGAAGGTTCATTTACCGCTTCGTAATTCTTCCAGCCAAATCTTTCTAAATATTCCATTATTAGTTGCAGAGTTATATGTCTCATTTTCTCACCTTAAATTATTTGTTTATCATTATCATTATAACATTAAAGTTTATTCATCAAAACATAATCTTAAATCAAAATACAAAAATCTTTATTTGTGTTCCTTTCCTGGAATTTATTACTGACATACCATTCTATTAAGTTTATATGGAAAGGCTCTGTTCTTCTATATAAAATCACATTTTACTTTTGTTGTTATAGGAAGGAAAAAATTAAGCTATATACGATTAAATCTGAGTTGATTTTATATATTCTTGTATTTTTTGATTGTCAGGGTTTATTGTAAGCAAGCGATAAAAGTATTCACGGGCTTTTTCTTTTTCTCCCAACTCCCATAAAACAATTCCCATCGTTTCAAGAATCTCACAATCATCGGGTCGAATGCGATGGGCCTGTTTTAAAGCAGATAAAGCATCATTCCATCGTGTTGTTTCTATATAAAGTAGTGATAGATTTCGCCAGGCAGAAAAATAATTCGGGTTTAGTTTGACCGCAATTTGGAAAGACTGTTCTGCTTCCTTTTTATGTCCTAAGATAAATAAAAGGCTTCCGATTTCGGCCCACCATTCGGGATGATTGGCTTCTTTTTCAAGTGCTTTACGGTAATATTCCAAAGCATCTGGAAAATGTCCCATCTCGGCATATTGGCTTGCCAATTCTGCGAATGAATAAGGATTTTCAGGCTGTTGTTGTGTTTTCTTTTTACCTAAATGTAAATACATTTTTTGCTTCTCAAATATTTTCTCTTTCGATTTACGCTCTCCATAATGATGGATAATAATTTCCTCGTTATCAACAACAGGAATGCCTATTTGTTGTAAGGAAGTGAGCACTGTTTCATGGACGGGTCCCTCAAATTTTATCTCCGGTAGATTGGGAAATAATCGAATTTTTGCACTGGGAAACCAGCCCGGAAATTCATTAGCCCATGGATTATTTTTTTCTGCGTATTGGAAATCACTGCGGTCTGTCCTTTGTGTATAATTTCTTGTCCATAAACGGTAGGCACAAAAAATATTCTTTTCTACTAACTGTCGAAGTTTTACGCTATCTTCTGCGGATAATCGTTCATCGGCGTCGAAAATAAAAATCCATTTGCCTGTGCATAGTTTTAAGGATTCATTGCGTGCATACGCGAAATCATCTTGCCATGGGATGCATTTTACTTTGGCATTTGCAGACTTTGCTATGGATATTGTTTCATCTACAGAACCTGTATCTATAATACAAATTTCATCAACAAAAGATTTAAGATTTTCTAAACATTCCGGGAGAACCTGTTCTTCATCCCTTACAATCATTGCAACAGAGAGAAGGGGAATATTTTTGCTCATGTATCGTTCTCTATGACTGAATCATCCTCTATCCGTAAGCTGCCAGAAGTTTGACTTCGGGGTTTTATATCTACACCGGGAATAGGTATTACAGCACCGGCTTCTAATAGAGCTTCATAAACAGCACGGCTAACGCGTTCTCCACTGGTAACTACATATACCGCACCATTTACCATTACGGCGAATTGCCGAACTATTTTATTTCCCCGCGGAACATCGGTTCCTTTTAACATCATCTCGCGTTCAATCAAAAAGGTCTCATTCTCTGTTACAGATTGAGATTCCTTTATCTCCTGATTTCGTAATAATTGTGTTAGCCAGGTAGGCCGTTTCTGCCGAAACAGCATAAAACAAAATCTCCTTATTTGTTTTTTATATATTATACATCAAAGATTTTCTTTTATCACTTTTTTATTTAATTGGAAGGTGTTTGAGGAAGGGAATCCCTCTGCAAACGAGCGTTGACTGCATCTAATGCGCTCTGAACTAATTCCTTTATGCTATTTTCAATTTCTGTATCCAATATACTTTTAAGTGTGTCTACATCTTCTTTTTCCTTGCCATAACGACCTAACTGCATTATGGCTTCCCGCCGAACGGTGAGCGTTAACTGCTCATCTTTTGCAGACTCACGAAAAAGAGGTAGAAAGGAAGGTATTTCAGACGTAGGAATAGATAAAAGAATATGTTCCCGTTTATCGGGGCTATCCTTTGCCTTATCCCAAAGTGATTGAATTTGCTGAATACCCTCAGGTTCTCCTCGTTTCGCTAATGCCGTTAAAACTTCGAACTGGACACGCGGTTCCGGGTCATTAATATACTTCTTCAAATGGCTTGTAACTTCGGGAGTTTGGATTAAACTCAAAAGCGATATGGCACATACCCGCGTGTTAACTTCCTTATCGGGCTCTGTTAACGGAAGTAATTTCGTTGCCCAGTCTTCTTTCAAATATGGCGTCAGAGCCATCACCGCCAGATATTTTGCTAAAGGCTTTTCCTGCTGATTTTCGAGAACACTAAAAATTTTATTTATTCCTTCTTCGCCATACAAAGAAATTATCTGCGAAGATAAATCTAAAGTGGTCTGATAATCTATATTTTCTCTTCTTAATGTTGTTTGCGTATACCATGCTTGATACAGGTCGTTAAGAGAAGGTTTTGAAATTTGCTCCTTTTGTTTTTCTTTTGGGCTACAAGATAAAAAGGTTGTCGTTAATAAACCAAGAATGAGCAAACAAGAATAGGACACTAAAAAACGATTTCTTTTTTTATAAATCATAATCTTTATTTCACCTCATATATTATTTTGTTTGTATATGATATACCATGCTTCCCCTATATTTCTATCACACGAGTATAAAATATTGACGAATATCCGACATTTTGTCAGTTACAATCCATGGTTTTTATCAGTTCCAAAAATCCGTTTTATATTTTTTTGTTTAATATATTCTATTTCAATGACTTACAGAACATAGATTTATCAATTAATATTGGCATGAATATTGCTCAAATCATAATACATTTGAATAACAATAATGGCACAGGGCAATATAAGGAGTAAAGCCATGAACACACTCAGCATCGCACAAAAAAACACAGACCCACTTGAACGATTAGTAAATTCTGACCATCCAGTTTTGTTAAGAGTCCTTTTAGAGACACTCCGCGAGGACCACGCAACAGACACATCTCACATTCCACCATTGCACCGGGCTGTTCGGTTGGGCATTATGGAAGCAGTCCAGAGTTTATTACAGTTCGGTGCAGACCCTAATGAAAAAAACCATCTGGGAGAAATCCCGCTGCATGTGGCTGTTCGTATTAACAGAGCAGATATTGTTGAGATATTGCTTCCTGTATCGAAAGTGAATACCGTTAGTTATTATGGCCTAACACCCCTTCATTGGGCTTGTTTTTTCGGTTATACCTCGATTGTCGAGTTATTGCTTTTGCACGGTGCCGACCCATGGATTCAAGCAATAGAAATGGATGGCTTATCCCCAAAAGACCTTGCAGAATTAATGGGCTATAAAGAAATATTAAACCTATTCGATACACTCGCACCTGCTTACTAACTATCCGGAAAAAACGAAATTCAACCTATTGGCCCGAAAAAATAACATATCACCCCTTTAATTTCTTAACCTGGCCTCTCTTTCGCCGGGGTGTAAGGATGCGATTTGGCGAGCTTCAGGCATGACCAATATAATTCCTGACTTTATTAAATGAGCATATATCAACAATTCCCAGCATTGCTCAAATCTCTTTATTAGAAATAGTGAAAAACCGCTCAAAGAATTGTGTTAACTTATTTAATACGCTTTCGCGTTTTTTGGACCGTTCGCCCGTGGCCGTAAAACGTGAAATAGGGGGCAAAACCTTTGCTAAATCGGTGCCTGTGGTTGTAATATATCCATTACGAAATGCATTTTGCATAAATTTATAGGTTTCGTCGTGGTTAAGATTTTCCTGCTTGATTATTTCATCCAGCTCTTCTCTTCTTTTGGTTTCGATGTATTTTTGCCATTCTTCATCTACTACCGAATGAGCATCAAGCGAGGCAATAAATTTCAAAATGAGGTCTTTTTTATTGCGTAGCCCAATACTTGCGTCAATGGCTTTATTAATATCAACCAGTATTTCTTTGTTTTTGATGTGGTCTTTGTGATATTTTTTAATCAACTCTAAAATATAATCAATATTGATTTCCACCTGCTTAATGAGTTCCATTTCAAAGACCAAATCGTCGTTGATAACTTCTTTTTCTCCTTCGGCTGTTTTTCGAAACTCGTTATATAAATCGATGTAGGTGCTATGATAATCTTGCGTATCGCGTTCGGTTAAAATTTCATTACCTTTAAACTCATCAAAAGCCGTTAGTATATTTCTCAATCGCAAAATGGCGCCGTAAAGCTTTATGAAATCTTTTTTAGCTTGATCGCCTGCAATCGGTTCACCTATAGGATATTTATCCAGCAGTTCTTCCACTATAGCTTTATATCCTCGCACTTCTTTATCCCCGTCTTTGTAGCCGTTGTAATAATCAGGATAGGTTCTTAATAGAACAATTCCGCCGGCTTCCTTATCGCCAAAGAGGGCAATGGCTTCGTTGGTGGCTTGTTCCAGATTGCGAAAACAAACAATATTGCCAAAGGTTTTGACGCTGTTTAAAATACGGTTGGTGCGCGAGTAGGCTTGCAAAAGTCCATGATACCGTAAATTCTTATCCACCCAAAGGGTATTGAGTGTGGTGGCATCAAAACCGGTTAAAAACATATTAACTACCAGTAAAATATCTATCTCTCGATTTTTGACGCGTTCGCTTACATCTTTATAGTAATTCTGAAATTTATCGGACGAGGTGTCGTACATGGTACCAAACATGGCATTATAGTCCGCAATGGCTTTTTCCAGAAAATCGCGTGAACTTTGGTCGAGTCCGCTGGTGTCTTCCGAATTTTCGTCTATTACTCCGTCAATTTCTTCTTCGTTTACTCCAAAACTGTAAATAAGGGCTATTTTGAGTTGCTTATCGCTGGGCAAGTTTGCCAGTTGTTTTTTAAACTCAGCATAATATTTTTTAGCGGCTTCAATGGATGAAACGGCAAAAATAGAGTTAAATCCACCTAAGCGACGGTCTTTTAGTTTGTAAAAAACATTGCGTTTAGTTTTTTGGTCAAAATGTTCAAGAATATATTGCACAATATTGGCTATGCGTTCGGGGGCTAATAAAGCTCTTTCGCGGTCAATGTCGCTTACCTTTTTATCTTCAATATTTTCGGCTTCGCGCATGGTAGATACGTAATCTACTTTAAAGGGCAAGACATTTCGGTCGGCAATGGCATCGACAATGGTGTATGTGTGCAATTTTTCGCCAAAAGCTTGCTCGGTAGTTTTCAGGTTGGGCTTACCGCCTGCTGAGGCATTGACAGCAAAAATAGGCGTGCCCGTAAATCCAAATAGGTGATAGTTTTTAAATGCTTTGGTTATAGCTGCATGCATTTCGCCAAACTGCGAGCGATGGCATTCGTCGAATATCAGCACCACATGACCATTAAAAATTGTATGCCCTTTATTGCTTTTGATAAATCGTTCCAGTTTTTGAATGGTGGTAATGATGATGCGAGCATTTTTATCTTCGAGCTGTCGTTTGAGTATGGCGGTACTGGTGTTGCTGTTGGCGGCTCCTTTTTCAAACTTATCATACTCGCGCATGGTTTGATAATCCAAATCTTTGCGGTCAACCACAAAGAGCACTTTGTCCACATAGGGCAGATTGCTTGCCAGTTGAGCGGTTTTGAAACTGGTAAGCGTTTTGCCTGAACCGGTTGTATGCCAGATGTAACCGCCGGCTTCGATGGTTCCAAGCTTTTTGTAATTGGTGCTGATTTCTATTTTTTTCAAAATTTTTTCAGTAGCAACAATCTGGTACGGACGCATCACTAAAAGGAGACGGTCGGTTGTAAACACGCAGTAGCGGGTAAGGATATTTAAAAGCGTATGTTTGGCAAAAAAAGTTTTGGCAAAGTCCATCAAATCCATAATGGGCTTATTTTTTTCATCTGCCCACCAGCTCGTAAACTCAAAACTGTTGCTGGTGCGTTTCCCTTTTTTTACACTCCCCTCCCGTGTCTCCTTTATGTGCTGTGAGCGGGTAGTATTGCTGTAGTATTTGGTATGCGTGCCGTTGGAGATGACAAAAATTTGTATGTATTCAAAAAGCCCCGAACCTGCCCAAAAACTTTCGCGCTGGTAGCGGTTAATCTGGTTAAAAGCTTCCTCCAATGCCACGCCACGGCGTTTGAGTTCAATATGAACAAGAGGCAAGCCATTGACTAAAATGGTTACATCATAACGATTAGGACGCTGGCCTGCTTCGGTACTATATTGATTGATGACTTGAAGATGATTGTTATGGATGTGTTGCTTATCGAGCAGATAAATGTTTTTGTTACTTCCGTCGTCGCGTTTTAATATTTTGATGTAATCTTCCTGAATGGTGGCGGTTTTGTCTTCAATGCTGTGGTTGGGGTTGCCTATTTCGGTTTTGAAAAATTGTTCCCATTCGTTATCGGTAAAGGTGATGTTGTTTAGTTTTTCCAATTGCTTGCGTAGGTTTGCCTTTAAATCTTCTTCCGTTTTAATAGGCAAATATTCATAAGCCTGTGCTTGTAATTGACTAATCAACGCTTTTTCGAGTTCTGCTTCGCTTTGGTACGATTTTTCGGTATGATATACAGACCTATATTCGGCTACTACGGTGCTTTCTGGATTTTCAGCAACTACATTGTATTCATAATTGTTTTTCATAGTTCACCTTTTTAGGATTGTAATCATCATAATACCATTCTAAGGGGTTATTGATGATATAGTTTCTAATTTTTTCTAATGATTTTTCGTTACGAATAATTTGTTCGTAATAATTCCGTTGCCAAACAGGTACGCCAGAGGTATTGCGAATTTGATTGATTTGTTTTGCGGAATTCATTTTGAACCGTCCAATGATTTTTGGCAATAACATTTTACGACGTTGTCGGGGCGATTCCCATAGGGGCGATTCGTGAATCGCCCCTACGGGAATTGCCCCTACATTGGGCGATTCGGGAATTGCCCCGATATCAATTGCCCCAATGTTATCAACGGTATCAATGGTATCGTTTATAAATATTATCCCGTGAAAATGATTAGGCATAATGATATATGCATCCAATACAATGTTATTGTAATAATTGGGCAAATTGAACCAACATTGTTCTACAATTTTACCATATTCGTTTAAAATCATTTCTCCGTTTACAATTTCGCCAAATAAACATTCACGGTTTTGCGTGCACAGGGTTACAAAATACGCTCCATATTGCGAATAATCGTATCCCTGTAATCGGATTGAACGCCTGTGATGTATATCTGGATTATATTTCACAATTGTTAATTGTTAATGGTTGTTTAGTGATTGTTTTGTTGTTTTAATTATGCTGGTTAGCAATTTAATGATTTCAACAGCATCGTTATTTATATTGTCAAATTTTTCGTCGGTAATGTATTCGGTTTTATAAAGCAATTCTATCCAATAGAGTGTTTCGTTTATTTCTTTTTGAGCAATAGCCAATTTGTGGACAAGGTCGGCTTTACTTTCAGAATGCTCTGCTTCACGAACCATTGCTCCTATCGAAGTACCACTACGCAAAACTTGTTTCGATAAAACATACCCTTTTTTTTCATTAATTAAGTATTTATAAAGATTCACAATCCTTACAGCAAATTGAAAAGTCTTTTTTTTCAGGATATTTTCTTTCATAAGCGAATGTATTTGTTAATTGTTAATGTTTAATTGTTAATTGTTAATGGTGGGTGATTGCGGATAATTATTAGCCCACTCTTTTTCATTACTCATTAACCCTTTATCATTTATCATTAATCGTTTATCATTGACCATTAATCATTAACCATTAATCATTAACCATTAATAATTATTTTTTGTTAAACGTCAACAACTTATTTCGGTAATATTCGTATTGTTTTCTGCGGGCTTCTATTTCAGCAGGCAATCCCTGCGATATATCGTTCACCAATGCATCAAATTTGTCCAGTATAGCCACAATACGCTCCTGCTCCGAAAGTGGGGGGATGGGGATATTGTAGTTAAGAATTTTTTCAGGTTTAACACGAATTACTTTTGTTCCTTGTGCGTATTTTCTCTTGTAGTTTTTGAAATCATTAGTTTGTAATAAATAAGTTAAATATTTAGTA
>Ga0272448_1006093_pt1 | contig 13118 bp, 12 predicted proteins | sample YNPCB0191_FD_202220 | JGI IMG/M metagenome (GOLD analysis project Ga0272448, IMG submission 202220) | Hot spring sediment microbial communities from Yellowstone National Park, WY, United States - YNP-CB-019-1 | ecosystem: Environmental > Aquatic > Thermal springs > Hot (42-90C) > Sediment...
TTTCGACCGCGATCTATGCGCGGTGGTCGCGCGAGGAGAACTGATGCCCAAGGCGTGGCGAAAAGAACAAAACCAAGACCGCTATTTCCAGCAAGCCAAAAAGGACGGCTATCGCGCGCGGTCGGCTTACAAATTGCTGGAACTCGACGACAAGTTCAAATTAATCCGCCCCGGCGCGCGGATTCTCGATCTGGGCGCGGCGCCGGGCAGTTGGAGCCAGGTCGCGGCGAAGATGGGCAAAGCGTCCAAGATCGTCGCCGTCGATCTCCAGCCAATGCAGCCGCTGCCGGGTGTACAGACCATCCAGGCAGACATCACCCAGCCGGAAACCATCGCGCGAATCGAAGAGGTCTTGCCGGGCAGCGCTGACCTCGTGCTGTCCGATGTCGCGCCGGCGGCGTCCGGCGTGCGCTTGGTCGATCACGCGCGTTCGATTCAGCTCGCGGAAGCGTCGCTAAAGATCGCGCTGCATTTCCTGAAAGCAAGCGGCGCGTTTGTGGTCAAGGTTTTCCAGGGAGAAGATTTCCCTGATTTCGTCGCGCAGACCAAGCGGCATTTTGACACAGTCCGCGTCGTTCGCCCGGAAGCGTCGCGCCAGGAGAGCGACGAGCAGTACGTTGTCTGCCTGCATCCGCGCAAGGAGAATATGAATCCGCCTGTGTCAGACGATGCAGCATGAATTGGACTGCCAAAACAAAACGCCCGCTTTCCGGCGAGCGTTTTTTCTTTGTGTCCCGGTGACCTCTGTGGCTAACGTCACACTTCCGTTACCACCGGGATCACCATCGGGCGGCGATGTGTCTTTTGATACAAGTACTGGCTCAGCACGTCTTTGAGTTTTGCGCTCAGCGCCGTGCCGCGCCCGCCTTTCTTCAGCGCGTTGGCGATTTCCTCTTTTGTCCCCGCGATCAAATCCCCGGCGGCTTCGGTATAGACAAAGCCGTGCGTGATAATTTCGGGTCCGAAAACGATTTCGCCGGTATGCGTGTCGAGCGTGACCAGCGCGACGAGGAAACCATCTTCCGATAGATGATGCCGTTCGCGCAGCACGGTTGTCCCCACATCGCCGACGCCGATGCCGTCCACCAGCACATCACTCGCGGGCGCGGTCTCGTGCGCGATGCGCGCGTTGCACCGCTCGTCGAACTCGATGATCGCGCCGTTCTCGACGACAAAGATATTTTCTGCCGGCACGCCGATGGACTGGGCGAGGCGGGCGTGCAGCACGAGATGGCGGTATTCGCCGTGGATCGGGATGAAATAGCGGGGGCGGAGCAGATTGATCATCAGTTTCTGCTCTTCCTGGCTCGCGTGACCCGAGACGTGCACGTTCATCAATTGATCGTAATAGACGATCGCGCCGGCGCGGAACAGGTTGTTCAGCGTGCGATTGATCATCTCCTCGTTGCCCGGGATCGCGGTGGCGGACAGGATGACCGTATCGCCCGGCACGAGCGTCACTTGCTTGTGATCGTGGTTCGCCATCCGCACCAGCGCGCTCGTCGGCTCCCCCTGCCCGCCGGTGCAGACGATGACGATTTCATTCGACGCGTACTTGTGCATCTGATCCGCTCGGATCAACGTGCCTTCTGGCGCGCGCAGATAGCCCAACTCCAGCGCCATTTTGACATTGTCCTGCATCGAGCGGCCGATGATCGCGACGTGGCGGTTGAACCGCGTCGCCGTGTCGATGACTTGCTGGATGCGCGAAATGTTCGACGCAAAGGTCGCGACGATGACGCGCCCTTCCGCGAGCGCGAACACGCGCGCGAAACTCTCCGAGATCGTCGTTTCCGAGGGCGTATTTCCCGGCGAGTCGGCGTTCGTGCTATCGCTCAGCAACGCGAGCACGCCGCGTCCGCCGACCGCGGCGAGCGTCGCAAAGTCGGTGAGCTGTCCATCGACCGGGCTCGGGTCGAACTTGAAATCGCCCGAATGAACGATCGTGCCCAGCGGCGTAGTCACTGCCAGCCCGATTCCGTCCGGCACGCTGTGGCTGACGTGAAATGTCTCGATCCTGAACGGGTCGAGCTGGAGCGTGTCGTGCGTTTGGATCGTGTGCAGCGTCGCGTCTTTCAGGAGCTTGTGCGCTTTCAATTTCACTTCGATCAAGCCGCGCGTCAGCGTGGTCGCGTAGATCGGCACATTCAGGCGCGGCAGCACGTACGGCAGCGCGCCGATGTGGTCTTCGTGTCCGTGTGTGATGATGATGCCGCGCACCTGGTCGCGGCGCTCGAGCAGGTACGCGATGTCCGGGATGACGATGTCCACCCCGAGCATGTCGTTCTCGGGGAACATCAGCCCGGCGTCGATGACGAGGATCGCGTCGTCGTACTGAATCAGCGTCATGTTCTTGCCGATCTCGCCCGCGCCGCCGAGAGGGATGATGCGGAGTTTAGGTTTCAAAATACACTTTCCATCAAAATACTACCGCCGCAAAGGCGCGAAGAACAACAGACTCTTTGCGTCCCTTGGCGGCTCAAGTGGGTTTTCAAAACATACTCAACTGTTGTGGCGGCGGCTCTTTCTTTTCTTCCGGCTCTTCTTGCAGGTTCGCCATCTCCTTCAGAATGTGCGGGATGCGCTTGAAGTCTTCTTCCAGCACGCGCTTGAGACTGGGCTGATGCAGCGCTGCCGCTGGATGGTACATCGGCAGGACGACGAGGTTGCCGAATTTTTTTGGCTTGCCGTGAATTTCGGAGATCTTTTTGTCGGAGAACCAACGCGCCATCGCAAAGCGGCTGATGGTGATGATGACCTTCGGCTTGATCAGCTCGATCTGCTTGTCCAGGTAGGGTCGGCACGCGTCCATTTCTTCTGGAAGTGGGTCGCGGTTCTGCGGCGGACGGCACTTGATGACATTGCAAATATAGACCTGCTCACGCTTCATGCCGATCAGCGCGAGCAACTCATCCAGATAGTGGCCCGCCGCGCCGACGAACGGGCGCCCTTGCCGGTCTTCGTGAAAACCCGGCGCTTCGCCAATGAGCATAATGTCCGCGTTTTCAGGTCCTTCGCCCGGCACTGCGTTCGTGCGCCCTTTCGACAAATCACATTTCGTGCACCCGCGCACTTGATCGTATAGTTCGGTCAGCTCTGACATGGCAACTCCAGCGTTCAGTATTCAGTGTTCAGCCATCCGGGTCAGAGATTTTGCCGAACACTGAATAGGGATGACTGTTTACTGCGGTGCTCCGCACTCCGGACAGAATTTGGGCGAACCTTGGATGGGCTTGCCGCACTCTTTGCAGAATCGGGTCTGTCTCACCGGCTTGCCGCATTCCGGGCAGAACTTGCCGCCTTGGAGGTCTGCGCCGCAGTACGCGCAGGTGCCAACAATCGTCTGTTTGAATTTATCTGCCGAGACATAGTCGACGGTAGCGGCTTTGGCGCGCGCATCCTGGATCGCGGCTTCGGTTTGAATCGCCGAAAATTCCTGTTCGAGGTCCGGCGCACAGTCCTTGCACAAGCCGCGGTCTTTGTTCCAGCACACCTCTTTGCACACCCATTTGCCGCAGCGGCGGCACTGGATGAAATTCGGCTTGACCTCATCGATCGCTTTCGCGAACGCGGCGTCTTTCTGCTGATGCCACGCGGCGGAGTGAACATCTTCGCCGAGGCGCGCCGCGCCGCCCAGGAATCCGCCTAGGAGACTCGCCGCGGTGTCCAGCCCCTGACTGATCATCCCGGTCGCCGAAGTCTGAAAAGTGCTTTCATAGCCATTACCGCAGCGATCGCAAAAGAATTCGAACTGGAAACCTGTGTCGGTACTCTTGTCGTTGTAATTGCGCGTGAACTTGATCAGCGCCATGCCTCATCCTCCGGAATTTGATGTACGCGATGCGCGGCGACCTTAATGATGCGATTGTATATCAAGTCCGATTTTTTGTCTAGCGTTTGCGCGCGATCCCGTCGATTTGATTCTGAATCGCAAATGTGATACAATTTGAACACAAACGTATTCTTTTTTTCCCCGCCGAGTTCCTCCCGGCAATCCGATCATATCCTCGAGGATGAGAATATGGCTGTGACCCAAAGCGCCCGATCGATTGGAAGTTCCTTCAATCGGTCCACCCCAGCCGTTACCGCCGCGCGCTGGCGCGCCCTCAGAAATTTTTTCGCGGCGATGCTGTTCCTGCTGCCATCGCTCGTCATCTTTATCCTGTTCGTGTTTTGGCCCCTGTGGCAAAACTTTTGGCTGAGCACTTATGCCACCGATCCGATTGGTCGCCCGTCCATCTTCGTCGGGTTGGATCAGTATCAGCGTTTGCTGCAGAACCCGGATTTTCCTAACAGTCTCACTGTCTCGCTCACGTTCGCGCTCTTGACGGTGCCGGCGACGCTGATCGTCTCACTGTTCCTCGCGACGCTGAGCAATGCGCGCCTGCGCGGTATTTCGATCTTCCGCACCATCTTTTCCTACACGATTGCGGTCTCCAGTGCGACGGCATCCCTGATCTTCTTGTATCTCTTCAACGTCGCCACCGGCCCGCTCAACTATTTTCTCAGTTTGTTGAGATTGCCCCCGGTCGATTGGTTGACGAGTACGACGACGGCGCTTCCCTCGCTCGCACTGACGACCACGTGGCTGCAACTCGGTCTCAACACGATCATTCTGCTCGCGGGCATGCAGGGGATTTCGGACGAGTTTTACGAGAGCGCGAAAATCGACGGTGCGGCATTCTGGGATAGTTTCCGTCACATCACGATCCCCCTCCTGTCGCCCACCATCTTCTTCCTCCTGGTCGTGGACACGCTCAGCGCGCTGCAAACGTTCACTCAAGTTCAGGTGATGACCAAAGGCGGGCCCGTCCAGTCGACCGACGTTCTCGTGTACGCGATCTATCGCCAATTCTATTTCAACGGCAACTATGGCTACGCCGCGGCACAGGCGACCGTCCTCTTTTTCATCATGCTCATCCTCACGATCATTCAATTCGGTGTAATTGAGCGGAGGGTCTTTTACCAATGACATCCAGATTTTCGCTGCGCCGTGCGCTTCCCGAGGTACTGCTCTACCTGGTTCTGATTCTCGTATCGGCGGTGGTGTTATTCCCACTGTACTATGCGCTGGACAGCAGCCTGCTCTCCGCCGGGCAAGCCGCCAGTTATCCGCCGACGCTGTTCCCCACCGAGCCGCACTTTGAAAACTTTGCCGCCGCGCTGCAACAGGCGCCGCTCCTGCGCTATCTGTTCAACAGCACCGTTCAATCGACGCTCGTGATGCTGGGGCAACTCATCACGGCGAGTCTCGCGGCGTACGCGTTTGCCTTTATCGATTTCAAAGGGCGGAATTTCTTTTTCCTCGTCTTCCTCTCGACGCTGATGATTCCGTGGGAAGCGACCATCATTCCCAACTATCTCTTCGTCCGCTCGCTCAAATGGGCAGATACCTACCAGGGGTTAGCCGTGCCGTTCATGGCGACCGCGTTTGGCACGTTTCTGCTGCGGCAGTTTTTCCTCTCGATCCCCAAAGACCTGCACGACGCGGCGACGATCGACGGCTGCGGGCATCTCCGGTTCCTGAGCACGATCGTCTTGCCGCTCGCGCGACCGGCGCTCGGCACACTCGCGGTGTACAGTTTCCTGCAAACGTACAACCAATACCTGTGGCCCCTGCTGATCACGAGCACACAGAGTATGCGCACGGTGCAGGTGGGCATCACGCTGCTGCAAGATGAAGAGCGCTTTACGTTCAACATCGTCATGGCAGGCATCGTCATCATTCTCCTGCCGACAATCATACTATTCGTCCTGGCAAATCGACAACTCATTCGCGGTCTCACCGCCGGCGCTGTTAAGGGGTAAAGGATCAAACGATGAAAGCCATTCGCATTCACCAATTTGGCGGACTCGATGTTCTTCACTACGAAGACCTTGCCAGACCCGAGCCGGGCAGCGGCGAAGCCCGGGTGAAGATCGAAGCCATCGGCGTGAACTTTATCGACATCTACCAACGTGTCGGACTCTACAAACCAGCGCTGCCGGTTACACTGGGACAAGAAGCCGCCGGCATCGTCGATGCCGTCGGTCCGGACGTGACCGAGGTGAAAGTGGGCGACCGCGTCGCGTACACCTCGGTGATGGGAGCATACGCCGAGTACGCGGTCGTGCCGGCGTGGCGGCTCGTGCCGGTTCCCGACGGCGTGAGCACGCGCGACGCCGCAGCGGTGTTGCTGCAAGGGCTGACCGCGCACTATCTCGCCTACAGCACCTATCCGCTCAAGCCCGGCGAAACCGCACTCGTCCACGCCGCCGCCGGCGGACTCGGCGCGCTACTCGTGCAAATCGCCAAGCACATTGGCGCGCGCGTGATCGGCACGGTGTCGACCGAAGACAAGGCGCGCGTCGCGCGCGCCGCGGGGGCGGATGAAGTGATTTTGTACGAGCAGACCGACTTTGAAGCCGAGGTCAAGCGGCTGACGAATGGCAATGGCGTCGATGTCGTGTACGACTCGGTCGGCAAGACGACGTTCGACAAGAGTCTGAATTGTCTGCGCCGTCGCGGTTACATGGTGTTGTGTGGACAGTCCAGCGGCGCCGTGCCGCCTTTCGATCCGCAGGTGCTCAATGCCAAGGGATCGCTCTTCCTGACGCGTCCCACGCTCGCCCACTATACCGCCGACCGCGCGGAACTGTCGCAGCGCGCGAGCGATCTCTTCCAGTGGATGCGCGCCGGCAAACTTCAAGTGCGCATCGATTCGACCTTCCCGCTCGCGCAGACCGCGGACGCTCACCGCCACCTCGAAAGCCGCAAGGCGATGGGCAAGGTGTTGTTGATCCCGTGAGTACCTCATCACCCACGAATGTTCGCGAATCGACACGCATGCGTAAGGATCGGTGAAGATGGGGCGAGATTCGCGGGGCATTCTGTTTCGTTTCGGCGTACAAGCCAGGAGGTGTAATCGCAAGGATTTCCAAGGAGCTCAAACCCGCACGACAATTTTCTAGTGATTGAGGAGGAGAAGTAAAATGAAGCGAACGATCTTCGTGGTTCTGACGCTCGCGGCATTCGCACTGGCGTTCAGCGCGTGCGCGGCACCCACAGCGGCACCGACGACTGCGCCAGCACCCGCGACCACCGCGCCCGGTGCAACCACGGCGCCCCAAGCCACCGCCAAACCGACCTCGGCGCCGGTGCCCGCCGGCGCGACCAAGGTCACGTTCTGGCACAGCATGGGCGGCGACCTCGGCGGCAAAGCCATCCCGCAGATGATGGACGATTTCAACAAATCGCAGACCAAATGCTTTGCCGAAGCGACCTATCAAGGGACGTACGACGACGGTTTGAACAAACTGAAAGCCGGCTTGCAGTCCGGCGACGTTCCAACCGTGATGCAGTTGTACGACATCGGCACGCGCTTGATGGTCGACTTGAAAGTCGCAACGCCGGTGCAGGATTTCATCGATAAGGAAAAGTACGACGTCTCCGATCTGGAGCCGAATATCCTGGCGTACTACACCGTGGACAACAAACTCCAGTCGATGCCGTTCAACACCTCCAACCCGATGCTGTACTATAACAAGGACGCGTTCAAAGCCGCGGGCTTGGATCCCAACAAGCCGCCGCGCACGTTCGATGAAGTGGCGCAGTACGCGCAGAAATTGACCAAGAAAGACGCCTCGGGTCAAGTCACGCAGTACGGCGTCTCGTTCGCAATCTACGGCTGGTTCTTTGAACAGTTCCTCGCCGTCTCCGGCGGTTACTATGTGAACAATGGCAACGGACGCGACGCGCGCGCGACCGCCGCGACGTTCAACAGTCCTGAAGGTCTCGCCGTCGTGAACTGGTGGAAGAAGATGTACGACGACGGCGTAGAAGGCAACTTTGGTCGCAACACGACTGACACGCGCAACGCGTTCGTTGCCGGCAAGACCGCAATGATCGTCGAGTCGACGGCAACGTTGCGCAGTCTGCTCGACGCGACCCAGGGCAAGTTCGAGCTCGGCACCGGGTTCTATCCGCGTCCGAACGAGGACGCGTATACCAAGTACGGGACGATCATCGGCGGCGCGTCGCTGTGGATCTTGAACGCGCGTCCGGCGGCCGAGCAAGAGTGCGGCTGGCAGCTCGTCAAGTTTCTCGCCTCGCCGAAGGAACAGGCGTACTGGCACACCCAGTCCGGCTACTACCCGATCAGCAAGTCGGGCTACAACGAACAACTCGACAAGGACTGGCGCGCCAAATATCCGCAGTTCCAGACCGCGATCGATCAACTGCACATGGCACCGAACAACCGCGTCACCCAGGGCGGGTTGATCGGCGTGTTCCCGACCGCGCGGCAGACCGTCGAAGTCGCCATCGAGTCCGTGCTGCAGGGCAAAGCCACGCCGAAGGATGCGCTCGACAAGGCGAACGCGGATGTGACCCAGGCGATCGTGCAGTACAACCAGACCGTCAAATAGTCTGCTTGTGACGCGACACCACCGTTGTAAAACGTAAAGCGTAGAACGTGAAACGTGATGCGTGAGATCGCGTTTCACGTTTTACTTTTTTAGAGGTTTCCATGAAACGCTGGCTTGGAATTTCCATTGCGCTTCTCACCCTCGTCGCGTGCAGCGCGCCTGCCGCGCCGACTGCAACGCTCGCGCCATCGCCGGTGGCTCAGAGCAAAACGATTTTGATCAGTGCGCATCGCGGCGGCGCGGCGCTCGCGCCCGAAAACACGCTCGCCGCGTTCCGCAACGGCATCGCACTCGGCGCGGATTTTCTCGAAATGGACGTGCATCTCACCAAGGATGGCGTGCCGGTCGTCATCCACGATCCGACGATTGACCGCACGACCGATGGTACAGGACGCGTCGCCGATTTGACGCTCGCGCAACTGCAATCGTTCAACGCCGCGGCGAAATTCGCCGGCACAGCAGAGAGGCAAGTCGTGCCGACGCTCGCCCAAGTGCTCGATCTCGCCAAGCCGGCGCGCGTGCAGCTCGAGATCGAAATCAAAACAACCGCGGACAACCAACGTTACATGGGCATCGAGCAGAAGGTGATCGATGAAATCACCGCGCGTGGGATGCTCGACCGTGTGCGCATCATGGCGTTCGAGTTCGATACGCTCCAGCGCGTCCGCGCGATCAATCCGAAAATCAAAACGACCGCCCTGTTCACATTCGATTATTTCCGCAGCCATGATCTCGATCAGCCGGCAACGGTGATCGATGATGTGGCGGGTTTTGCGGATGGCATCGGCGTCAACAAAGACTTGCTCACGCCGCAACTCGTGCGGGAGGCGCACAATCGCAAAATGTCCGTCGGCGTGTGGACGGTGGATTCGCAAGCGGAGATGAACAAGTTCATCGCGATGGGCGTGGACAGCATCACGAGCAACCGTCCCGACCTGGTCAAGCAGGTTCTAGGGCGGTAGGCGAGACAGACGGTAAAACAAGCCATTTTGGGCTTCTTGACAAAACTAGTAACTCGTAGTATATTTTTTCGGGTTTGTAACTCGTAGAATAGTCTAATTCTGGAGTGGAGATGTCAGTTCGCCATGCCGTGCTTGGTCTGCTCGCTCAGCGCCCGCGCCACGGATACGAACTGCGCGCGGCGTTCGAAGCCGTGGTCGGCGGCGAAGAGAATTGGGATGTCAAGCCGGCGCAAATCTACAGCACGCTCGCGCGGCTTGAAAAGAGCGGCTTGGTCGCCGAAGACTCGATCGAGCAGAATGGCGGGCCGGAAAAACGCATTTACACGATCACGCCGGCGGGGCGCGCCGCGCTCATCGAATGGTTTGCCACCGGCATCGAACGGGAGCATCAGCGCGACGAATTCTATATCAAGTTGATGCTCAGTCTGGCGTCAGGCGAAGCGAATCCGCGCGCGCTGCTGCAAACGCAGCGCAATCAACTCTATCAGGAAATGCACGCTATCACGACGCAGCGCAACGGTCTGAACCCGAAAACGGAACTGGCGCGGATTCTGCTGCTCGACAAAGCGATCATGCACCTGGAAGCCGATTTGCGCTGGATCGATATGACCGAGGCGCGGCTCGATGAAGTCAAACGGCAGCCGCTGCCGGAGCCGGAAACGAAACCGCGCGGGAGACCAAGAAAAATTTCCGATTGACGATCTTCGATTTTCGATTGGATCGCGGTCCTCAATCGAAAATCGGCAATAGGAGCAACGATGTCACTGATTCAAGCGGAGAACCTCACGAAAGTGTACGGCACTGGCGACACCGCGGTCACCGCACTCGATCACGTCAACTTGAGCGTGAATATGGGTGAGTTCGTCGCGGTCATGGGCCCAAGCGGCTGCGGCAAATCGACGCTGCTGCATTTGCTCGGTGGACTGGATCGCCCGACCGAGGGAAGTGTCAGCATCGACGGTCAACCGCTCGCCAAAATGTCCGACGACGCGATCACGCGACTGCGCCGCCGGAAAATCGGATTCGTGTTCCAGTTCTTCAACCTCATTCCGATTCTCACATCGGTGGAAAACGCCGCGCTGCCGCTGCTGCTCGACGGCAGTAGCACATCGCAGGCGAAGCAGAAAGCGATCGAGTGGTTGAGCAAAGTCGGGCTGGGTGACCGGCTGAGCAGCCGTCCCGATCAGTTATCGGCGGGACAACAGCAGCGCGTGGCGATCGCGCGTGCGCTGATTACCGAGCCGGTTCTTGTCCTTGCCGACGAACCAACGGGCAACCTGGACACCCGCTCGTCCGACGAGATTGCAGCACTGCTCCAGCAAGTCGCCAAGACCTGGGGACGCGCCGTCTTGATGGTGACACACGACCCGCGCATTGCGGCGTATGCCGACCGCATCGTCTTTCTCAAGGACGGTACCATCGTCGATGAAGCGCGGCTCGAGCCGAAGGATAGTAAAGATAACACCAACATCGTCGCCGACCGGATGAAAGCAATTGCCTAGTGCAGCAACACCCTGACGGGAACGCACACTTGCCCTGGCGGGAACGCAAGTGCCAGGGAGTGCCAGAGAGTTGCTGTGCCAGCTCTGGCGGCGATACCCGGAGACCCATCGTGAAGAAACTGATTCTCGTACTGATTGTGTTGACATCGATTTCCCTTGCCGGTTGCGGTGGAGTGCAACCGGCTGCCCCGGCAACGCCGACTGCCGCACCCGCGCAACCGATCGGGCCACTTGGCAACATCATCGCGGAAGGCAAAGTCGTGCCGATCAAGAGCGCGGCGCTTGGTATGCCGACGACCGGCATTGTGGCTGAGGTGCTAGTGAAGGAAGGCGATCGCGTCGATGCGGGCGCGCTGCTCGTGCGCCTCACCGCGGGTCAGCAGCAAGCCGCGGTCGCGCAGGCGCAAGCCGCGCTGAAACGCGCGCAAGCCGCGCGGCAGAAGCTCGATGAGCCGGTCGACCAAAATCTGATCATCGCCGCGCGCGCCGACCTTGCCAACGCGCAAGCCGCGGTGCAACAAGCGCAAGCCGCGTACGATCGCGCCGGCGGCGCGAGCAATCCGCAAGTCGGCATGCTGCCGACGACACTCGCGCTCGAACAGGCGACGAATAATTACAACGCGGCGAAAGCGCGGCTGGACAACTTGATCAAGCCGCCGTCCGCGGCGGACATTGCGGCAGCGGATGCCGGCATCGCCGCGGCGCAAGCGGACTTGGAGCGCGCGCAAGCCGTGCTCGCGGACACCGAATTGCGCGCGCCTTTCGCCGGCACGATCGCGACGATCGATACCAAGGTGGGCGAAGCCGTGACCGCCGGCGCGCCTATCGTCCAGCTGGCAGATTTTTCCGCGTGGAAGGTCGAGACAACCGATTTGACCGAGATCAATATCGTTAATGTGCAGGTGGGGGATGCCGCGACGCTTTCGTTCGATGCGATCCCGGACTTGGATCTCGGCGGCAAGGTGACGAATATCGAACCGTTTGGTACCGATCATCAAGGCGATGTCGTTTACAAGGTCACGGTGACGCCGGACAAGATGGATGATCGACTGCGCTGGAACATGACGGCGAAAGTGACGATCGAGCCGAAACAGTAAAGAAGAAGACAAGTAAACAAGGAAACAAGTTACAGACCTGTCTACGTGTCTATCTGTCTGTTTACCTGTCTATTCAGAGGTCTTGACCATGAATTTCCAACTGACGCTTGCCGCCCGCTATTTGTGGGGGCGCAAACTCCGCTCGTTTCTCACCACGCTTGCGATTGTCATCGGCGTGATGGTGATTGTGGGAACCGGCATTTACCTGCCGACGTTCATGGAGGCGTTTCAAAAGGGAATGCTGTCCGCCTCGGGACAGACGGATGTGATGGCGACGCTCAAATCGGGCGAGTCTTTCTCGATGAGTGTGTTGAACAAGATCAAATCCATCGAGGGCGTCAGCGTCGTCGCCGGTTCGATCGACCGCCCTGTCACCCTTCCCCCCAATTTCTACGGGCGCGACTCGACGGTTCAAGGGCTGTCGATTGTCGGCGTCGATCCGACCCTCGCGCCCAGCCTGCACGATTACAACGTCACACAGGGTCGCTTTTTGCGGCAAGGCGATGGCAATGTCACGGTGATTTCGCAGCGGCTCGCCGATTCCCTGGGGCTTAAACTCGGCGATACGCTCAAAGTGCCGACGACCGAGGGGGTCGTCAAACTGACGATTGTCGGTCTCCTGCCCAGCCGCGCGCTCATCGGCAACGAGCCGGTGCTCATCACGTTGACCCAGGCGCAGAAACTGCTCGATATGCAAAACCGCATCAACACCATCGAGGCGAATCTCGCGACGACCGACAAGGTGCAGCGCCAAGCCATCGTCGACCAAATCAAATCCCAACTGGGCAATGACTATACCCTGGGCGGATTGGTGAGCGGCTCGCAATTCCTGGGCGCAATACAATTAGCCCAAGCCATCTTCAACCTGTTCGGCTTTCTCACGCTGCTGATGGGCGGGTTCATCATCTTTAACACCTTCCGCACCATCGTCGCCGAACGCCGGCACGACATCGGAATGCTGCGCGCGATTGGCGCGAGCCGCAGCACGATCATCGGGTTGATCCTCACCGAAGGATTGGTCCAAGGCATCGTCGGCACAGCAATTGGCTTGTCGCTTGGCTATCTGCTTGGGATCGCCATGACCAGTTTTACGGAACCGTTCCTGAAGCAGTTTATGAATGTGTCGTTGGGTGAGACGGTCCTTGATCCGA
>Ga0272448_1006094_pt1 | contig 13116 bp, 12 predicted proteins | sample YNPCB0191_FD_202220 | JGI IMG/M metagenome (GOLD analysis project Ga0272448, IMG submission 202220) | Hot spring sediment microbial communities from Yellowstone National Park, WY, United States - YNP-CB-019-1 | ecosystem: Environmental > Aquatic > Thermal springs > Hot (42-90C) > Sediment...
TTTGGATTTAGAGCAACGTCAAGAAAAAAGAAAGATTTAAAAAGAGGCCGAGATCTTGAAGTTACTTTGGAAATAAACTTGGAAGACACCTTAGAAGTAAAGGAAAAAGAATTAAATTTATATAAATATATTATTTGTTCAAGATGTCAGGGGACAGGAGCAGAACCAGGAAGTGAAATTAAAGAGTGTTTTTCTTGCCGGGGAGTGGGAGAGGTACAGCAAATTAGGAAAACAGTTTTTGGATCTTTTACTAAATATACAATTTGTCCAGAATGCGGAGGCGAAGGATATCGTCCTGAAAAACCTTGTAATGTTTGTAGGGGAGAGGGAAGATTAAAAGGTGAAGAAAAGGTTAAAATTTTTATTCCAACCGGGATTGATACAAATCAAATGATTAAGGTTGAAGGAAAAGGGGAAGCGGGCAGACGAGGAGGAAAAGCAGGAAATTTATATGTACGCATTATTGTAAAACCCCATCCGACCTTCAAAAGAAAAGGAGATGATTTATATGTTTCAGTGCCAATTTCTTTCAGTCAAGCTGCTTTGGGGGATGAAATTGAAATTCCTACTCTTGAAGGAAAAAAAATTTTATTAAAAGTTCCAGCTGGCACTGAATCTGGAAAAATTTTGAGAATTTCTGGAAAAGGCATTCCTCATTTTTCAGGTTATGGCAGAGGACACTTGTATGTTGAATTGGTTGTCAAAACTCCAAAAAAATTAACCAAGAGGCAGAAAGAGCTATTAGAGGAATTAAGAAAAGAAAATTTATAAAATTTATAAATTTTTTATTTTTAATTTTGAATTTAGGTCGCCGAAGGCGACCACACGCCCCACTAACTCAATTGGTAGAGTAACTCCCTTTTAAGGAGAAAGTTGGAGGTTCGAGTCCTCCGTGGGGCATATAATATACATTTAATACCCTTAGAGGGCTTTTTATTTTTAATGAAAAGTGATAGAATAACATAAATTGTTATGAAGATAGAAAGAATAATAATTTTTATTTTTATATCAATATTTTTAATTGGGACAGGATTTTCCGTAGGATTTTTTTATGGCAAATCTTTAGTGCATTGTGAAATTTGCCAGCCTCAAGAAATTAATTTTTCTCTTTTTTGGGAGGCCTACCATAAATTAAAAGAACAATTTGTAGATAAAGAAAAACTTGATACCCAAAAAATAATTTACGGCGCGATTTCAGGAATGGTAAAGAGTTTGGGAGATCCTTATACTGTATTTATGTCGCCGGCGGAAGTTAAAAAATTTGAGGAAGATGTTAAAGGAAGTTTTGAAGGTATCGGAGCTGAAATTGATATAAAAAAAGGCCAACTTTTAATTGTCGCTCCCTTAGAAGGAACTCCAGCTCAAAAAGCAGGATTGCGAGCCGGCGATAAAATTCTAAAAATCAATGATACCTTAACTTCTGATTTAACAATTGACGAAGCAGTTGATCTAATAAGAGGACCTAAAGGAACAGAAGTAACATTAACAATTTTACGGTCAGAATGGGATAATCCTAAAGAAATTAAAATTACCAGAGATATAATTTTTGTTCCGTCTTTAAAATGGGAGAAAAAAGATCCAGATATAGCTTATATAAAACTTTATCAATTTTCTGAAAGAGCAAGTTTTGATTTTAGAACAACGGCAATTGATATTTTGAATTCTGGAAATAAAAAAATAATATTAGATTTAAGAGACAATCCCGGCGGATATTTAGATGTGGCCCAAGATATTGCTGGTTGGTTTTTAAAAAAAGGTCAGACAGTAGTAATTGAAGACTTTGGCAATGGACGAGAAAAAAAGGAACATAACTCCAGAGGTCCTTCAAATTTTTCAGAATTTCCTGTAATTGTTTTAATTAATAAAGGGTCAGCTTCAGCTTCTGAAATTTTAGCTGGCGCCCTACGTGATAATCGTGATATATTATTAATTGGAGAAAAGTCTTTTGGTAAAGGTTCTGTTCAACAAATGGAAGACTTAAGTGATGGCTCTTCTTTAAAAATTACAATTGCTAAATGGCTGACTCCGAAAGGAGAAATTATAACCGATAAGGGAATAGAGCCAGATGTTAAAGTGGAAATGACGGAGGAGGATTATAAAGAAGGCCGTGACCCGCAACTGGACAAGGCTATTGAATTAATAAGAGAAATGAGATAAAATCATATAATAACTGATGACTATTTTCTAATCAAATTCCAATTCCCAATGAGCTATTTTTTAGACATTAGACATGAAGCGTTGATTAGATATTAAATAAATTAGAAATTAGATATTTAATCAAACTTATGAGAGTAATTCTTCTTCAAGATGTTGAAAATTTAGGGAAAAAATATGATATAAAAGAGGTAAAAGAAGGTTACGCTAGAAATTTTTTATTTCCCAAAAATTTAGCAAAACTAGCAACCAAAGAAACAATGAAATGGCTTGAGATTCAAAAAGAAATTGAGACCAAAAAAGCTGAAGAGGCCTTGAAAAAAATTCAGGACTTGGCTTCAGCTATTGATGGTCAGGAAATTATAGTGCCAGTTAAAACAGGGGAGGATGGCCAGCTTTTTGAATCGGTTACTTCTCAAAAAATCGTTGAAAAATTAAAAGAAGCTGGATTCAATATTAAAAAAAATCAAATTGATTTATTAAAATCCATTAAAGAATTAGGTGAATTTCCAGTAAAAATTAAATTTGAACATAATTTAGAAGCCGAGATAAAAGTAATAGTTGTAGAGGAAAAATAATATCAGCATTAATCAGCTAAAATCAACATTCATCAGCGTGAAAAACCTTGAATTCCGCTGATTTATGCCGATTAGGCCGATTTATGCTGTTTTTAAGATGCCAAAATATATTTTTGTGGCTGGTGGCGTCATGTCCGGTATTGGCAAAGGAATAGCCACAGCCTCAATCGGAAAAATTCTTCAATCTAAAGGATTTAAAGTAACTGCTATTAAAATAGATCCATATATTAACGTTGATGCGGGCACAATGAATCCTATAGAACATGGCGAAGTTTTTGTTACAGACGATGGAACTGAATGTGACCAAGATATGGGCAACTACGAAAGATTTTTAGGAGAAAATTTGACTACCGAAAATTATATGACAACCGGGAAAGTTTATCAGGCGGTAATTAATAGAGAAAGAAATTTGGAATATAACGGAAAATGTGTTGAGGTTGTGCCTCATATTCCTGAAGAAGTTATTTCCAGAATTAACAAAGCGGCTAAAATCACAAAGGCCGATTTTGTTTTAATTGAGATTGGCGGAACGGTAGGCGAGTATCAGAATCTTTTATTTTTAGAAGCAGCCAGAATGGTAAGATTGCAGAAACCGAATGATATGCTTTTTATTTTAATTAGTTATTTGCCAATTCCAGAAATGATTGGAGAAATGAAAACGAAACCAACCCAGACAGCCGTCCGATTATTAAACGAGGCGGGAATTCAGCCCGATATTATCTTGGCCCGCGCCCGTGTTCCTTTGGATGAACCGAGAAAAAAGAAAATTTCTATATTTTGCAACGTTTCTCCTGAAGCTGTAATTTCTGCCCCTGATGCTAATTCAATTTATGAAATTCCTCTTAATTTGGAAAAAGATAATTTAGGAAATTTAATTTTAAATAAATTAGGATTAAAAGCTAAAAAGAAAAACTTAAATGACTGGCAAGATTTAGTTAAAACAATAAAAAACGTTAAAAAGCCGGTCAGAATTGGAATTGTAGGCAAATATTTTGAAACAGGTAATTTTACCTTAATGGATTCTTATATCTCGGTCATAGAAGCGATAAAACACGCCTGCTGGTTTTTTAAAAGAAAACCAGAAGTTTACTGGTTAGGATCAGAGAAATATGAAAAAAATCCTTCAACTATTAAGGAATTAAAAAAATATGATGGTATAATTGTTCCCGGTGGTTTTGGCAGCCGAGGCATTGAGGGAAAAATAAAAGCTATTAAATATTGTAGAGAAAACAAAATTCCATATTTTGGGTTATGTCTTGGGATGCAGTTGGCTGTGATTGAATTTGCCAGAAATATTTGCGGCTTAAAAAAAGCAAATTCTACAGAATTTTTACCAAATTGTGAAGAACCGATCATCGATGTGATGGCCGAACAAAAAAATCTTTTAAAAGAAAAACAATATGGCGGCACAATGAGGTTAGGCGCTTATCTCTGTGAAATTAAGCCAAAAACTATTAGTTTGCGTGCCTATGGTACATCTAGTATTTCAGAACGCCATCGCCATCGTTATGAATTAAATAATGATTTTAGGGAGATTTTAGAAAAGAAGGGAATGTTGATAGCTGGAATTAATCCTGAAAAAAATTTAGTGGAAATAATAGAATTAAAAAATCACCCATTTTTTGTGGGCACTCAGTTTCATCCAGAGTTCAAGTCAAGGCCTTTAAATCCTCACCCTTTGTTTAGAGAATTTATAAAAGCTTGTATTAATTCTTCTAAATAAACTGCCATTTTTTTGTTGGCAGTTTTTATTTTTTAGATATTACATTAACAATTTTTATTATCCTTTGAGAACCGTCAAAATTTCTTTTTCTTTTAGTTACAAAATGGACAATTCCGTCTTTGAGAGCATAAAGGGTATCATCGCCGCCACGTTTGACATTTTCCCCGGGAAAAAATTTAGTTCCTCTTTGACGAACTAAAACTTGACCAATTCCTGCTTTTTGGCCTTCAGATATTTTTATTCCTAAATATTTTGGTTGAGAATCCCGTCCTAATTTTGTAGCACCTGCTGCTTTAGTCTTTGCCATGTGTTCATCGCGGCTCACACGATGCTCAAGTTACTTCGTAGCTTGAGAGATCTTCCTTCGCCGCAAGTTCCCTTTTCTCCAAAATTACTTCGTAATTTTGGAGGCCTCAATAACATTATGTTAGCAAAAATAAAACAATTTGTCAAAGACCATCAAGGAGATATTATTTTAGTTATTGGCGTTATTTTAATTTCTTTACTTTCTTTTGCTTTGGGTTATATTTTTGCCAAACAGCAGGAAAAAGAACCAATAAAAATTGAAATGACCAATGACAAATTTCTAATTTTTAATAAAAATAAATCATCAGGCATTGAAAATTTTTATGAAAGTATTCATTATTGGAGCAGGAACAACCGGGCTATATCTGGCTTGGAAATTAGCTGAGAAAGGTCATAAGGTAACAATTTTTGAAAAAAGGAATAATATTGGCAAAGAAGTGTGTTCTGGGCTTTTTAGCGAAAGAATTTTAGAATTTATTCCTGAAAGCCAAAATTTAATTCAAAAAGAAATTGAAAGTTGTTTTATTCATTTTCCCCGCAAAACGATAAAAATTAAATTCCAAAAAAGATTTTTTTTAATAAATCATTTTAAACTGGATAATTTAGTTGCAAAATTGGCACAACAAAGTGGGGTAAATATAAAACTTGGCAAAATTATTAAAATATTACCTGAAGACTTTGATTCCCACGTTAAATCAATTCCGTCCTTTGCCCAAAAAAACAATAATAATAGTTATAGTTTGGGGACTGAGAGAATAATTGGATGTGATGGCGCTCAATCAACAGTGCGAAAATTATTAAAATTACCTGATCCAAAATTATTTTTAGGCATTCAGGGATTTTTACCCAAAAAAGATTCTTCCAGCTTTGTTGAGACATGGCCAACAAAATTGGGTTTTATTTGGAAAATTCCACGAGATACTGAGATAGAATATGGCATAATAGAAGAGCCAAAATATGCCAAAAAAATTTTTAGTGATTTTTTAACAAAAAAAGAAATTTATTTGTCAGAGATAAAATCAGCTTTTATTCCTCAGGGATTAATAATTCCAAAAAATCAAAGAATTACACTTTGCGGAGACGCTACAGGATTAACAAAGCCTTGGTCGGGTGGGGGAGTGATATGGTCTTTGTTTGCCGCTGATTTGCTCTTGAAAAATTTCCCTGATTTTATAAAATATAAAAATGCCGTTGAAAAAACTTTTTTACCCAAAATTAATTTTTCAAACATCATAAAAAAAATAGTTTATTTTTCTGGTTTTAATATCCCTTGGGTTATACCAAAAGAAGTTAAAATAGACGGCGATTTCTTGAAATAATTATGCAAAAAGTACCATATCATTTAGGAGTTATTATAGATGGCAACAGAAGATGGGCCAAAGAAAAAGGATTGCCAACTTTAGTGGGTCATAAAAAAGGATTGGAAAATGTTAAGAATTTAACCAGTTGGTGTCTAAAAAAAGACATTAAAATTTTAACACTTTTTATTTTTTCTACCGAAAACTGGAATCGTTCAAAAAAGGAGGTTAATTATTTGATGAATTTGATAAAAGAAAATTTTAGCAAAAAAAACATTGAAAAATTAAATAAAGAAGGAATAAAAATAAGGGTGATTGGACAAAGAGAAAGATTAGACCCCCAAATTCAGAAAATACTTCAAGAAGCCGAGCAACTTACAAAGGATAATAAAAAAATGACCGTTAATTTTGCGTTAAGTTATGGCGGAAGAGCGGAGATTGTTGAAGCGATAAAAAATATAATAAAAAAGAAAATTCCGCCAAAAAGAATTACCGAAGAGACAATTAAGGAAAATCTCTGGACATCTGACGTGGATTTAATTATTCGGACCGGTAAAGAACAAAGGATATCAAACTTTTTGATTTGGCAGGCAGCTTATTCAGAGCTTTATTTTTGTCCCAAATATTGGCCCGATTTTACTGAAAAAGATTTAGACATAGCTTTAAAGGAGTATTCCCAGCGTCAGAGAAGATTTGGGAGGTAACTTGACACTATCTTTTGATAAATTAAAATAAAATTGAGGAGAGAAGAAAGGATAAAACCTAAAAAAACCTCCTTTTAAAAAAACAACAATACTAAAATTTACCTATATATCCTTTCTTTTTCTCCTACAATCAGTTCTTTTAGCTCTTTTAAAACACCTCCTCTAATTATAAAGGATGCTTTTGTGGCATCCTTTCTTTTGTATTGACATTTTTATATTTTATGTTATATTATTAAATAAAAAGCAATTTAAAAATTAAATATACAAGGAGGAAAATTAATGAAAATAAATATTGTATTTCTTAAGTCAAAGAATGATTTTACACAAAAAGATAAAAATCGCCTTAAAGAAATTATCAACAGAACAATAAAAGACGCTTCTAGAATATTGGAAATTAAAGAAGAAATTATAAATTTCATTATTTATCCTTTTGTGGGCAACTTTTTGTTGACTCAAGGAGGGATTCACTCAAAAGAGTGGATTGAGCTTATTATTTTTCCGGACTTGAATAAAGCTCCCAAAATGGAAAACCTGATAAAATCATTCGTCTATCATGAAATGCACCACTTATCAAGAGGTTTTGTTCAGTACCATTTTGGTGAAAAACCTACCCTTATTGAGGCCATATTTGCTGAAGGATTGGCAACAGCCTTTGAAGAAGAAAATATTCTTGATTATAAGTCCCAATCTTCTGTTTATGAACCAGCGTTTATTCAACGGCAGCTTCCGGAAATAAAAAAACAAAAATACAATGTAGATTATGATTATAATCAATATTTTTCACAATCGGGATTTGGTTATAAAATAGGGAAATATTTTGTTGATTTAATCTTCAATAGATTTCCATATCTTAATTCAAGGATGTTAGTAAGAACAAGCGTGACCGAACTTTTGGAACTTTTGGATCAAAGTGGAATAAATTTAAAATAAATTTAAGAGGAAATTTAAAAATTCCTCTTTTATATTGTACGACATTATAAATTTGTTATTTTATTGTTTAAGATTTTTTCCTGAATGGTATTGCCTGTGTATATCTCTAAGCCTTTTATTGGTTACATGAGTATATATTTGGGTAGTTAAAATACTTCGGTGACCTAAAAATTCTTGTATTGTTCTTAAATCTACTCCCTGATTTAATAAATCTGTTGCATAAGAGTGCCTAAGGGTATGAGGAGTGGTGAAAACCGGTACACCAGCCAAAATTGCATATTTTTTAACAATTCTTTCAATAGAACGGGCAGTAAGACGGCTTTCAATGCTTTTTCTTCCACCATAATTAATAAAAAGAGCTTTTTCTTTATCATTTCTTGTTTCAAGATATTTTTTAAGCCACAATAAGGCCCTTTCAGAAAAATAAACTGTTCTTGGATATCCTCCTTTACCAATAATACTTAATTCAAATTCTTTTTTATTTTTTATATTTAAAAATTGATCTCTATTTAGCGCTACTAATTCGGCTATTCTTAAACCAGTTGAGAAAAAGGTCTCCAAAATAGCCCTGTCTCTAAGCCCTTGGGCCGTTTTTATATCCGGAGCCAATAAAAGTCGCTCAATTTGCTCTAAATTAAGGAATTTTATGGTTTTTTCGCTTTTATTGGCCTTAGGAAGGGCTATTTTATCCGCTGGCAGTGAAATTATGTCTTTGGCAGTAAAATAGCTCAGAAAGGCTCTTAAAGCGATTAAATAATAGTTTTGGGTTATTTTCTTAAGGGGTTGGCCTTTATTATCCTTGTAGCGACTTAAATATAAGCGATAAGCCCAAACATCTTCAGTATTAAGTTGGTGGGGTAAAAGATTTTCTTTTTTATTATTTTTTAACCACCTAACAAATTGCTGAAGATAATGGAAATAATTTTGTTGAGTTCTTGCAGACAAACCTTTTTCTACATCACAATAATCAAGGAAATCTGGGAGATGCTTTATAATAGGTTTATTGGACTCTTGCATATTACACTTAATAATTTCGCTTTACCTACATTGTCCGACATTTCTTAATTTCATATTAAATGGTTTAAAAACCATTGTCAAGCTTAAAAAACACTCTTCCCCACTTATTGATTATTTAAATAATTCTTTAAACCTTTCTAAAAGAGATTTAGTAACTTGAGGAATTTCTTCTTGGGCTGATTGTTTTATTTCACTTTTTTCTTGCTTAAATTCTTCCTCAATAATGGGCTTTCGTTTTTCTATTTCTTTTTGGAAAAATGGTCCCAGATACGGATCCCAGAAGGTTTTTTTGAACCATTGGTACATTTTTAGCCAAACCGGCAAGACATCTTCAAAAAAGAAATTTTTAATATTTTTAGGAAAAGTTTCTAAAATTTCTTTTAATACTTTTTCTCCTCTTGCGCCTAATTCTCCAATCGTTTCGGGAGGAGAAAAAACATTATCTTGGAGATAAGCGAGATTTGGCAAAAGTATTCCCAGTATTACAAAAAAGTTAATTAAAATTTTTAATTTTATTTTCATTTTAACAAAGACATTCCGTATTTAATCTTTTTTATTGTTTTTTCTTTTCCTAAGATTGCTGCTATTTCAAAAGGACCCGCTGAAGCTTTTTTGCCAGTCAGAGCCACCCGGAAAGGCCACAAAAATTCTCCCCTATCTCCCCTACTATTTGCTTCTTTTGCAATTATTTTCTCCAAATTTTCTTTTGTCCAATCTTCTTTTCTTATTTTTTCTAAAATCATTATTAAATCTTTTAGAGATTCTTTTACATCTTCTTCGTTCATATTTTTCCATTTTAATAAATTTTTATCAAATTTTATTTTTTCTTTAAAAAAGAAATCTGTTAATTCAGAAATTTCTGATAATTTTTTTAATCTTTCTTGATATAAAGAAACTACTTTTTCCAAAAAAGAAAAATCAACAATTTCTTTAGTTTCTTTAATTTCAAAATGAGGTTCGCCCAAATGAAATTTTTCTTTTTCTTCGTGAGAATTGATAAGGCCGGCTTCAATTAAATATGGCAAGCAAAGTTCTGTTAGTTTTTCCTTAGATTTTTGTCGGATATAAAAACCGTTTAAAAAATCCAGTCGTTTAATATTAAAAACCGCTCCTCCTTTTTGAATGTTTTCTAAAGAAAAATCTTTAATTAAAGCGTACAAAGAATAAATTTCTCTTTCGCTTCCAGGGTTCCATCCTAAAAAAGCCATAAAATTAATCAAAGCTTCTGGCAGATAGCCAGCTTTTTTATAGTCTAAAATAGAAACCGCTCCATGCCTTTTACTTAATTTTGTTCTATCTGGTCCTAAAATCAATGGCAAATGGGCGTATTGAGGTTGAGGAAAACCCAGAGCTTCTTGGATAAGGATTTGTTTTGGAGTGTTTGAAATATGATCTTCTCCCCGGATAATATGAGTGATTTTCATTTCGTAGTCGTCTACTACAACCGCAAAGTTATACAAAGGCGTATTTAAATCTTTAGCCAAAGAAAAATCTCCTATTAAAGAAGTATCAAACTCTATTTTCCCGCGAATTAAATCATTAAAGTGTATTTTTTTGGGGGTATTTCTAAATCTAATAATTGAACTTTTTCCTTGGGATAATAATTTTTCTGCCTCTTTTTTAGAAAATTGAGAGCATTTTCCATTATAAAACCATGGCTGACCTATACTTAAAGCATATTGTCTTTGGGTTTCTAATTCTTCTGGAGTACAAAAACAATAATAAGCCTTGTTTTCATTAAGAAGTTTCTCTAAATATTTTTTATAAATTTCTTTTCTTTCGCTTTGGCGATAAGGTCCATAATTTCCAATATATTTTCCATTCTCTAACGTTGGGCCTTCATCCCATTCAATTCCTAACCATTTTAAACTCTCCATTATATCTTTCTCAAACTCCTTTTTACTTCTTTCTAAATCAGTATCTTCAATCCTTAAAATAAAACTTCCCTGATTTTTTTTAGCAAAAAGATAATTAAAAAGAGCGGTTCTGGCTGTTCCAATATGCAAAAAACCCGTTGGAGAAGGAGCAATTCTTGTTCTTACTTGATTATTTTTCTCCATAAATTTTTTTATTGACGAGCCGTTAAATAACTAATTAAATAATCAGCAATAATTTTTGCTGCTTCGGGCCTGGCAAATTCTTTTGCTTTTTGGCCCATAGTTTCTAACTCATTTGGATGAGAAATGAGATATTTTATTTTTTCAAGAAAAAAATGCCTTTTAAAATTTTCTTCTTCAATTACCACAGCCGCTCCTGTTTGGGCGTATAAAAAAGCATTTCTAGCTTGATGATTTTGAGCTGATTCTGGTAGAGGTATTAAAACAGATGGTTTTCCGACCGCCGCAATTTCAAATATAACGCCGGAACCGGCCCGAGAAATTATCAAATCTGCTGCGCTATAGGCGTGAGAGAGCTCAATTTCCTTAAAAAAAGGATAGATATGGTAATATTTTTTCAATTCTTTAGAAACAGCGACATCAGATTCAGCTTTAATTTGCTTAAAATTATTTTCTCCTGCTTGATGGATTATTTCTAAAAAAGGCAGTAATTCCGGTAGAATGTTTAAAATTAAATCATTAATTCTTTGAGCGCCCTGAGAGCCGCCTAAAATTAAAAGTATCGGTTTTTGATATGTTAATTTAAATAATTCTTTTGCTTCTTCTTTTGTACCGTTTAAAATTTCTTTTCTAATTGGATTTCCTGTCCAAACTGTTTTTTTAGGTGAAAAATATTCTGTATTTGGATAGGAAATGAAAATCTTAGAAGAAAATTTACTTAAAATACGATTGGCTAATCCCGGCGTAGAATCTGATTCATGAAGAAAAATTGGCACCCACAAAAGCCAGGCAGCGATAGTAGCGGGAACCGATCCGTAGCCGCCCTTACTAAAAAGAACATCTGGAGCAAGGATAAAAATATAGAAAAACGATTGAATTATGCCAATTGGTATCTTAAAACAAATATCAACGATGTTTTCTAGAATATTTTTCCAGTGAGAATATCTTCTAATTTTTCCCGCCATAACCTCTTTAATTATTACTCCTTCATGAGCAAGAAAAATAGAAGCAAACGGGTCTTGCGGACCGAGGTAAAAAAATTTTAATTTCTTTCTTTCTTCTTCCGGACAAATTCTTCTTATTTCTCTCACTACCGCCACTAATGGAAAAATATGACCTCCGGTGCCACCACCGGTAAAAAGTATCTTCATATTGACAATTTTATTATATAATTTTTAAACATTTTTAGATATATTAAGCAAGATTCCTACGCTGGCCAACTCAATAATTAAATGCGATCCTCCGTAACTAATAAACGGCAAAGGAGAGCCGGTAAGGGGTAAAATCCCAATCATTGAACCAATATGGATAAACCCTTGGATTGTTATTAAAAAAGTTATTCCTAACGACAAAAATTTTTGAAAATTATCTTTAGTTTTACTTGATATTTGAAATCCTCGCCAGAAAAAAATAAGAAAAAGCAAAACCAAAACAAAAGAGCCAACAAACCCCATTTCTTCAGAAAAAATGGCGAAAATGGAATCGGACATTGTTTGGGGTAAAAACCCAAACTTTTGGCGCGACATACCCAGCCCTAATCCAAAAATTCCGCCCGATCCTACCGCAATTAACGCCTGTTTAATTTGATAGCCAATCCCCAGAGGATCTGTTTCCGGCCTTAAAAAAACTAAAAACCTGTTTGATCTATAAGAAGAAAACTTAATTAAAAAGAATAATCCTCCCGCTCCTAATAAAATGATAAGAATATTATGCCAAAGAGGGGTTGATGCGGCAAAATACATAATAATAGCGGTAATGATAATCGTTCCCAATGTGCTGATATCGGGCTGATAGAACAAAAGAATGCTAATTAAGATAATGACTATTAAAAAAGCGATTAAACTTGATTTTTTATTTTTTTCTTTTTCCAACCTTCCGCTTAACCAAGCCGATAAATAAATAATAAAAGTTAATTTCAAAAATTCTGACGGTTGAAAAATTATCGGGCCTAAAGACACCCATCTCGTCGCGCCTCCAATTTTTGTTCCCACCATCGGCATAAAAACCATTAGCATCAAAACCAGATTGACCAAAAGGAAAATAAAGGAATATTTTTTTAAAAAAGACAAAGGGATTTTATAAAAAACAAAGAGCGAAACTATCCCCGGCAAAATCGCAAAAATTAATTGATGAACCAAAAAAGAATAGGTATTACCGTATTTTTTAAGAGACAAAACCGTTGAAACGCTTGAAACAATTAAAATACCAATAAGGACTAAAGTGGCCGTTATAATCAACAAAAAATAATCCGGCCGTTTATTTGTTTTTATTTTTAATATGGCCATATTTTTTGACGTATTTTTTAAACAAATTTCCTTTTTCTTTATAATCCCTAAAAATACTAAAACT
>Ga0272448_1006095_pt1 | contig 13115 bp, 10 predicted proteins | sample YNPCB0191_FD_202220 | JGI IMG/M metagenome (GOLD analysis project Ga0272448, IMG submission 202220) | Hot spring sediment microbial communities from Yellowstone National Park, WY, United States - YNP-CB-019-1 | ecosystem: Environmental > Aquatic > Thermal springs > Hot (42-90C) > Sediment...
TTGGACCCCGCTGGCCCACGGCCCGGACGGCTCATCCGCCGCATTGCCATCATCGATCGCGGCGCCGTCAAGGCGAGGCTTTATCCACGGGCTGCTAGCCCTTGATTCTGAATAGAATCGGAGTGGTCAAACCTTGAAAAGGAGGACCGCCGTGAAACGAAGCTTCCACACTATTGACAACCGGGGGCAGGGCCAACCAGGGCCAACCAGTGCAATCTAGCCGACCTGCTGACCCGCCATGGGCAGCTCCTGCTGTCGATAGTGGAACTGATCAAACAGAGCCGAATCGCCGTCGAAGATCTGATCGACGTGCTGGGCCATGCCAGCATCGAGGCCGTGATCGGGCTGTCGGCTCGCCAAGTGGCCGGCGAACCGCAGCGGGGCAAGGCGCGCCAACGGGACGTCGTCTGGCATGGGAGCCAGGCTGGACGGGTATGCTTGAGAGACCGCAAGCTCCGGGTGAGGAAACCGCAGCTCCGCAGGAAGGGCCGGGGAACGGAGAAGTAGGTTCCCGTTCCGGCCTACGAAGCGTTGCAGGCGGACGCCGCCGTCGGCCACGGGATGTTGGTAATCCTGTTGCACGGGGTCTCCACCGGGCGCTATGAGCGGGTCAAGGCTGAGACGGCCGATACCGTGGGGGTGTCGCGCCCGACGGTGAGCCGCTGGCCGTCGAGGCTTCCGAGGCCACCCTGAAGCAATTGCTGGAGTGGAGATTCGACGAGGTGGAGCTGGTAGTGATCTACGTCGGCGGCATGCACTTTGGCGAGCAGTGCGTGCTGGCCGCGGTGGGAGTAAACCTGGAGGGGCGCAAGCACGTGCTGGCATTGCGCGAAGGGGTCACCGAGAATGCCGAGGCCGCCAAGGATCTGCTCGAACATCTGGTAAGCCACGGGTTCAACCCGGAGCAGCGGCGCTCATTCGTCATCGATGGATCCAAGGCCCTGCAAACCGCAATCAATGTTGTCTTTAGTGCCGAGACGCTGGTACAACGTTGTCGGAACCGCAAGCTGCTCAATGTGTTGGCCCGGTTGCCCCGCGCTCAGCGAGCGCAAACGGCATCCGTGAAGCGGGCGGCGTGGCGGCTGAATGAGAAGGAGGGGCTATCCTGGTTCCGGCGGATCGCTGGCTGGAGCACCACTATCCGGGCGCGGTGCGCTCCGTGCCGGAAGGGTTGGAGGAGTGCTAACGATCAATCGGCCGGATGTGCCCCGTTCTCTGCACCGATGTCGGGCCACCAGCAACATCGTGGACAACCCGCATTCTGGAGTACGCGCACGACGCGGCGGCTGTGTCACAGGCGGCCGGGCATGCCCAAACGCTGGTCCGCCGCCGCGTTGCGGATGGGAATTAAAGATACCCCAAGAACGTGGGCCGCGACCTGTGGGCATTGAAGGCGATCCTGAATGGATCGCAGCCCGCGACCCGGCCGGCGTTGGCCAAGAAGAACCATGCACCGCCGACACCAGATCTCCACTGAGCTTGAGACACCGTCTACGGCGCATGCTCCGAAAACGTGCAAGGTTCCGTGCAGGTCGCCCGTTTAACAGGCAGGAGGGTCTATGCCACTGATCGACGATTGGGAACAGGAAATGGCCTTGGCCGGCGAATGTATCGCCGAGGGAGACCGACAGGGTGCCCGCCGACACCTCGAACGGGCGCTTGGGGCAGCGCGTGAGCTACAATCACGGCAGTGCGAAGCGGCGGCACTGGAGCTTCTTGCTGAGCTTGAGTACGAGGAGCTGGACTTTGAGGCAGCGCAGTCTAGGTGCGTGGAGGCGCTGGAGGCTTGGAAAGGACTGCTGGGAACCAGCCACCCTCATATGGCGTGGCTCCAGACGTTTTGGGCGTTGATTCTCCAAGCACTTGGGCTGCACAAAATAAACGAAATGCTCCTGAACAAAGTGCGATGTGACATGCCAACAGGCCGCTTGCAACAGGACGACATCGCCACGACGCTGAACAATCTGGCAGCGGCTCATCTCCAGGCTGGTCGGGTAGATGCTGCTGAGACAGCGCTGCGAGAGGCGGCCCGTGTCGCCGTCGGGCCAGTGAGCGCAGCAGTCCTCCATAATCTAGGGGTACTGAAGGCTAGATTGGGCCAATGGCGGGAGGCCGAAAGCCTGCTTCTTTGGGCTGCTCAGCTCCTTGAGTCGGAGGCCGGGGCCCATGCCCCGGCGACCAATGCCTGTGCGGCGAACCTCCGCATCCTCTACCGAGTGATAGGACGGGAAAAAGCTTCACAAGAGACAACCGGCGGACCCGCTCAGACGGGCGAGCCACCGAGCGCATAAAGACGCGGCGGTGCGCTCCGGGAAAACGCATTGAGTATATGACAGCAGTTCGGCCCTCGGTTTTGGGAACTGCACAAGCTGTTGCCATGAGCGGTTGCACACCGGGGAGAATGAAATTCCCTTGGCACGGTTGCGAGGTGATCTTCCAGCGGGCCATCGCGGAATCAATAGCTTGCAGGGGTATTCTCGCGAGTGTTCCCCAGGGCAATCGTGGCCCTGCGGCTTGCACGACAGGCGGAAGTGGACACATCGGTCATTTTGCAAGAGGATGAATGATTCGCTCGGCAAACCGCGTTTAACCCAGTGTGGGCGGTCTAGAGCATTCGTCCGGCAGTACCCCTTTTCGCGAGTCGAGTCATGCACGTGGTCAGTTCTCGCGGGTAACGGCGGAACACCCTGTGGCGGCCAGCAGGCTGACCAGGCCGCAGGGTGACCGGCGCCTGAACTGGAATAGAATGGTGCACATCGGCCATATGGACAGCCGCACTGACGAAGAGCTTTTGCAGGCGTATTACGGGTGCGAGGACACGGCGCTAGAGAGCCTGTGTGAACGCTATTACCGGCGTTTGTGGGACTACTTCCGCAAGCTAGGCTTTTCTGAGCAAGATGCAGAGGAATTGACCCAGGAGACATTTCTTAAGGTCGCTACGGGGAAAAGGAGAGACCGAGGGCGCTTTTGTTCTGGCAACTTCCAGGGGTGGCTCTTCACGGTTGCTCACAACGTGGCTTTTGATCATTGGCGACGGATGAAGCGGCTCCGCGAAGTACCGCTGGAGTCCGATAAGGACAGTGGCGAAACTCCACTCACTGTTTGCTTAACGGACGATTGGGCTAAGCCAGACGAGGTTGCGGAGACGGTGTTATTTGCGCAAGTACTGACGCGGTGTCTCGCAAAACTGACGTTCCGTAACCGTGCCATCTTCCTCCTGAAGGATTATTTCGGCTACAGCGGTATTGAGGTTGGAGGCATGTTGGGAATGACAGAGGCCCAGGTAAACATGGCGCGATTCCACACTCGTAGGAAAATTCAGGAGTGTTTGGAGGAGAAAGGGATTTCCTTGCGTCCGCTGGCAGCTCCGGGGCCAATAACACAGATAATCATGAAGTTCAAAGACGAAATTCTCGTTTATCTTGAGAAGAGTCATAGGGGAGACATCGATGAGTGAGAAGAATTTCCTTGGCGCCCTGAGGACGCTTTGTGAGATCGAGGTCGCGCGGGCACCCGCCCGTCACTCACTCCAGACGCAGAAGTGCCTCACGTTAGCGCGGTTTATGCCCTGGTCTCAAGCAAACTGGACAGACAGCGAACGCGAGCATGTATCTGGATGCCGTTACTGCCAGAGAATGATGGCGCTCGTCTGGCGCGAGGAGTGCCCGCGTTTGTGGACGTTGGTCAAGTACAAGTATGCGATGGGGACGTTCCCATTTGACGAGGCGATGCGATTTCACGTCGATAGGGATGGATGCCCCCGCTGCTCTCGGATCCTTAATTCCCCTCTGATTGATCGCCTGAAGAATCTGGTCGCGCAAGGGGCTGACTTAGCCGGCAGTGCTGTGGCCGCATACGGGGAGGTGGCGTCCGCCGCGGAATTCGCATCTATTAAGCGCCCGGCCCTTCACATCCGCGACACGAGTGAGGATGGCCTCCTGGTCTCGACCCTGCTGGAGACCGCCGAAGGATTGTTGGTGCTTCATGTGGAGAGTCCGGATCGGAAGAACATTGGAAGGCGCGTGGTCGCTGAAGTGATCAGTGAGAGCGGCTCCTTGCTACGTGTCGAACTTGAGCTCGTATCAGCTGGCGAGTTTGGCTGCCGGGCGGAGCACGCCTACGGCCGCATCCGGGACTTGCCATGGAGCCGGGAGAACTTTGTATTCCTGGTCAGGTGGCTCGGAGAGGCTGGGTGAGACGAATTCACTGTTAAGGAGCTTTGGCATGTCTGACAACGAGCAAGTTTCTAGTCTTAGGAACTCATTACAGGAGTTCGTAAAAGGTGATGAGACTCAGTGGTACTTTCTGCCTGGTCGAGACGGACTCTTCTGCGAGGGACTCAAGGCGGCTGTCAGGATGGTCCGTGAGAAGGCGGGCGATCCCACCCCCTTACTCAACGATTGCTGGGCACTCCTAGCTCAGCCTGCTGGCGGCGAAAAGAGCGAGCCAGCTGCACTACGACACGTTAGAAAGTACCTGTCCGGGCCGGATGCGGAAAAGGTTGACCCAGATCGTCTTTACCGACACGCCCGCGCCCTGATCGCTACGGCTCGTGTGGCCATCGCAGCCGTGCGCGTGGAACTGAATGACGCGACCGCAGGTCAGGAGTTGGTACGGTGGGCGGAAATAGCTGCGGAATGCCTGAATCCGGGCAGTCGCGTGGGGAACCGGACGCCCTTGGACTCCGACCTCCAATATGTCCATGCTGCCGAAGCCGTTCAACAAGTCTTTGCCACGCTCGACGGCCAAGGTCTGAACGTCGGCACGTTGCACCACTGGACCTTGCACTGGCTGGAGTGCCGGCCCGACGCGGGTGCACCCAAGTTACGTATACCGCTGGCGGGGTGCCGCGGCCGCGGGGCGGGCTTTCTTGCCGATCTCCATCTGACCCTCTTGCCTGGGTGGAATCGGTGCCTCGTGGAGGATCCGGGGATCGCTTTGCAGCCGCTGGGCGAAACGTTGCTCAGCGAGATTAAGCGCGCATCGGCCCGCACCCACCACGCTGTGTGCTGGGGAATCACGATTCGAGAGCAGACGCTGGCTGGCGAGCACCGGCCATGGCCGGTGCTGGATGGCGATTCACTGGGCGCGGCCGCGGCCGTGGGCTTCGTCTTGCTGAACCAGGAGAAGCCGTACGACACCAGTTGTCTTCTCCTGGCGGGGGTAGCCGAGGATGACACGCTAAAGCCGGTGAAAGAGATAGCTTGCAAACTCGAGGCTGCGAAGAGACACGATAGTGGGGTGAAGTGGGTTGGACTGGCGGAGGCCAGCGATGCGCAGGCTGACGGCCTTGAGTTGAGGAAGTTGAAGACCCTGGAGAACGCGGTGGATTTTGCTTCGGGGCTAGTGGCAGAAGTTCAGAAGTACTTGCAGTTGCTGGTCGAACTGCCCAACCAAAACAGGAACTGGCCGGCGTGGCAAGGTAGCCGCGAGCCCACGGCAACCTACGTGGAACCGGACGTCCTGAAGCTAGAACGCCCACCTTTGAGGATACCGGCGCCATCGATGCCAAGGCCCGGCGGGGTACGAACGCCTACCGCGCCAGATCGTAACCCTCTGAAGGGCGGCGGTGGGGGTGTATACGGGGAGCGCCAGGAGGAGACGGAGGTCCGCATCCCGTGGAAAGAGGAGGTTAAACGAATGGGAAGCGGCCACGTTACCCGCGTTGTCGTTCTGGGACCGCCGGGGCAAGGGAAGTCGCAACTGGTGCTGATGGCCGTGAGAGAGCTAGCCAGAGAGGGATTAAGGGCTTTTGCCGATCAAAGCGTCGGCCTCGCCGAGGTGCCGCTGCCGGTGCTGGTGACCTTCAAGGGCCTCACCACCAGCCCCAGCCAAGGCAGCCCAGAAGATGCCCTCCGCGCAGCTTTAAAGCGTGAGCTGACCAGACTTGGATGTCCCAACGCGGTGAGTGAGTATGTCGAGCGCCACGCTCACGAGGAGCAGGTTTGGCTGTTTATCGACGAATTGGATGAGCTGCCGGACGAGAGTGCCCCAACGTGGAAAATATTCACGGACGTCTTGAAAGACTGGCGCTGCCGGCTGCTTATGACCTCTCGGCCTTATGCGTATAAACGCTTGCGTTTCCCGTTTGCGGTCACCGAGTACCGGCTCGCACCGCTCTCCTGCCTACAGTCGCGCGAGCTGCTGACGAACTGGTACGGAAAGGATTCAGGGCGAGCCCAAAAGGTTCTCCAGTTGTTCGACCGGAGCCTCAGTGTGCAGCGGCTTGCACAAAGTCCGTTTTTGCTGAGTTTGCTCTGTTGGGTTGGCGGAGATGATGACCTCCCGGACGAGATCACACGCGGCGAACTATACAACCGGATGTTGCGGAGACTGCTGGGAACTGACAAGCAGGGCGCCATACATCCCAACGATGTTCGAGCAGGCGAACTGTTGGAGCTGGTGGCCAAAGTGGCTCTGGCGTTGTTTGAGGAAGATACGGCGAAGCGGCCTTTGCGACACGAGCGGCTGGCGATAGTGATGAAGGGCCTCGACCTGCCCCGTGTAGGCCATTCAGCGGATAACGTCTCGGAGAAAGAACAGACCGTCGGTCTCCTGATCGATGAACTACTTCAGAAGCGGTTTTTGGTCCCGGTGGATCCGGCGCGAACGCCCTATGAGTTCCCACATCGATCTATCGTGGAGTACCTGACCGCGTGGGAGCTTGGCAAGCGGTTGAAGGACGGTCAGGACATCTGGGACTTCGTGGACGCCAAGGGGTGGGACCCAGATTGGGAGGAAGTGATCGTTTTCCTCGGAGAGCGCCTTTCTGATTCGCCGAAGCTGCTCGCCCGGCTGCTGGAATCCCTCAGTGATGAAACGGCCGACGATGTATTCCGGCATCGCATGGCGCTGGCCTGCCGCTGTGTAGGGGAGATTCCATTTTCTCAGCGGGAGGCAAATGCGGGGCTAGTCAACAAGATCACGGAAGCGGGCTTCGGCTTCTGGTGGGAATGCCTGTTGAAGGGCATGGACGAGGCCGTCTCGCATTTTCACGACGCGTTGCCCGTGCTGGGTTGGGTCAATGGTCGCTTTCGAGGAAGGCCGCTGAAGGAATGGCTGGCCGAGCAAATGGGCAGTTCAAACGATAAGGTGCGGGCGGCAGCTGCGTTGACCTGTGGCTACCTGAGCGCGGCGGCATGTAGGGACGATTTGTTGGTCCACTTGCTCAATGCGCTGAATGACAAAGCGTCTAATGTGCGAGAAGCGGCCGCGAGAGCCATCGGCAATCTGGGGCCTGCGGCTGGGAATTGGCCCGTCTTGCAAGCTTTACTGGAGTGCCTGAGAGATGAGGTGGGAGATGTGCAGCAAGGTGCTGCAGAGGCGATTGGCAAACTGCGGCCCATGGCACACATGGACCAGGTCCTTACCCAGTTGCTCAGCATGCTCGGTGACTCCAGGACGCAGTTGGCTGCCCTTACTGCGCTCGGCAACCTGGGCTCGGCGGCGCGCACAGACATGGTTGTTCGACGAATATGGGAACTTTTCCGGGGGGGGCCGGGCGGGCAGTACGATGTGTCTTATTGGACCCTTCGCAGATTAGGTTTGACGGCCAGCACAGCCGAGGACTTGAATAGATGGCTAGAATGGCTCGAAGACGATGCGTGGCCCATGCCACGAAAGGGTACGGCGACTCCAGCGTTACCATCCAAAGTGCTGACAGATAACGAGGAGCTGGCACAATGTGTGTCCGATCTACAGGCGATGCGCGAAAGCAAACGCGGGGCGGTAGCAATGGCGGCAGCGTTCGCACTCCTCGAACTTAGGGATACGCTTCGGACAGAGGAGGTTCTGCAGCGGTTATGCAAGTCCCTGAAGAACATCGGTTGGGTCGGGCGGGAGATCGTCGCATCAGTCTTTGGGGAGCTGGGGCCTTGCGTATGCTCAGAAAAGGTTCTGGATTTTCTACAGGGGCTCTTGGGCGACGACGTGGCACCTGTGCGGCAAGCAGCTGCAAAGGCAATCGGCAATTTGGGTTCAAAGGCACACAAGCCGGAGGTTCTGAATCAGTTGTTCAAATTGCTGGAAGACGAGGATAGTTACGTGCGGATGGCTGCGGCGGGGGCGTTGGGTACGTTGGCCTCCCGGGCGAACACCGCCGCGATTGCATCGGCTCTCCGAGGGCGAATGGCTACCACAAGGCGCGCAGGGGAACGGGCGCTAGAGGATGGGGACGCTGATTATGGCTTGATGGAGTTTAACTGTGCTTGGTGGGAATACAAGGCGTGCGTGGAGGCACTTGGAAAGCTTGGGAAAGCGGCCGCCTCACCGGAAGTTCTTGGGGTGCTTCTTGACAGTTCCCCTGGCAGCCCGTGGACTAGCCCCAGTGCAGCAACGTTGCGGGATTTCATGTCTGACGGCGTTCGGATCTTCCGCGATCCGAACGGTGGCTGGCTTGCCCGCACGGTCGCTGAGCTGAGCTCCCGAGATCTTCGGTGTCAGCCGACTCCGCCCGCTGCCAATGATTCTCATTTGCTAAACCAGGTACTGAGGTCGATTGAACGCCTCGAACTGGCAACTCAACAAAGAGCCGAGGAATCATGCCGGTCTATCCTCGGGCCTATTTATTCGCAGCTTTGCCCGCAGGCCCGCCAGTCGATCCTGGCGGCTGAACAGATATACCGCACCAAGGATTTTGCCAATCCTGCATTGATGCTCTTCTCCCTCGCCCAGGCGTTCGAGATACAACTGAAAACCGATCTCGTGCCAGCGTTCGTCAAGTCTCTGCGAGCGGCCGGTGTTCGAGATTTTCCCGTGGGTGGGGATTGGGGAATCGGAGCCAAAGTGCTGCTCAGAAATGGCCAAGAGTCCACCTGGCGGTACTTCACCTTAGGACAACTTGGCAAGATTTTCAGCGTGGACGCTCCCCAGTTGCAGTGCTTCTGTGACAGCAGGCGAGTAAGCCTGGACCAGTTGAGGGCTATTCTCAACGAGGTGGTCGAGATAAGGAATAGGGTGACGCACGACCCAAACCTCTCTTTTGGGAGGATTAAGTCCATCCGCGAGACGTGGCTTGGTGTGGAGCAGCACGATGGCGGGATCTTCAGCGTTTTCGGCAACGGTTGATCTCTGACGGCTGGACCTTCCGGCGCTGTCGGCCTGCGCTCCCTCCAGCGCCAAAACGCAGATCACCCAACCCCACACAACGGCCCAAGGTGGTAACCTTTTGCTCCGCCCAGGTGGGTCCCTTTCACTCCGCCTTGACACCCTTGGATAGTTGACGAGGCAGCCTGCGTTTGGCGTTTGCCCTGGTGTTTGGCGAGAATGATCTGAGCTTGCCGGTCGGGCGCAGCCGGACAGCACAAGCAGAACCGCCACCTTTAGAGCGGTGCTGAATAATGCGGGCACCGTGGTCTCGTTCCGCCTCGGCGTAGAGGACGCGCCTCTGCTGGCGCCGCTGTTTGCTCCTCGCCTCACGGCGCTGGATCTGGCGGAATCGCCCAATCTCCAGGGCTACATGCGGTTGCACTTGGACCACGCGGCTGTCCGTCCTTTCAGCTTCGCCATCCAGAAGCCCGCGCGGCCCTCCCGGCCGGGACCGGCAGAGAAGCTGGTTAGAGCCAGCCGGGAGCGGTGGGGCCTAGCGCCGGAGGAATGCAACCGTCGCGCCGAAGAACGGCGAAAATTCATCCGCGAGCTGGACTAGCAAGAATTCTTGACGCTGGTTCGTTTCAGTTTCTGAGGGACGAAAATGCGATTGCTAAAGCTGACGCCACTGGTGACGCTGCTTTTCTTGGGGGCTGGTTCGGGACTGGGCCAAACGGCGACCGAGGCCACCGCCGTGCGCTGGATCGTCTACGGCCTCGACGCAACCGGCAGTTACGCACTGGTCAGCCAGGCGCAGGAATACGCTGCCCAACAGTTGGCACGGGACTCCCGGCCGGGGGATGTCTGGTTTTTCCGCCGAATCAGTGACCGCTCCTACGACGAAAGTGCAGCAATCCTGACGGTGAGACTTCCCAGCGCTCCGGCTCCGGTCACCAATCCTTTCGACCGGGCCAGCCGTGCACGCCAGCAAGCCGCCTTTCGGCGTCTGGAGCAAGTTCGCCGCGCCGCGGCCGACCAACTGCGGGCTTTCCGTGCACCGTCGGCGCCCTGCACGGACATTATGGGCTTTCTCGCCAAGGCCGGCGAGCTACTGCAAGGGGCGCCGAAGGATGCCGAGCGGATCGTGATCATCGCTTCTGACCTAGCCGACAACATCGGCCGGAAGGCCGAGGTCAACCTCGCCGGTACGCGCGTGATAGTCAACATGTTCCAGGGCGGCGCGAACCCGCAAGCAGCCCAGGGCATTCGTCGGTTCTGGCGCGACAGGCTCACACGGTGGGGGGCACGCGAGGTGAGTTTCCTCGATCCCAGCCAAGCGCTGGTGGCCGAGGTCCTGAAGCCATAGGGGAAGGAGGGCGAGGTGAACTGGCTCGTCGTGATCACCGGAGGCATCGGGTTGGCCGTTCTCGTGGCGGCCGAACGAGAAACCCTGCGTCACCTGACCACCCAGATCATCATGCTTCTGGGGCAGCCCCTGCTGGTGCTGATGCAATGGGTGGGGCGGGCGCTGGCGGCCCTGGGCGGCTTCATCCGCGACCAGGCGAACGAAGAGGAAACATCTTCGGAAGACCCTGCTTCCGCTCAGCCGCCCACCGCGTCAAGGCGTCCGTCTGGCCTCCGACCGCACCACCTGAGCCGGTTTGTCGGAGCGATCTTGCTCACGGCGCTGACGCTGGTGTGCGGAGCGGTGGAGACTTACCTGACCAAGCTGAGCTTGGGTCCGATGCTTGGCATGAGCGGGGGCGGCGATATGGCGTTGGCGGGGCTGCTGGACTGGATGGGGGCCGCCGCGTTGATGGCGGTCAGCGTCTTCTGGGGGTTGGTCCTCGTGGACCTCTACAAGGGCACGTTTCTGCTGCCAAGGCATTTCCTCTACAGGATGCGCAAGCCCTTGCTGACGGTCGGCTGGAGCTGCCTTACTTTGAGTCTCACGGCGCTGGCCGTCGTGGGAATCTGGCGGGGAACTCAGGTGGCCCCGGTGGCCCTTGCCGCTGAAGCGGAGCCGGCCGGCGTGATCGACACCGGCTCCGGCGGCCCTGCCGCAGCGCCGCTGGCGGCAGTGCCGGCTGATGAACAGCAGCCCGGTAAGTTCAGCCGTTTCGCCGAGGTGTTCTTCCCGACGAGCTTGTCGGTGCTGACCGGAGTGACCGTGCTGTTTTCCTTCACCGGGGTGGTGATGATGTTCCGTTACCTTGGCTTGGCGGCGTTGGCGGCCCTGATGATTCCGTTGGCATTGTTGCTGGGACCGCTGCGGCTTCTCGAGCAAATCCTGGTGGCGTTGCGGGAGCTTAAGGATCGAGTCCTCGATCTGGCGGCTTGCCCCGGACAATGGCTGGTGGAAACTTTTGGACCGCCACTGGGCGACCTGCGCCGCTGGGCGCACGCCCGAATCCATCGTGCGCTGACTGGCGAAGCAGCCGTTGCGCCACCCCCGGCTGCGACGCCGAGGTCGGTCCTGGAGTTGGCGGTGATGCCCGTGGATCGTGGCTCGGCCGACCAGAGGCCTGGCACGGTGGGCAACGGCCATGAGCAAGAGGCCGTCCCTGCGCCGCCTGCCGCGCCCGAGTCGGAGGACCTGAAAGATTGGAACTGGGATTGGAGTGATCAACCGCGAGGAGGAGTAGAACCATGAGCGACTTCGGAGGCATCTTGATCGCGTGCGTAGCCCTGCCGTTGCTGGCGGTGGTCCTGCTGGTGGCTGGTGTGAGCTATACGGCGGTCGCAGGCGTGCGGCTGGCTGGCGGCCTCGCGCTGGAAGGCCTGGAGTTTGCCGGCCGATCCCTTGCTGCCGGTGTCCGAGCAGCCACCGAGCTTCTTACCAGCGCAGGCAGCCTGGCGCTGGAGGCCGTGGAGCAGGGCGCCGAGTGGGCCAAGACGCTCTATGACAGCTCGCAGGTCGGACACCGACTGCGTGCCACCGCCCAGAAGCTCTACGAAGCAGCTCTATGCCCGGCTGGGGCACTGGGCACTAACGCTACGCTGCTTCCCGGCACCACGGGCCTGGGGGTGACGCCGGTAGAGCTGGGTAACTGTTCGGCGACGGACCTGTTGGCGCGCGCTGAGGCGGCGCGAGGGGCACTGGTAGCGGAACTGCCTTTAAGGCTTGTGGCTGAGCGATGGCACCCGGACAAACTCCGCGAAGCCAGCGCCGCTACGGAATCCGCACGTGCCGCACTGGCGACCGGGGAAATCCAAGTCGCCGCCGAACTGGCGGCCCACGCTCAGGAACTGTATGCCAGTATCGTGGGGGAAGCCTACCAACGCCTGCGCCACGCCGAAAGGGCAACCATTGCCGCACAGGTCGGCAATTCTCTGGAGGACCTGGGTTATCAGGTGCGCGTGACGCGGGTTAAGGAGACCGTGGCGTTTGTCGGACGCCGCGGCCACCACACGGTGGCGTTAGTAGTCCGGCCCGGGGGGCGCATTGAACTCGACATGGCAGGTTTCGACGGCGATTCCTGTGACCGGGAGACCAAAGCGCTGCTGGCAGCCTTACGGCGGAACGGGCTGGTGATCGCGAGCGAGCATTTGGTGCGTCATGGACGATTTGCCGGCGGGCCGCTGATCCGTCGGGCACAGCGCCAGGGCAAGCCGCTCGAAGTTGCCCTGGCCGAGTGCCTCGACCCACTCCAGCAACCGGAGAAGGCAGCCGCAGCGCCTCCTCGGGTGCGCCGCGCCGGGGCGCTGGCGCGCGGGGAAGCCGAGGACCAACGCCTCCAGCAAGGAATGGCATTGCTGTGGGGTCAGCGACAGCAAGTTGTGAACTGATCAGGAGGAGACGATGATACCTGCCTGGCTGGAACAGTTCGACGGGCACCGCAACGGGAAGAACCGCTGCTTCATCCTGGACGGCACCACCGCTGACAAGGTGTTCTACCCAGAGTCGGGTCTGCCGCCCATGCCTCTCAAGTACTTCCTGGCCGCCCACTTGGCCCAGGAGGGGTATGCAGTGGGCCAGTATTCACTGGCGAACGGTTTTGAGGAAATGCGCCCACCGTCCCAGGAGAAGAATCCTCCGCCTAGCCCCTTCTCAAGCTTGCCCAATGGACAGCCGCCGGATCGTGTGT
>Ga0272448_1006098_pt1 | contig 13105 bp, 8 predicted proteins | sample YNPCB0191_FD_202220 | JGI IMG/M metagenome (GOLD analysis project Ga0272448, IMG submission 202220) | Hot spring sediment microbial communities from Yellowstone National Park, WY, United States - YNP-CB-019-1 | ecosystem: Environmental > Aquatic > Thermal springs > Hot (42-90C) > Sediment...
GGACAAGTATCCTATCCCACCCGCTGCTTCTCCCTCCATCAACGCCCAAACCAAATCGAAAATCGAGGTGGAAACTATCGTGAAAACACCATCGCAAACCAACGTGGCCGATTACAATCCGCCGCGCTATGTGGTCGACGTCCAGCGAGTCGCCCGCATCGAGGATTTCGCCCCCTTCCGCAGGCTGGTCCAGGAACACTACGATTTCGATACGCAGATTCACGGCGCCCGGCTCTACAGGCTGCGCCGGACGGATGCCGAAGGAATCGCCGAATCCAAGGATTACCCCGATCCTCCCCAGTCGTGAATCGGGGCGCACGAGCCTGCAGGGCCCCGGCAGCCGTTGTTGACAGCGCCCGCGAAAGCATCGAATATATGATCACGGCAAGACACGGACGGATGGTTCGCCGGTTCCTTTCTTGCCGGGGCGGCCGGCAGATGCGGGATGCAAAGGAGAGGGAGCCATGACAACGGACCGACATGGCGGCCGGGAGGAACGCCGGCCCATCATCCACGACGTGCTGCTCCGGGACGGGCTGCAGATCGAAAAGCAGACGGTCCCGACCGAAGTCAAGGCCCGCTGGATCGAAGAGCTCCTGGCATCCGGAGTCGACATCATCCAGGTCGGGTCCTTCGTCCACCCGGAAAAAGTCCCCCAGATGGCGGACACCGACGAGCTCTTCCGCCGCTTCACCGGCGACGGGCGCCCGCCGCGCCGTGCCGTCCTTTCGGGACTCGTGCTCAACGAAAAAGGCCTCGAGCGCGCGCTCGCCTGCGGCGTCGAAATGCTCTGCATGGGCGTCTCGGCCAGCGAAACCCACAGCCGCCGGAATACCGGCATGTCGACCTCCGAGGCGGCCCAGCGCATCACGCGCATGGCGCAATCGGCCCGCGCGGCCGGAAAGCGCGTACAGGTGTCCGTCCAGTCGGCCTTCGGCTGCGGCTACGAGGGGCGCGTGCCGCAGGAAAAGGTGATCGGCCTGGTGCGCGGCTATCTGGAAGCCGGCCTGAAGAACATCAGCCTCGCCGATACGGCGGGCCACGCCAATCCCGATCAGGTCACGCGCATGCTGGAGGCGGTCTGCGCGCTCGACCCCGAAGTGGAATGCACCTGCCATTTCCACAATACCTACGGCCTCGGCCTGGCCAACTGCTATGCCGCCATGCGCTGCGGCGTCAGGTATTTCGAAACCGCCGTCGCCGGCCTGGGCGGCTGCCCTTTCACCAAGGTGGCGGCAGGCAACGTGTGCACCGAGGATTTCGTCCACTACCTCCAGCGCATCGGCCTGCGCCCCGATATCGAGCTGGACCGGCTGATCGCGCTCGCGCGCGACGTGAGCGCATTCTTCGGCCGTGAAATGCCGGGTATGGTCTACAAGACCGGGCCGATACGCGAAGGCCCGGCTTGAAAGCCGCGCGCCGACAGGCGTAACTCGCCGGAAGGGGAGCTGCACTATGAAACTGCTCGAAGGCATCCGCGTTCTCGACCTGACCAACGTGCTTTCCGGGCCCTTCGCCACGCTCCATCTCGCGCTCCTGGGAGCCGAGGTGATCAAGATCGAACCTCCGGGCAGCGGCGAACTGGCGCGCCAGCTCGGCAACGTCCCCGAGCTCAACCGCAAGCTCATGGGTACGAGCTTCCTCGCGCAGAACGCCAACAAGAAGTCCGTGACCCTGAACCTCAAGCACCCCGAGGCCCGCGAAATCTTCAAGAAGATGGTTCTCAAGGCCGACCTCGTCGTCGAAAACTTCCGCCCGGGGGTCATGGCGCGCCTGGGCCTCTCCTACGAAATCTTGAGCCGACTCAATCCCAGGATCATCTATTGCGCCATCTCGGGATTCGGCCAGACGGGGCCCGATGCCATGAAGCCCGCTTACGACCAGATCATCCAGGGACTGAGCGGCGTGATGGCGATCAACGGCGACGAGCGCCTCAACCCGCTGCGCTGCGGCTTCCCGGTCTGCGACACGGTAGGCGGACTCAATGCCGCCTTCGCGATGATGGCTGCCCTCTATCACCGCGAGAGAACCGGCCAGGGCCAGTTCATCGACGTCGCCCTGCTCGATTCCATCATGCCCCTGATGGGCTGGGTGGCCGCCAACCTGCTGATCGGCAAACAGCAGCCCGTGCTGATGGGTAACGATAACTTTACCGCCGCGCCTTCGGGCACTTTCGCCACCAAGGACGGCTATATCAACATCGCCGCCAACAAGCAGGAGCAATGGGAAACCCTGGCCGACGTCCTCGGGGTTCCCGAGCTGAAGACCGACCCGCGCTTCCAGGAGCGCGACACGCGCAAGAAGAACCGTAAGCTGCTGACCCCGCTGCTCGAAGCCAAACTCAAGGAGCGCGAGACCGCCTACTGGGTGGAAGCGCTCAACGCCCGCGACGTTCCTTCCGGCGCCATTCTGGGACTCGAGGAAGCCCTGAACCAGGAGCAGATCCGCCACCGCGGCACCCTGCAGACCGTGGAGGCCGAAGGGATCGGGCCTTTGCGCCTCTTCAACCTGACGGCGAAGTTCGACAAGACCCCGGCCGGCATCGATGCTCCTCCGCCGCGGCTTTCGCAGCACACGGAAGAGATCCTCGGGGAGCTGGGCTATTCGGCCGCCGACATCGCACGCCTGAGAGAAGCGCAGGCGATCTGACGATGGCGCTTTACGGCCTCACGATCCTGCTGGGTGCTTTCCTGCTCTTCCTGGTCCAGCCGCTCATCGGCAAGTTCATCCTTCCATGGTTCGGCGGCACGCCGGCTGTGTGGGCGGCATGCCTGCTGTTCTTCCAGGCGCTCCTGCTCGGCGGCTACCTCTACGCCCACCTGCTGGCCGGCCGATTGCACCCGCGCCGGCAATTCCTCCTGCACGCGCTGCTGCTCGGCACCAGCCTGCTTGCCCTGCCCGTGTTTCCCTCCGAAAGCTGGAAGCCGCTCGCCGCCCGATATCCGATGGCGGCCGTCTTCGGCCTGCTCGCCGCCAGCGTCGGCGCACCGTACTTCCTGCTGGCCGCCACCAGCCCGCTGCTGCAATCCTGGTTCGCGCGCGGCCGCCGCAGCTTCTCCCCCTACCGGCTCTATGCGCTGGCGAATCTCGGCGCCATGCTGGCCGTCATCGCCTATCCTTTCGCAATCGAGCCCTCCCTGAGCCTGAGGCGGCAGATATGGATCTGGTCCTTCGGCTACGCCGCCTATGCCGCTCTCGGGATCCTCCTGGCGCTGCGCGAGCGCCCGCAGCCGAGCGCCGCCGAAAGCCCGGCGGCGCGCGGCGACACGGGCGGGGAGCCGTCTCAGCTCCCGGGCGCGGGCGAGCGCGCCCTGTGGCTGAGCCTTGCGGCATGCGGCTCGATCGCGCTTCTCGCCACGACCAACCAGTTGTGCCTCGACGTGGCTGTGGTCCCCCTGCTCTGGGTACTGCCGCTCGGGATATACCTCCTCTCCTTCGTCATCTGTTTCGACCACGAGCGCTGGTACTCGCGGCTGTGGGCCGGCCCGGCGCTGGCGGCGGCGTTCGCACAGACATGCGTCGTTCTCTCCGGCGGGGTTTTCGTCGATCTGAAGACGCAGATCGCCTCGTATTCCTTCACGCTCTTCGTCGCCTGCATGGTCTGCCACGGCGAGCTGGCGCGGCTCAAGCCTCCGCCGCGCCGCCTGACGGCATACTATCTCACGATCGCCGGCGGCGGAGCCCTGGGCGGTTTCTTCGTCTCGGTGCTCGCCCCGCGCCTGTTCCGCGGCTTCTGGGAGTACCACTCCGGCCTGGTCCTGATCGCCCTGCTCTTCCTGGTGATCCTGGCGCGCGACCGCCGCTCGCCGCTTTACGCCGGCCGGCCTCCCTGGGCCTGGACGGCTCTGGGAATGGCCTTCCTGGCGCTGGTCGCGGCCCTGGGCAGGCAGATCGCCGGAACCCTCGAGGACAACATCGCCATGAAGCGCAACTTCTTCGGGGTGCTGCGCGTCCTGGAGGAAAACCGGGAAGATCCGCAGCGGCGCCGCCTCACCCTCATGCACGGCAGGATCGAGCACGGCTTTCAGTTCGCGGACGAGGAGAAACGCTACTGGCCGACTTCCTATTTCGGGCCGGACAGCGGCGCCGGGCTCGCCATCCTGTGCCACCCGCATCGCGGCGGCGAAAACGGCACCGGCTCGCACCTGCGCATCGGCGTCGTCGGGCTGGGCGTGGGCACGATCGCCGCCTACGGCGAGGAGGGGGATTACATCCGCTTCTACGAAATCAATCCGGCGGTCCTGGAATTCTCGGACCGATACTTCACCTATCGCAGGGACTGCCCGGCCAGGGTCGACGTGGTGCTCGGCGACGCGCGGGTTTCCATGGAGCGCGAACGGCAATCGGCCGAAAGCGCGCGCTTCGATGTTCTCATCATCGATGCATTCAGCGGCGACGCCATCCCGGTGCACCTGCTGACGCGCGAGTGCTTCGCGACCTACTTCTATCACCTCGCGCCGGGCGGCGTGCTCGCCGTGCATATCAGCAACCGCTACTTCGACCTCGGACCGGTGGTGCGCGCGGTCGCCGAGGCCGGCAACCCGCAGGGCCTGGAAGCGCTCCTGATCGCGAGCGAGGGGAACGAGATGCAGGGGACCGATGCGACGCGCTGGGTCCTGCTCACGGCCAACCGGGATTTCCTGCGCGCGCACGAACTCCGCCTCCACGTGCTGCCGTGGCCGAAGGACACAGCGCAGGCGGAGCTATGGACGGACGACTACAGCAACCTCTTCCGCCTCATGAAGCGCTGAGGGGCACAAACGGAGGCCGCAACCGAGGGGGCCGATATAGACGGCGGGACTGCTTTGCGGTCTTGTTCGCGCCGGGGAGGGTGCAGCCCGGCAGCCTTCCTAACGATCGGCGAAGAGCTCTTGCATAAGCACCTGCCAATCCCGATCGAGATGTTTTGCGATATCCTTCAGGATCGCCTGCAGCGTGCCCACGCGCAAGACGTTGTGCCCCGGGATCGTGACGTGATGTTCTCCATTGACCGTCGTCGTGAGCCTGACATGGCTTCCTGTCCGGCGGATAACTTCGTATCCATAACGCCGAAGCCCTCTGATCAGATCGTCTGCGCCTATGTCGCGGGGCAGTCTCACGGGATCAGCACCTCCTCGCGGACATAGTGCATGCGGATCACACGAGGAATATTCTCCTGCTCGAAATGACACTCGACTGCGTCCCGGACTGCTTTCCGGAGCTCATCCCAGGTGTCCGCCTCGGTATAGATGGAGTAGCCCAGGGCTCTTGCAACAAAACCGCCTTCGGGCGCTTCTTCCACGAGAAAGATGACCTCTGCGGCCATAGCCGATCCCTCCGCTGCTTTTCACGGCATTTTACGATCGCGGCGCCGTCCCCGCAATGTTTGAATCCCCGGTCTGCTCTGCAGAAAAGCCCGGGATTCGTCCCGGACAAGCCCACCCCGGCCGGCAACCGGCTCTTGGCCTACCTCGCGCGGAGCGAACCTGGAGCTACCAGCTTCCGTCCCTCCAGAACGAGTAGGTCCCGCGCGCCGTCGCGGGACCGGCATCTTGGAGCGATAAGCCCGCGGTCCGCCGCGGCGCGGCGGACCTACCATCCGGCCCCGAAGGGGCCCTGAGCGGGTAGCCGGGGGTGAGCCGAAGGCGACCCCCCGGAAAGGTGCGTATCGATCAGGCGAGCCCCGGAGGGCCGGCAAACCGGGGTTTCGCACATATCCTTCTGCCGGCCCTTCGGGGCTTGTCGCATGCCGTCCCTTTTCTCCGGGCTCGCATGCGCTCGCCCGGAGCTACTTTCTTGCGTGCCTCCGGCACGCCTGTTCTGCTGCGCGCGGGCAAGTCCCGCACGGCGCGCGGAGCCTGCGCGCCGCGCGGGACGGTCGAGGATCAGAAGACGATGTGCAGCCCGATCTCGATGCGCCGCGGCTGGTTGAGCTGCCCTGTGATCACCCCGAAGTTCTGGGGCGACTGCAGGCTGAGCGACGCCGGATCGGAAAGCTGCACATGGTTGAACAGGTTGAAAAACTGCGCGGTGAAGCGGAAGTCGGCATTCTCCCGGAGCTTGAAGGTCCGGGCGACGGTCATGTCGACGTTCCAGCGGCCCTGGCCGCGCAGGAAGTAATTGCTGACCCTGGTATCCTGGCTCAGCAATACCGGGCGGAAAGCCGCAAAGACGGCGGCGGGATCGGCAAACAGGTTCACGCCGCTGCCGCCGATGGCCGGGTTACCCGCGGTGGCGACGCCGCTTGCCGTGTCGCCTGCAACGCCGAAATGCGGGTTGTTGCCGAAATCGTTTTTGCGCGTAAGCACGGCGCCGGCCGAGGCCAGTTCCTGGCCGCCGACGGCCACACGCAGCGGCAGCCCGCTATAGCAGTTGAAGATCGGCGCCACGGACCACCCCTGGATCAGGTAGTTCACGACGCCGCTCCCCTTGCCGAAGGGAAGCCGGTAGAGGCTCAGGAAGTTGAAGACGAACCTGCGATCGAAGACCGAATGGTCCCAGGTATAGCGCAGGTCGTAGGAATTGGGCACGAAGAAGTCGATGTCCTGATTGACCACGCCGTTGTCGAGCGCATGGGAGTATGTGAAATTGGCGTTGAGGTTGAGCCCCTTCCACTCGCGGGTCTTCAGCGATACGAAGCCGGCGTGATACTTCGAGCGGCCCACGTCGGTGAAGTAATTGAGATTCTGGATCTGGGTCGCCACCGCCGTCGCCGGTCCGGTAACGAACGAGGTCTGGATGCTGTCGAACAGCGTCCGATACTGGTAGGCGCGGACGTTGCCGCTGTATTTCGCCAGCACACCTGCGGTGCAGCTCGTATTCGGCGGAGCGCAGAAGCTGCTGCCGGCCAGGATTGTCTCCAGGAAGGGCTGCGCGGCCGGCGTCTGGCCGGCGCGCAGGGCCTGCGCGATGTTATCGAAAGCCTGGGCGAAGCTCTGCCCGCCGTATTTCATGAAATAGGGAACCTGGTTCAGCTCCACGCCGGTGGTCAGGTCCCTGGCGGTGCGGTGGATATAGCCGATTTCCAGGATGGAACGTCCCGGCAGCTCGCGCTGCAAGGTCAGGTTGAAGGAATTGTGCGTGGCCGGCCGGTAGCTCGGCGTCATCTGCAACGAATCGTTGGCTGCCGGCTGGTTCGCTCCGGGCACGCCGGATCCGCCGGGTATCATCGGCGTGGGGGCGGTCGGCGAAAACAGCCGCACGAGATCGATCGAGCTGCCGTCGACTCCGATACGGAAGGCCGTCGTCGGGTCGACGCCCGAAGTGCCGCGGCACTCGCCCGCCGTCGAAGGCCCGAGGCAGAGCAGCGCCTGGCTGAAGCCGTACACCTGGATCGGGTTGATCACCTTGTGCACGCCGTTCAGCCGGTCATAAAGGCGGGCGAAGCCGGTGCGGAATACCGTTTTCCTATCGCCGAAGATCTTCCCAAGAATCCCGCCGGAAAAGCTCGGATTCCAGGCGATGGCGATGCGCGGAGCGAAGTTGGTCCAGACGGGATCGTAGGGGTACTTGCGGTCGGTGGAGTTGATGAGCTTCCAGCCGACGACCGGATTGAACACCTTCCCTTGCAAAGCCGCCTCGCGCCTCTGCGAGAGGTACTGCCCGGGATTGATCAAGCCGCCGTTGACGTAATAGCCGAGCGACTCTTTGCCGTCCACCTCGACCTGCGGCAGGTCGGCGCTCCAGTTCACGCCGACGTTCAAGGTCAGCGCTGGGCTCACCTTCCAGGAATCGTTGATGTACAGGCTGAATTCGGGGTAGTGCTTGTCGACGCGGGCCGGCGTGCCGATCGGGTTGGCATTGAGCTTGCCGTCGCGGGTGCCGACCTGGATCGCCCGGTCCATCAAGCCCAGAACCGTGGCATAAAGGCCGTTCCACGTGCTCACCTGGGCCGAGGGCAGGCAGTTGGTGGTCACCGTGCTCGAGCATGCCGGCGGGCGATAGGTGGCCGGGATGTTGAGGCCCGAGCCGGAAGTGATGAAATACATCGGCACGGCCAGCGCCGACTGCTGGTCGTCGCGCCAGAACTGGATGGCGTTGCGCCGCAGGGTGCCGCCGAATTGCAGCAGATGGTTCCCCTTGACCCACGACATGTTGTCGCTGAAGTTATAGTAGTGACCGCGCCACTCGCGCTGGCGGATGTTGCCGATGGCGAGATTCGTCGGCGTCATGTCGTTCGTCAGCGAAAGGGCCGCTGCGGCTCCCGACACCTGCGGCCGGGCGCTGTCGGTGCGCCAGTACCAGTAATCGCGCAGGTAGCTGAAATTGGCCTCGTTGGTGAGCATGGGCGTGATCGAGCCGGTCAGGCCCACGACCACGTAGCGCGGCTCGCGCGGGATCCAGGCGGTGGCTGCGGCCTGGCCCTTGCGGTTGCCCGAGACGAAGCCGCCGATATCGGTCTGGCGCGACTCGGTGCGCTCCGCCGTGTAGTAGCGGTAGCTGGCGGTCAGCTGCCAGTTCTGGGTGATCGCGTGATCGAGCCGGATGACGGCGAAATCGTCGTCGTTGGGCAGCGCCACCGGTGCATTGAACCCGATGGTGTTCAGGCCGTCGCCGGTCGAGGGGTCGTTGCCCGCGGGCATGTACTTGCTCCACATCTCGTTGATCAGGGGGTTGAGGCCGATGCCGCGCGGATCGCACGGCAGGTTGCCTGCCGAACCGCACTGGGTGGAGGTCTTCAGGTCGTACGACACGATATTGCCCGCAGCGTCGCGGAAGCGCAGGATGCCCTTCTTCAGGGTGTCGGTCGGCACCGTGCGGGTCACCTGGGTGTAGTCGCGCCTGCGGCGCCCCTCATAGTGGGCGAAAAAGTAGGTCTGGAAGCGGTCCTGCAGCCCCGGGATGCGGCCTCCGAAACTGGCGCCGAAGCGGTTGTCGCGCGTTTCGGGGCGCACCTGCTTCAGGCGGTTGCGCACCCAGGAGTTGGCGTTGAGGTTGTCGTTCTGCAGGTAATTGTACAGCGAGCCGTGATAGTTGTCGGTGCCGCGCTTGGTCACCAGCATGACCTGGCTGCCGCCGGCGCCGCTGAAGCTCGCCATCTGGTTGGTCGTGCCGACGCGGAATTCCTGGATGCTCTCGGACGGCGTCGGGATGGCACCCTCGGCCGTGCCGTTGAAGTTGCTCCAGTAGTCGGAATTGCCCGAGACTCCGCTCGTGATATTGCCGCCGTCGAGGACGAAGACATTCTGGTCGCTCTGCGCGCCGGCCACCTGGCCGCCGTAGCGGCTGCTGCGCGTCCCCTCGCCTTCGACCGGCGTCGCGCTCGGCTGCAGCAGGAGCAGGCCGGCGACGTTGCGGTCGATGCTCGGCAGCAGCGTGAGCATGTCGCCGCCCAGGGTGTCGCCCACGGTCGCGTCGAGGGTCTGCAACTCGGCACCGATGCTGGCCGTCACCATCACCTGCTCGCTGGCGGCACCGACCTGGAGCGTGAAGTCGATGGTGTAGGACTTGGAAACTTCGACCACGATGTTCTGCACGACGGATTTCTGGAAGCCCGTGGCCGTGGCCGTGACGTTGTAGGTTCCCGGCTTGACCGCGGTGAAGGTATAGCGCCCGGTCTCGTTGCTGACCGTGGTCCGGACCGCCTGGGTGGCCGTGTCGATGAGTTCGACGTCGGCACCGGGGACCACGGCGCCCGACGGGTCGCGCACCACCCCGAGGACGGTGCCGGTATTGGCCGTCTGCGCCGCAACCGGGAGCGCGGCACCGAGCACGAGAAGCAACAGGATGACTGCGCCTCCGGCCGCGCGGACGGCTTTCCAATCCATGTATTTCATGGCATCACTCCTTGGACCGTTCGATTGTTCGCGTAAAGGCGGAACGGGACAAGCTCCTTCGCCGGGCAGGATCGCATCGATGCGCTCGCCCACCGGAGCCCCCGCGCCGTCGACGATATAATGCCAGGGATCGGACAATGGCCGCCTGCGCGCCTCCCCTTCGCACCGGCGCGCGGCGGTACTTCCCGTGAAAATGGAAAAAGCTCGCGGGGCGATCCGGGGACCGCCCCTGCGGACGATTTTATTCCTCGGGAGCGCCCTGAAGCAACGGTTCGATCGGGACGAGCTGGGCGCCGTTTTCCGTGCACACGGCGAAGGTGCTGCGGGCGCTCGCGTACATGCCGACGCCGGCGTACTCCCCCTTGGCGTTCAGGATGTAGAAATTGATGCCGAAGTTGGGATTGCCGCGCGAATTGAGCAGGCGCTTCTCCACGGTGTTTTCCTTGATGCGCCTGAGGCCCTCCATGCCCGCATCCTTGGGGCTCATGCCGCGGCGCATGGCCTCCACGATGAGAAACGAGGTCAGGTTGTAGAGATTGGCCTCGCCGCGCCCGGTCGAGCCGGCCGCGCCGACCGCGCCGTCGACATAGAGGCCTGCGCCCAGGATGGGCGAGTCGCCCGCGCGCCCCGGGATCTTCCACGCGAGGCCGCTCGTCGTCGTGACGCCGCAGATCTCGCCGTGGGGCCCGAGGCCGTCGCAGTTGATCGTCCCCCAGAAGTGATCCGGGTCGATCAGCCCCTCGGCGACCATCTGCAGGCCGACGCGGTACCCCGCTTCGGCTCGTTTCTTGGGGTCGAGGTAGTGCTCCGAATCCGTGCGGCGCTTCCACTCGAGCCATCGCTGGCGCGACCTTTCCGTGTTCAGGTCGTCTTCGATCTTGAACCCGAGATTGCGCGCGAACTGCTGGGCGCCCTTGCCGACGAGCAGGTGATGATCGGTGTTGTCCATCACCGCCTTGGCCACGAGCGAGGGCGTGCGCACCCCCTCGAGAGCGGCCACACCGCCGGCACGCTTCAGCGGCCCGTGCATGCAGCAGGCGTCGAGCTGGAGCACGCCGTCGGCGTTGGGCAGCGCGCCGTAGCCGACGCTCATTTCCTCGGGATCCAGCTCGTTGATGTTGACCCCGGCGATCAGGGCGTCGAGAACGTCGGCGCCGCCGGTGATCATGGAAAAGGCCTTCTCCACACAGGTCTGGGTCCCGCCGTTCTTGTAGCGGTGGCCGTTGCCCGAGGCGATCACCACCGGCTTGACGGTTTTCTGGATGAGGATCATCGGCGCCTCGCCGAAGACCTTCTTCGGAGCGGCGGCGGCCGCCGCGCCTGCCGCGGCGCCCGCGAGAACGAATTCGCGGCGTCTCATTTTCCTGCTCATCATCTTCCCTCCCTGCAAGAATGAATCCTGTGTCCAATCGACACGGAAAGGCATTTTAGTTCCTCGGGGTTTTCAATGCCACAAACTTATCTCCGCGCCGGCGAGCAAATAGAATTGAAAGATCGGAGCAAAGCGCATATGGTGAATCCATGCCCATGATACCCGAATGGAGGTGACGCGATGAAAAATCCAAAGCACCCGCACGCCGCAGCGGCGGTTCTCTTTATCATCGCAGCAATGCTCTGTATACCATCTTGTATACAGAGGGAGACCGCGGTCACGAAGCCTCCGATACGGATCGGCGTGGCGACGTTCAGTCACGAGACCTGCACCTTCTGCCCGGAGCCGACGGGGATCGCCGAGTGGGAGTACTACGGCCCGCCCATGGAAGGCGACGAGGTGCTGCGGGCCAACGAGTACATCGAGGGCTTCGTCGACCGCGCCAACGAGTACGGCGGCGTGGAGTTGATCGGCGTCTATTCGCCGCGCGACGCCAAGGGCGGGTCTTCCGGCAGCTGGGTCACGCAGGAGGCCTTCGACAAGTACTCGAACGGCATCGCCGAGGGGATGAAGAAGGCGGGCCGCCTCGACGGCGTGTTTCTCGCGCTGCACGGCGCCATGGCCGTCACGGGCGTGCCCAAGCCGGAAGCCGAGCTCGTGCGCCGCGTGCGCCGGGCGGTCGGGCAGATCCCGATTTTCGTCACCCTGGACCTGCACGCGAACGAGGACCACGAGCTTTCGGACGCGGCCGACGCCGTGTTCATCGTCAAGCGCTACCCGCACTGGGACTCGTACGAACAGGGCGAGCGCGCCGCCCGGATCATGATCCGCACCATTCGCGGCACCTACAAGCCGGTCATGGCCACGCGCAAGCCCGGCGTCATCACGCCCAGCGTCTTCCAGGACACCGCCATGTCGCCCGCCATGGAGATCATGGAGCGCGCGCGCATCTGGGAGCACCGCGCCAAGGACGCCTTCGTTTCGGTCGCCTTCGGCTTCGCCTACGCCGACGTGCCCGACGTCGGCGCGACGGTCATGGTGGTCACCAACAACGACAAGAAGCTGGCCGAGGAAATCGCGCAGGACATGTCGGATTACATCTGGCGCGTGCGCGAGCAGTTCGCCGGCAAGAAGCTGCCGAAGACGCGCGAGGGTGTCGCCCAGGCGATCGCGGCCGCCCGGGCCGGCCGCAAGCCGGTCGTGGTCGCCGATCACAGCGACCGCACGGGCAACTCGACCTGGATCCTCGAAGAGCTCATGCGTCAGGGCGCGCGAAACTTCTGCATCACGACGCTCGCCGACGGCAAGGCCATCGAGGAACTCAAGGCGAAGGCCAAGGTCGGCGACACGGTCAGCATATCCGTGGGCGGCTATGCCGACCAGTACGCCGGCAGGCCGGTCAAGATCGACGGCACGCTCGAATTCCTGGGCAAGTACGGGCGCTTCGACACGGTGGCGGTGCTCCGTTTCGGCGACAACAACCGCGTCATCCTGACGCCCTTGCTGCATCAGGTGACCGACACCGCGATTTTCGAGCCGCTCGGCATCGATCTCGCCGGCGTGGACATCATCGTGCTCAAGTCGCGCGTGCATTTCCGCCGCGGGTATGTGGAAAACGGGTTTGCCAAGGAGGTCGTCTGGATCGACGCGCCCGGGCTGGGGCCGGCGGATCTGACCGGGATCCCGTACAAGAACATCCCCAAGGACCTGTACCCGCTCAACCTGAAGAAATGAACGCCGCCCCCGCGCGGCAGTAGGTCCGCCGCGCCGCGCCGGACCGTGGGCTTGTTACTCCAAGTGACCGGTCCCGCGCGGCGCGCGGGACCTACCGGCGCGCGACCGATGCGAATTCGGCCCCGGAGGGGCCCTGAGCGGGTAGCCGGGGGTGAGCCGCAGGCGAACCCCCGGAAAGAGCCGTATCGATCAGTCGAGCCCCGGAGGGCCGACAGACCGGGATTCCCGACATATCCTTCTGACG
>Ga0272448_1006103_pt1 | contig 13096 bp, 10 predicted proteins | sample YNPCB0191_FD_202220 | JGI IMG/M metagenome (GOLD analysis project Ga0272448, IMG submission 202220) | Hot spring sediment microbial communities from Yellowstone National Park, WY, United States - YNP-CB-019-1 | ecosystem: Environmental > Aquatic > Thermal springs > Hot (42-90C) > Sediment...
CATCGCGCGCTCGGCTTGCCAGACGATCGATATCTGCATCGCGCCGGGCTGCGGCTGGTCCGGCGATGCACGCCAGCCGACTAACGCCATCGCGTCTCCGAATTCGGCGCGCTGCAAAGTGAGCGGCGGCGCGGGCGTGTAGATTTCGTACGTGCCGATGGTTTGCGTGTGTGCATAGTATCGATCCAGCGCCGAGACGAACTCGCGTGTGAAACGTCGGTAATGATCGACATCCTCGCGCGTGCCGCGTTCGAGGATCACGAGTGGAAACGTGTGCTCGCGCAGACCGTCCAACTCCCAGTGCTGATCCCACTTGCCGCTGCGCGCGAGCGAACTATATTGGAACGTATAGTACACCACCGGCTTGCCGCTCGTCACCAGCGCGCCCATATCTTCCGAGATGACGATGCCAGGGGTGCGCGCGAGCAGCGCCGCCAGCTGTCGATTTGCTGGCAAGCCTTGCGCAACAAGGTCCGCCGCGATACGCGGATCGTGCCACATCAGCGCGAGTTGGACGAGGAGCAGCAGAGGCAGGACGAACGATGAAGGACGAACGGCTGTTGACGGTGGACTGGCGACTGGCGACTGCCAACGGACGATCGCGATGCCCGCAAACACGCACGCCGTCGCGAGCGCCTCGAAAAAATAGTTCTCCCACGCGCCGACGCGCCCCGCCAACACGAGCGCGGCGAAGGAAATTAGCGCGTACCACTCCAGCACGCCGATCTGTCGCGCGCGCACGCGATTCGCCCACGCCCACAGCGCGAGCAACAGCAGAATTGGAAAGGTCGTCCCAAAGTTTCGCAGCAACGCGAGGAGTTGCGCCATCGAAAACACAGTCGCGTTTGACGTGATCAATCCGAACGTAAAGCCGCCGTCGGTTGCCGCGTCCAGCGCCAAGTACATCGCGCCGCCGAGCGCGCCCAGCACAATGGCGAATGTGATCGCGGTTCGCCGGCTGCGCGCGAAAATCGCCAAGAACGCTGCCGCTGGCGCGGCGAAGAGCGTCTGCTTGGTGTAGAGCGCAAGCAAACAAAGAAAAATCGCTCCGCCGACATACCCATTTTGGCGACTGGCGGTGGGTGATGGGCGACTGTATTTCCAGGTGCAGTACACTCCGCCAAACGCAAACGCCAGTCCGATCAAATCCGCACGGAACAGCGGCACCCAGTGATAGATGTACGGCGAGCCGATGAAGAAGAGCGCCGCCAGCGCGCCCGCGCGCGCCTGGTTCGTTTCGATCTTGACGATGCGGTAAATCAGCGCGGCGACGATCAGCGCCGACGCCAAGTTCAGCAGACGACCCGCCGCGTAACCATCGCCGAATAGGGGCATCAGCGCGGCGGAGAGAAGCATCGACACCGGCGGGTAATTGCTGGAGGCGAACCAGGGCGCGCCGGGAAGTGGGTAAATCGATTGTCCGCGCGCCAGCTCGCGCGCGAACCAAAGGACGATGCCCTCGCCATAGTCGAGTTGATACGGATACGCCAACCCGAGGAATCCGAGCCACAGGGTGAACGCGAGATAGAGCGCAAGACCCATCCAGACGGCGAGCCACAGCGCGCGCGGAAGCGATCTCATCGCCGCGTATCTTAGCAGAGGTCGTACACAGCGTCAAACCTTGTCAAGCACGCGTTTTGCGATTATAATGGCGACACCACAAATCGAGGTAAGTGAAGATGTCCGTCTCAACCCGTCGCGGAATGATCCTCTCCCTTCTACTCGCGACGCTCTTTCTGGCTGCCTGCGAACAAGTCACTCCCACCCCACGTCCCACCCGCACCCGGCCGGTTGCAACCGAAGTCGTTTTGGCGACCGACACGCCTACCGAAGCCGTCACCCCCACACCGTCACCTATGCCCACCGCGGCAGCCAAAGCCACACCGCACCCGGCGATTCCTGCCAAGCCCGTCGTGACCGATCCGCTCCTCCCGATCTTCGGTCCTTTTCCGCCTGAACCGATTCCCCACCGTCCGGCAAACATCAATCCGCTCACCGGACTGGTGGCTGATCCGGCGATGCTGGCGCGCCGACCGATTCTCGCGCGCATCGGCAACGATCAAAAAGTGCGCGAGAGTTTCTGGCAAGCCGGTTTGAATTCGGCGGATATCGTCTTTGAAGAGTTGATCGATATTCTGGGCAGCCAGTACGCCAACACGCGTTATACTGCCGTCTTTCTCAGCCAAGACCCGCCGCTGATTGGTCCGATCCGCAGTGGACGCATCATCAATTTCCAGATGGTGCCGATGCTCAACGGCGCGCTCGCGCATGCCGGCGCGAGCAATGGCACGCGGTGGCTCTTCTCCAATTCGCCCATGATCAATCTCGATGAATTCTTCAACCAGCCCGCGTACTGCTACGAGCAGTCGCATGGATACCAGGGACGGCTATACACCACTGTGCCGCGTCTGCGCCAGTGGCTCGCCCAGAAGGGATGGGAGCAAGCGGAACCGCTCTATGGATTCAATTTTTCGGATCGCGCTCCATCGGGACAGCCGGTAACCTCGATCGGATTCACGAAAGCGCCTTGGCCCGCATGGGACGCGGCGCAGTGGACCTACGACCCGGCGAGCGGCACGTACCTCCGCTCATCTACCGGATCGGCGGTGATGGACACTTCCTACCCGGTGACCGCCAAATGGGGCAACGGAGCGAGTTGCGTCAAAACCGGCGACCAGACCCAGACTCGGGTTCACACGACCAATGTCGTGATCCTCTACGCCAAGCACGAGAAGACGGACATCATCGAAGATTCGAACAACGCGGTCTCTGTTCACGTCATTTTGACCGGGCAGGGCGACGCGCAATTCTTCCGCGACGGCGTGATGGTGACCGGCAAATGGGAGCGCAAAACCGAACAAGAATTTTTCCATTTTGTCGATGCCGCCGGCAAACCGTATGACTTGAAACCGGGCAACACGTTTTTTGAGATTGTCCCGCTGGGCTACAAACCGGATTTAAAGTGACGAACCGCGCGACCGTGGTCGCGTGGTCAACGGGCAAAGCGTGAAGAACTCTTATCTGATCGGGCTCACCGGCAATCTGGGCAGCGGCAAAAGCACTGTCCGGAGAATACTCGAACAACTGGGCGCGCGCGGCATCGATGCGGACGCGCTGGCGCACACGGTCATGGCGCGCGGCGCGCCGGCGTGGTGCGCCATCGTCGAAACATTCGGCGCGGACATTCTCACGTTCAATGGGCGCATCGATCGCCAGAAGCTGGGCGCGCGCGTCTTCGCCGATGCAGAGGGCTTGAAGAAACTCGAAGCGATCGTCCATCCGGCAGTGGGCGCGCTGATCAAGCAGATCGTGCGCGAAGAGTCCGCGCCGGTCATCGTGATCGAGGCGATCAAACTGCTCGAAGCGCGTTTGCATTTGTGGTGCGACTCGATCTGGGTCGTCACCTGCAAGCCTGAGGTCCAGATTCAGCGCGTGATGCGTGATCGACAGATGAGCGAGGCGGACGCCCGCGCGCGCCTCGCCGCGCAGAGTCCGGCGGAAGAGAAAATCAAGTCCGCGAACGTCGTCATCGACAACAGCGGCGATGAAGCGGCGACGCGCGCCCAGATCGAGAAAGCGTGGCGCGCCATCCATCCTGAGACGGCGCGCGACAAGAGTGTTTGGTTGTACGATCTGCCGCCGAGCGCGGTGATCTCGACCCCACCGCCGGCACCGGTGGTGATCGAAGCGGCGCCGCCCCAGGCGCAGCCACCTCCGACGCCGGTGTGGGCGAAAGGCAGACCTTCTGCTGTCACCAAGCTCGAGGTCGAACAAGGGGAGGGCAGCCAACCCTCGCTCCAGGTGCCGGCGTGGGCGCGCGTCGAAGCGGATATCGAAATACGCCGCGCGCGGCGCAGCGATCTCGATGCGCTGAGCGTCGCGTTCGCCAAGCTCGATAACCGACCGCAGCCACTGGCGCGCGCTGAAGTCCTCAAACGATTCGGCGAGCGCGGCTATTTCATTTCGACGGCGGACAACCGGATCATCGCGCTGACGGCGTGGGAAGCGGAGAATCTGGTCGCGATCGTGCGCGAGATTTGGGTGGAGTCCGCCGATGCGGCGCCGGTGGTGTTGCCCAAGCTCTTCGCGGCAATCGAGCGAGAAGCGCGGGAGCTGGCCTGCGAAGTCATCCTGCTGCTGATCAACGAGAATGCATTCACGCTGGCTGCCGAAGCGCTCGCGGCGGGTTACAGTCAGCAGGAACTGCAAGCGCTGCACCCGGTGTGGCAATCCGTCGCGCAAGAACGAATGCGCCGCACCGATCAAATCTGGCTCAAACGACTGCGCGAAGAAATAACGACCGCGCCGGTTTAGATTCGGCAAAAACAAAAACGCTGTCGAGGACTTGCAGCGTGGCTTTGGAGGAAATAGAGCTATGACGATGTTGAAACAGTGGGCTGGACATCATCCACGCATTGCCGCGTGGATTGCGCTTGCTATCGGAATGGTCATCATCCTGCTGTGGTCGGCGAAAGATGTCGGCTTGCTGCCCACCCAATTGCTCGCGCTAGTCATCGCGACGATCTTGCTCGCCGGCTTGTGTGTTTGGATCATCGGCTGGGAAGATGATGATGATGATGATGACCAGCCCGGCGAAAAGGAGAAGCCGGCTTAGCGCGTAAACGAATCCCGTCCGGTGGCTGAGAGCGTGCTGGAAACAGCCGTTACATCGACCAGAGTCGTCGAGCCCACCGGCTGAGTGCCAATATCGAACGAAAACGTGGACTTGCCCGATGCATCCGACGACATCACCGGAATCACGCGGTCGCCGTTGGCGAAGCGGATCGTCGCGAAGAGAGCCGCGCCGGCAAACGGTCTGCCATTCTGATCCGTCACGGTCACGTCGACGTACTGGGGTCCCGTCGGTCCGGTCTGGCGAAACTTGACGCGGACTTGGAGATTCAAGACGGTGCCGGGCGGTACGGGCGTAGGCAAAACGGTGAGCGGCGGAGCCGGCGGGACGATGCCCGGCGGCAAAGATGCCGCATCGTATTCCGGGCACCAATCGTTCGCCGCGCGCGCGCGCCAGATCAAATCGGGACCATAGCGCTTGTCGAGCGTGACTTGCCCGATCGGCGTGGGACGAACCTTGGACGGATCCGAATCGGCGGGATTCCATTCCAGACGCGCCCGCTGAAAATACTGAACGAAATTTCCCGATTCGTAGCGGATCAGGGAAAGCGGATAACCCAGGACATCGATCCCGCCGTGGCTGTCGAAATATTGTTTGATGGTGAAACTGATCATCAAGCCGGTGTCGGGGAAATATCGAAAATTGGGATTGTTCGCCGGTGGAATTGCCGCCGACTTGATCGGAGGATCGTTGACGCCGTACTGCATCCCCAACAATCCCAACTGCACGCGGAAGGGTTCGGGGTTGTCCGCGTGGAACTCAAAGCGACCGCGCTGGAAATATTGTACGATGAAACCATCTTCGAGGAATGCTTCGGTCAGAGGGACACCAAAATTTTCGTAGCCGTTGTGCGAAGAATAGAACGTTAGAAAAGGACCCTGGAGGTTGTGCCCGGTGTCCCTGAGATAGACACACGTCGGGGGACTGTCTGCGCGTGCCGGTGCCACCGGCACGAATACCGAAGCAGCAATTATCAGAGTGACCGCGGTCAATGTGGTCAGGATGTATTTCATATTACTGCTTCCTATTCTTCCGATCAGACTGTGTGATTGATTATTTCGATCAGCAATGCTCGGGCTCTACGGCGGTCTCCTCGAGATCGCGACTTTTTGGGTATCCTGTCTCCATTCTACCACGCTGGTATATCCGAGTCAATTCTCTCTTAGCGCCGAGCCATCAGAAACATGCTTAGAAGGCATAGGGAAATTCCCGAAAATCCTTTGTAGCGCCGGAGGCAGCTTTGTCGGTTGTCCTGAGCGCGCTCCTTATCGGTCTGGCATTGGGCGGTCTCGTCGTCTGCGCGATGGCGTGGAGCGCCGCCGGCGTTTTGATCTATCCACCGAAACGCCCCGCCGAGGCGACGCCGCGGGACTATGGAATCGAATTTGAGCCGGTGTCTTTCGACTCGCGCGATGGTCTGACCTTACGCGGCTGGTTCATCCCGGCGAGTCACCCCAAAGGCGCAATCGTCCTGTGTCACGGCTACGCCGGCGATTGTTCCCCCGACTTGATTTACGCGCCGTTTTTCCACGCTGCGGGCTATCACACCCTTTTGTTCGATTTTCGCGGACACGGCGCGAGCGAGGGTGAGTTCACCTCGCTCGTTTACTGGGAGCGCGGCGATTTGCTCGCCGCGCTGGATTTTCTACGCGCGCGCGGCATCGCGCGGGTGGGGTTGATGGGCTTTTCGATGGGCGGAGCGATTGCCATTTCGACGGCGCCTCAGAGCCCCATGGTCGTCGGCGTCATCAGCGATTGTGCCTTTGCCGAATTGCGCAGCATCGTCGAGAACGCTGCCGTCGCGCGCGGCTTCCCCAAGTGGCTCGCGCCGCTGCTGGGATGGCTCAGTGTGGTATTCGCCAGTGTGCGCCTGCGCGCGAATCTTTTCTCGGCAGATCCTCTCCGATGGATCGCGCAAATCGCGCCGCGTCCGATCCTGCTCATGCACGCGGGCGAAGACCGGGATGTGCCGGTGACCCAGGCGCGCAAATTGTTCGCCGCCGCGCGCGAACCGAAAGAACTCTGGATTGTCCCTCACGCGGCGCACCGCCAGATCGAACAGGTCGCGCGCGAGGAATATCGTCGCCGCGTGATCGATTTTTTCGACCGCGCGTTCGCGGCGGACGGAGAAACGGTTTAACTCGAAACAGTTGACGCGCTGCGCCTTTGGTGTTACACTCGCCCACGAGACAATTCTTAGGAGGCTCTGATGACACAGCCGAAGGTCTTTGTGACACGCCTCATTCCTGAGGAAGGGCTGGCAATGATCCGCGACGTGGCGGAGATGAAAGTGTGGGAGGACGAATTGCCTCCGCCGCGCGAGGTGCTCTTGAAAGAGGTGCGCGATATCGATGGGCTGGTGTCGCTGCTGACGGACAAGATCGATGCCGAGTTGATGGACTTGAACCCGCGGCTCAAAGTGATTTCGAATTACGCGGTTGGATACGACAACATCGATATCCCGGCGGCGACGGCGCGTGGGATTCCGGTCGGCAACACCCCCGGCGTATTGACTGATACGACCGCCGACCTCGCGTTTACGCTGATGATGGCGGCCGCGCGGCGCATTCAGGAATCGATCGACTATGTGCGCGCGGGCAAGTGGAAGACATGGGGTCCCCTGTTGCTGACGGGATTGGACATTCACGGCGCGACGCTCGGCATCGTCGGTTTTGGACGCATCGGGCAAGGGATGGCGAAACGCGCGAGCGGCTTTGGGATGCGCGTCTTGTATTATGACGTTTATCGTCGCGAGGATCTGGAAAAATCGATGGGCGTGACGTACGCCGATATGGACACCCTCTTGCGGGAATCGGATTTCGTTTCGATTCACACCGATCTCAACGAGTCGACACGCCACATGATGAACGCCGCCGCGTTCGCGAAGATGAAACGCACCGCATACGTCATCAACACCGCGCGTGGACCGATCATCGACCCGCAGGCGTTGTACGAGGCGCTCAAAGCGGGCAAGATCGCCGGCGCCGCGCTCGATGTGACGGAGCCGGAGCCGATTCCGCTGGACAGCCCGCTGCTCAAACTGCCGAACTGCCTGATCGTCCCGCACATCGCGAGCGCGTCCGTGGCGACGCGCGCGAAGATGGCGCAGATGGCAGCGGCGAATGTCGTGGCGGGCATCCGTGGCGACAAACTGCCCACGTGTGTGAATCCGGAAGTGTACGAGAAAGGGATTCGCAAATAGAGCTGACGCAATGGCTTGTCCCGCTAAGCGTAGCGAAGCGTCTCGTTACCTTACAAGGAGATTCCCCCCTGCCACTTGCCTCGCGAACGGCGCGGGGTGCGCGGAACGGCAGGTGCCGGGGTCGCTCCGCTCGGCATGACAATCGACACGCCCAACGGGAATCTGCTCTGGCGAATGCCTCCCCCTGCGTGGACAAAACAGCATGAAACGTCTCTGGACTCCTTGGCGGATGACGTACTTGAAAGCGCCGAAGAAATCGAAAAAAGGCGGATGCATTTTCTGCGACAAGATTCGCGCGAGCAAGCGGCAGGATCGCAAGAACCTGGTGGTGCTGCGCGGCGAACGCGCTTTTATCGTGATGAATTTGTATCCGTACACCAACGGTCATTTCATGGTGGCGCCGTACGAACATACCGGCGCATTGGAGACGCTCGACGGCGAGACGCTCAAAGAAATGATGCTCCTCGTGAGCAAGGGCATTCGTGCACTCCGGCGGGTGATGAATCCGCAAGGATTCAATGTCGGCGCGAACTTGGGACGCGTCGCGGGCGCGGGTGTGGACGATCACGTGCACATTCATGTCGTGCCACGCTGGAACGGCGATACGAACTTTATGCCCGTGCTGGCTGAGACGCGAATGATTCCCGAGTTGATCCCGCAGACATACGACAATCTGCGGGCGGCGATCAGAGAAGAAGAAAAGGAATGCCAATAAGGGGCACAGCATGCTGTGCCCCTCATCTTGTATGGATGGTTATGGAAGATTCGGTCAATGAAGTGAAGGCGCAACCCAGGGCGATTCGGAATGTGATTCATCTGCTGCAGCCGCCGCTGACGATCGACGCACAGAATGCGCGCAGGCTTTACGCCGATATTGCGTGGTGGGGTGTGCTCAATGGAATCGCTACCTCTTTCCTCTCGGTTTTTGTGCTCCGCCTGGGCGGAAGCGATACCCATGTGGGCTTGCTCACGGCGTTGCCGGCATTCGTGGCGGTTTTCTTTTCGATTCCCGGCAGTCGCTTGATCGAGCGCGAGCACAAGCCGCTTTCGGTCCTCCTGATTTCCGGGACGTTGAATCGCGCGGGCTATCTGGCGATCGCGCTGCTGCCGTTTCTGCTGGCTACCCGCGCCGCGGACGGCGTCGTCTTGCTCGTCGGATTGCTGTCGATCCCCGCCGCGGTCTCGAATGTCGCGTTCACGACGATGTTCGGGCGAGCCGTCAAGCCCGAACATCGCGCGCACGTCGTCAGCATCCGCAGCGTGTGGGTGGGCATCACGAGCACGCTTGCTGCATTCCTGGGCGGGCTGTTTCTCGAACTGGTGATCTTTCCGATCAATTACCAGATTCTGTTTGCGCTGGCGTTCGCCGCGTCGATGGTGAGCATTTACCACTTGAGCCGCATTCGCCTGCCGGAAGCGGCGAGCGTGCGCGCGCCGGCGCGCGCACGCTCGCCGCGCGGCGTACGCGCGTTGATCAATCTGCTGCGCTCGAACGATGGCTATGTGCGTTTCGCGCTGACCTCGTTCGTGTTTCAGTGGGGCGTGTACTTTACCACGCCGCTATATTCGATTTACTGGGTTCGCAATCTCGACGCCAGCGATGGCTGGGTTGGCGTGATCAATATGGTCGGCAGCGCGACGACGATCTTGTTCTATCCGTTGTGGGGACGCCTGACCGCGCGGCGCGGCAATCGCATCGCGATGATCCTGACGACCGCGGGCATGGCAGGCTATCCATTCTTCCTGGCGCTCGCGCCGTCGGTGGAATGGGCAGTGGTCGTCTCATTTTGGGGCGGAGTGGTTTCTTCGGGTCAGGCGCTCTCGTTCTTCAACGGTCTGCTCGAAGTGTGCCCGGAGTTGAATCGATCGAGTTACATCGCCGGATACAACACGCTCGTCAACATCGCCGCGTTCGCCGCGCCGATCCTCTCGACCTCGCTGACAGAATTATCGAGCATTCAGGCGATGCTGTTCCTCGGTGCTGGGTTGCGTCTCTTGGGATCGTTCTTGATCTGGCGAAAGCGCGCGCTCGTTCCCGAGCGAGTCGCGGCATAGCCATTCGCCAAACCAACTGTTTTTTGGTAAAATAGATGATATGGAAGTTGGATTGGAAGTGAGGGGTTGGAATGTGCCTGCTCCAATCTCTGCGCCCCCATCAAGTCCAATTCCAATTCTCCAGTTTCCAACTTCCAATTTCCATTTCTGAGGTGATGCGATGGCTCCACAACGTCGTGAGGTCGTGATTGTGAGCGGCGCACGTACGCCGATTGGCAAGTTTCAGGGTACGCTCGCGAACGTGCCCGCGCCGGAGCTCGGCGCGGTGGTGGTGCGCGAAGTGGTCAGGCGCGCCGGCATTCGACCCGAGTGGGTCGAAGAAGTCCTCCTGGGCAACGTAGTCGGCGCGGGGTTGGGGCAGGCACCGGCGCGTCAAGCCGCGTTGAAAGCCGGTCTGAAAGACACAATCAGCGCGACCCAAATCGGCAAGGTGTGCGGCTCGGGGCTTAAAGCCGCAATGCTTGCCGTGTCGATGATTCGCGCCGGCGATGCCGATGTGCTGGTGGCGGGCGGTATGGAAAATATGAATCGCGGTCCGTACCTGCTGCCGAACGCGCGCTTTGGTTATCGGTTGGGCAACGGCGATGTGCTCGACGCGACCGTCCATGATGGCTTGTGGTGCGCGTTCGAGAACTGGCATATGGGGCGCGCGGCGGAATTTATCGCGCGCGAGTGCGGCATCACGCGCGAGATGCAGGACGCCTTCGCGCTCCAGAGTCATCAGAAAGCGCTCGCGGCGATTCAAGCCGGTAGGTTCAAAGACGAAATCGTCGCGGTGCCTATTGCATCGAAGAAAGGCACGGCGCTTTTCGATACTGACGAAACCCCGCGCGCGGACACCTCGCTGGACGCGCTCGCCAAACTGAAACCCGCGTTCGAGGAAGGCGGTTCGGTCACCGCCGGCAATGCGCCGCCGCTAAGCGATGGCGCTGCCGCCGTCGTGCTCGTCGGTGAGGACATCGCGGCGCGGGAGAACTTGAAGCCGATGGCGCGCGTCGTCGCGTACGCGCAAGCCGGGGTCGCACCCAAACGTATTTTCTGGGCGCCGATCTACGCGGTGCAAAAGGTACTCGACAAAGCCGGGTGGAAGTTGGCGGATGTCGATTTATTTGAGATCAACGAGGCGTTCGCCGCGCAGGTACTCGCGGATGGAAAGGAACTGGGCATCGATTGGGCGCGCGTGAATGTGAACGGCGGCGCGGTCGCGCTCGGTCATCCGATTGGCGCGAGCGGCGCGCGCGTGCTGGTGACGTTGCTGTATGCGATGAAGGCTCGCCGCGCCCAGCGCGGCATCGCGGCGCTGTGTCTCGGCGGCGGCGAAGCGGTGGCGATGGCGGTGGAGGCGCTATAGGACACAGACGAGCACCGAAAACCGGAAAATCCGTGTTTGTCTGTGTTTGTCCCAAATTTCTGATTCAACGGAGAATCCAAAATGAATTTTGAACTGACAGAAGAACAAAAAGCGATTCGCGATCTCGCGCGCGATTTCGCACAAAAAGAGATCGCGCCGATCGCGGCGAGGATCGACGAGACGGGCGAGTTCCCACGCGAGACGGTCAAGAAGATGGGCGAGCTGGGCTTGATGGGTATCGAGATTCCGCCCGAGTACGGCGGCGGCGGACTCGATTGCCTGAGCTATGTACTCGCGATGGAAGAAGTGTCGAAGGTGTGCGCATCGCACGGCACAATCATGAGCGTGAACAACTCGCTCGTCTGCTATGGGCTGAACAAATTCGGCACCGAAGAGCAGAAGAAGCAATTCCTGACGCCGATTGCCTCGGGCAAGAAACTGGGCGCGTACTCGCTGACCGAGCCGCAGTCTGGCAGCGATGCCGGCAACATGAAGACGCGCGCGGTGCGGCAGGGTGACACGTACGTCATCAACGGACGCAAATCGTGGGTGACGAGCGGACCGGTTGCGGATTACATCATTTTGTTCGCGTCCACCAATCCGGCATTGAAACATCGCGGCACGGCGTGCTTCATCGTCGATACCAAACTCCCCGGCTTTACGCTCGGCAAGACCGAGCCGAAACTCGGCATCCGCGCGAGCGCGACCTGCGAGTGTACGTATGAAAATTATCAGATTCCCGCGTCGCACCGCATCGGAGAAGAAGGCGAGGGGTTTAAGATAGCGATGAGCGTCCTCGACGCAGGACGCATCGGCATTGCCGCGCAGGCGCTCGGCATCGCGCAGGCGGCGTACGAGGCGAGCGTCGCGTACGCGAAAGAGCGTGAAGCGTTCGGGCAGAAGATCGCCGAGTTCCAGGCGATTCAATGGATGATCGCAGATATGGCGACGCGCATCGAAGCGGCGCGGCTGCTGATTTACAATGCGGCGGCGAAGAAGGATCGGCACGAGCGATTCTCGCGCGAAGCGTCGATGGCAAAACTATTCGCGAGTGAAACGGCAATGTGGGTCACGGAAAAGGCGATCCAGATTCACGGCGGCATCGGGTACAGCAAAGAACTGCCTGTGGAGCGCTATTTCCGCGACGCCAAGATCACGGAGATTTACGAAGGTACGAGCGAGATTCAGCGGCTCGTGATCGCGCGGAGCGCGTTGGAGAGCACATAAAGCCGTGGAAATACACGGAATGACGCAGAATTTTTTCGTTCCGTGCGTTTCGGTGGCTAACCTGAGCACAGGGGAAATGCAATGTCCATTGATCCCAAGATCCTCGAACTACGACAACGACGAGAAGAAGCGCGGCTGGGCGGCGGTCAGAAGCGCATCGAACAACAACACGCCAAAGGCAAGCTGACCGCGCGCGAGCGCATTGATTTGCTCCTGGACGAAGGTTCGTTCCAGGAAATGGGAATGTTTGTCACGCAGCGCAACCATGCGTTCGGCAACGACAAGCAAACGTACTATGGCGACGGCGTGATCACGGGATATGGGACGGTCAATGGGCGATTGGTCTATGTCTTCTCGCAGGACTTTACGGTGTTCGGCGGGAGTCTCGGCGAAGCGCACGCGGAGAAAATCGTCCGGCTGCTGGATCATGCGATGAAGAATGGTGCGCCGGTGATCGGCTTGAACGATTCGGGCGGCGCGCGCATTCAAGAGGGCGTGGTCAGTCTCGGCGGCTATGCGGATATTTTTTTGCGCAACACGCTCGCCAGCGGCGTCATTCCACAAATCAGCGCGATCATGGGACCGTGCGCGGGCGGCGCCGTGTACTCGCCCGCGCTCACCGACTTTA
>Ga0272448_1006108_pt1 | contig 13090 bp, 9 predicted proteins | sample YNPCB0191_FD_202220 | JGI IMG/M metagenome (GOLD analysis project Ga0272448, IMG submission 202220) | Hot spring sediment microbial communities from Yellowstone National Park, WY, United States - YNP-CB-019-1 | ecosystem: Environmental > Aquatic > Thermal springs > Hot (42-90C) > Sediment...
CGAACGCGCATTGCATTGTCGTATATATCGACGATTGCGCCGACTTCTCGAAGCTTTAGCACGAACGGCTCAACATCCTCAGGCACTATATTCTCGATCCGAACGTCGCCTCTTGTTATGGTTGCTGCCACGGCGAATGTTCCAGCTTCCATTCGGTCTGGAATCATATTGAACTCGGTCCCGCGGAGTTCTTCAACACCTTCGATCTTTACTGTGGTCGTGCCAGCCCCTTCGACTTTTGCGCCCATTCTGTTTAGAAACGCAGCCAATGCGACTACTTCGGGCTCCGCCGCCGCGTTGTAGATGGTCGTTACGCCTTTGGCAAGGCAAGCCGTAGTCATAATATGTTGTGTTGCGCCCGCACTCGGGAAGTTTAGATAGATTTGCGTCCCAACGAGCTGCTCGGCCTCGGCTTCGACGAAGCCGTGATCTATATTGATAATCGCCCCAAGAGCCTGAATGCCCTTAACGTGGAAATCTATCGGCCTCGCACCGATATCGCATCCTCCTGGCATCGGCACTTTAGCATAGCCTTTTCTTGCAAGCACCGGACCCAGTACGCTAAACGAGGCCCTCATCTTTTTGACCAATTCATACGGGGCCTCGGTATTGCTGATCTCAGTTGCGTCTATGCGAAGAAGCCCCTGAGACTCTGTTTCACATTTGACGCCGAGAACGCGAAGCACCTCGATCATAGTGTGCACATCACCAATAGACGGAACGCCGCGAAGAACGGTCTCGCCCTTCCCAAGCAGTGCTCCCGCCATTATTGCCAAACAGCCATTCTTGCTGCCGCCAATCTCAACGGTCCCGTTCAGTCGTGCGCCACCGGTCAACAAGAGCTTTTTCAAATGTAGAGACCTCCTGTCGGATTCTTTGCCGTAGATTGGCCTACCGACACTCCAGCATTTTGTTATTCGACTGGGCGAGACGATGCGTATACACAAAACGCACCGGCCTAAGTATACCGGATGGGCTGGAGAGTGTCAAGCCGCGCAATCTAGAGAATGGCCGTCCAACAGATGCCGAATAAGTTGTGATTCTCGGACTATCGCAAAGCCATCCTATTGCGCGGTCATTAGGCCGCTCGCATTTCCGTAATAGAATTACCCTTTAGTTAAGATATACTTGCGACCTCGCACATCATTAATTAATAACGCAGCTCATCCGCAAAAGGTATAATCCTCAGCAAAACTTTCTCAATTAAGTCGATTGGCTTCCGATAGCCTCCCAGATCGATATTTTGTCCCGGCTTTGCCGAGCTTTTGCAAGCGTAGACAGAGCTATAAAACCATACGCTTGCTCATAATTAGTGGCGACAGTGGCGACAAAATGGCCTTTTTGCAAAACTTTTCCATATAGGGAGAAATTAAAATATTTTTCCGAAAACGCGGTTTTGTCGCCACTGTCGCCACTTACACGGTCGGAAACCAAGACTAACGAGCGGCAATGATTCTGTTGAGCATCTGTTTCATTGCAATTGCCATTACTTGAATCGATACAGTTCACGAGGCTTTTGCTGATGTGAATTAAAAGCGTTTCGGATGCTTTGGTGCTATTTACTTCCGTGCTGTATAATAAAAATGGAGCATCAAAAATAGGGGGATCTAGTGACTTACGACGTTGTTATATTAGGTGGTGGCCCTGCAGGTCTGACCGCTGGCATATACGCTTCTCGTGCAAGACTTTCAACACTGCTCATCGAAAGGGCCATGCCGGGCGGACAGCTAATGATGTGTGAAAACATCGAGAACTTTCCAGGCTACGCCGGCGGGTCGGGAATCGACCTATCGACTACCATGCGCGAGCAGGCTGAAAAGTTTGGCATGGAAACGCTATATGCCGAAGTCGAGCGACTCGATCTGTTAGGAATTGAAAAAGTAATATGGACAACGGATAAGCAGGAGATCCGGACAAAGACCGTAATTATCTGCCTTGGAGCCAAGCCTCGCCGTCTTAATGTGCCCGGTGAGGCGGAGTTTCTGGGTAGAGGAGTATCGTATTGCGCAGTTTGCGACGGTGCCTTTTTTAAAGACAAGAGGTTGGTCGTAGTGGGCGGCGGCGACACTGCTGTCGAAGATTCAGTGTTTCTGACCAAGTACGCTTCCAGCGTGCACTTGGTTCACAGGAGGGACAAGCTCCGAGCGCAGCGGATTATTCAAGAGAGGGCACTTTCGAATCCGGTAATCAAGGTGACCTGGAACAGCATTGTAAAGCGGATCGACGGTAACGAGAGTGTCGAACACGTTATATTGGAAAACGTGCTGACCAAGCAAACTACCAAGTTGCCTGCAGACGGGGTTTTCATTCTAGTCGGCACAGAGCCTAACACCAAAATGCTCGAAGGCCAGGTAGAGCTTGACGAGCAAGGATATATAATTACCGACGAAAACATGCGCACCAATGTCCCTGGGGTGTTCGCGGCAGGCGATGTAAGACGAAAGCTTCTGCGCCAGATAGTGACTGCATGTGCGGACGGAGCTATTGCTGCAACTGCTGCCGAGAAGTATATCGAAGGCAGCAGCGATTTGGCTTGGCAACCGCGCAGCAACGTGATATAATACGAATGTGAGCTTCAGTTCCTTGCCCGTCGTGCCGGTTCTCGCTTGCCATGTAGCGTGAGGCAAGCCCTCGGGTGTGAACAGCAGCAAATGGAGGTGCACATTGGCTACAAGGTCGATGATCAGATGTAACTGCGGTCAGCGGATACTCATCAAGGATGTAATGCAGACCGGCTACTACCTCCGGCTTGTTGGACCAAGCTTCGTATATATCAAATATCGCTGCTCGCGGTGTAAGAAGCTGGGTGAGCAGTTCGTAAAGCAGGAGGAATGGGAAGACGGCATTCTGCAAGATATGCCCAACGAGATAGAACCCGAGGAACAGAAACGGTTCGAAAAAATGGGCAAGATTGACATCCACGAATGCATTGATGCCCACTTTGAGCTGGAGAAAATGACTAGCCTCCGCGAATTGCTCGAAGCGATGGAGAATAGCAAGAACTAATTCTCTGCATGAATATTGCGATGTTGAGAGGAAGAGCCGCCCAACTGATAGCGATGCTCTTCCTTTTTGCTTAGCGGCTATTGGCTGCCGTGCATTGGCGGCTGACAGCCGACTTCCCACGTGGTAGAATTATCCGGGCGATGATCGCACCGGAAATGGAAGCCTAAAAATATGATCCCAATTGCCGATGAAAACCCAACTCGCACAAAGCCTTATGTTGTGTATATCCTGATACTGCTCAACGTGTTCGTCTACATTGTTGATTTGCTCGGCACAAGGGTCGGTCCGGGCGGAATGCGTTTGGGTGGGTTGTGGTTCTTATCAATGATTCCCTACTCTGTGATCCACGACGTTCGCGTTATGCCGATCTTCAATCAATTCGGACAGGTAATCGCAGTGCAGCGAATACCTGACGCGTGGCCCGATCCGCAGTGGATTACGATATTCACGTCCATGTTTATGCACGGCGGATTTTTGCACATCGCCGGCAATATGCTCTATTTGTGGATATTTGGAAACAACATTGAAGACGCTCTGGGGCATGTCAAGTTCTTTTTGTTCTATATAGGATGCGGTGTGGTTGCTGCTCTCGCGCACATTGCTGCAAACATAAACTCAGTCATACCGACTGTTGGAGCAAGCGGTGCAATTGCTGGTGTCCTAGGCGCGTATTTGTATTTATATCCGGGTAACACGGTGCGAACGTTGGTGCTGCTTGGTTTCTTCTGGACTTGGATTGATGTTCCGGCAGTGTTGGTCTTGGGCGTATGGTTCCTTACTCAGCTACTCGGCTTAGGCAGCACAGGCGGAATGCAAGGCGGAGGCGTGGCTTATTGGGCGCACGTTGGCGGTTTCGTGGCAGGAGTTGTTGCTATTGTGCTGCTTGGCGGCAAGCGGCTTGCAAGACGTCGCTCACCACGCCGTTACTACAGTCCTTACTATTGGGATTGAATCATACGTTCGCTTTTGAAACTTTGGGCGGTGGTAAAGTGACAAGACGATTGGTTCTGAGTTTGATCTTGATTGTAAGTCTTGTAGCCTCTGCGCTGGTTGGTGTTCAGAGGCTTAAAGTCGAATCGCGGAACCGCGCGGTTGACGTTGTGATTGACTACAATGAGGTTGCACAGGTCGTCGCTGGCAGCGGTATGAGTCCGATCGATGTGCTTCGTAGACTGAAGAGTGCAGGCGTGACGGGCGTTGCCGTAACCGAACAGACTATGCGCGACCTGATAGCGAACGGTTTGGTTATACCCTACGGCGGACAGAGGTTTGCCGTTTCGGGTGAGGTGGTGTCAGAAGTAACGAATCGCCTGTGTATGATATTGGCTAACGGGCGTGATCGAGTCAAGAGTACTCCAGTTGCTGGCGCGGGTTACAGCTATTTGACGATCCATGAAGACCTGCCTATGGACTATATCGAGGAGCTGCCGGTGGGATTTTCGAAACAGGCGATCGAACAGGTGAGGGCAGCAGGTCTGGAGGTTGTCGGGCGGATCATCAACTATGCAGGGGCAACGCCGCGCGCCATCGACTCAATTATAGCTGATACGCAAGCTTTGGGAATTCGCAAGGTGGTCTTTATGGGGGACCAGGTTCTTGGATATCGAGGTGCGACCAAAGCGACCGCGCTTGCAATTAGGCGTAATGATCTCCTGTTTGGCCGTATAGAGTTCGCGAAGCAAAAGGGCGAGTTGGACATTGCGAAGCGTGTGCCAGATAAGATGCTTGTAGTTCACAGCATCACTCAAAATGAAATGCCGACGCTGAACGCCGTGTCAATAGCGGATCGCTTTCGGAAAGCCGTAAGAGAGCGTGGCGTGCGGATGGTCTATGTTCGAATGCTGGAAACGGCATCTGGTGACTTGGTCGAGGCAAACGCCGATTACATATCACTTGTTGCGAAGGACATTCGCGCAGCAGGCTATACAATCGGCGGTTCTCATCCGCTCGGCGAGGTTACAGCACCGACTTACTTACGTGCACTTGCGGGAGCGGGAGTTGGAGCAGGGACTATACTCCTACTGCTCACGATTGTTGATCTATCAACATTTGCTTTCGTTTTCTGGTCGATTGCGGCTTTGATAATTTGCTCAGGTCTGCCGGTTGTCGGAGACATAGGCCAAAAGGCGGTAGCTTTGTTGTCTGCGTTCGTCTTCCCGATGTTCGCTGTGTTGGCTGCCGTAAGATCTGCTCCTCAGTCGCCAACTCCGGCTCAGGCTGTGTTTATAAGATCTCTTTTGAGGCTTGTTGCAGCGGTTGCATTAACCGTTGCGGGCGGAGTTTTGGTTGTTGGATTGCTAAGCTCTCGCGAATACATGCTTAGGGTTGAACAATTTGCAGGCATCAAAGTTGCACAAGTGGTGCCGATCTTGATGCTTACATTGCTCTTTGCGGGCAATGTTGCATGGAGTAGCGATGTGTGGGATGAGCAGAAGAGAAAGCTATTCAACTCGCTCAGGAATTTGTTTACCAATCCTATCCTAATGTGGCAGGCGATTGGGCTTGTAGTCGTGTTGGCAATCATAGGCATAATGGTAGCGCGATCCGGCAATGAAGCGGGGTTAGAGGTGAGCACTTTTGAGCTCAAGGTTCGTGCGCTTCTTGACCGTGTAATGTTTGTGAGACCGCGCACAAAGGAGTTTCTGGTTGGCTATCCGGCACTTGTTTTGGGAATCACCTTTGCATTGAGAGGTCGTAGGAGGTGGGCGGCTCCCTTGTTAGTTCTTGGCTCTATCGGACTCGTTTCAGCACTCAATACGTTTTGTCACATTCACACTCCGCTCGCAGTCAGTACTTTGAGATCTCTAAACGGCTTAATAGCAGGTGGTGTGATTGGATTGATTGTCTACACAGTGTTGAGAAATCTGCCGGGTAGAGAGAACAAACCTTCCTGACATTATTTTCGAGGTTAGGTCGTTAATAAGCGTTTGATTTGAGCCAGTGGCGAATGTTATAGGACCCTAATAAAAAGAAACAGTTAGGAGATTTCGCAATGACGCAAAGTAGTGCTATGCCTGTATGGGCCGCAGGGCAGTTCAAGCTCAGAGAAGCCATGTACTGGTGGATTCGGAAATCGACTAAAGCCTGGGAGCATACCCCTTGGGGTGGAGGGCACGATGAAGGTATATTCACCCGCACGTGGGTTCCGTATTACATTCTGACCGGCGATAGCACGGCATACGATTTTCTCGACAAAATGGTGCACGATTTCATAAACTCACCAGTGGTAGAGGCATGCACCTGTTTTCTTACGCCGGAAGACGCAGCCAAGTATCCCAAGGTTAATCGTCGGCCTCCTTATCACGGTTATCCGGCGGACCAAGCGTGTTTCGTTCATGCGCCGGAGAACTATGCATGGTTTCTCACCCATATAGCTCACATTAACCCCTCGCCGGAGGTTCGCCGTGCGCTGGAAGATTGTGCTGAGCACGTGGGTAACTTCTCTCCTGATTGTCCGCCATGGTACGATTGGGAAAATCATCGCTTTAGGAGTATTCTTCTTGGCACGGAGGTTGTTCGCGATTACCCGCCTTACGATTGGGAAACTATTGCATTAATCAGAGTGATGGTTCCGGCTGCCAATATGTTCTACCTCTCCGGCGAGCAGAAGTATCTGGATTTATGCACAGATTGGGCAGACAAATGGGCTAAATTGGTAATAGATTCGGACCCTTCGGAAGGTTTTCCGACAGTGCTGTTCCCGTGTCCTGTCGAGGAAATCGACGCAAAGTATGGCGAATATGCTCGGGCCAAGCATTCAAGGGCACGGTTAGACTATGAGCTTGCAAACTTGCTCTTAGATTTATATTACTACACCCAAAAGCAGAGTTATGCACAGGCTGTGCATAAAATGTTGAACAGTGAGCAAGATTGGCTCAGACAGGTTAGCGGTAATGCCGCCATTACGGGTATCTTGCCGGCTAAATATCGTTCCGTCACAGGAGATACTTCTTTTGACGAACGCGTCATCAATCTGGCAGACTCTATGCTGCTCGACGAGAGCGATAACCGACCTGTGTTGGCGATAATGAACAAGTCCAGCGAGCAATTCTTAGGCAAACCCGGGCTTGTGTATCTAAGGTTGTTCAAGGATGGCCGAGCAGAATTAGACAACCGCAACACGGGAATCCTGACCGCGGCGTTTATGGCTACCCACGATACGCGCTATCTGGAATATGCAATGGAGCTTGCAGCCAACAGATTCTATGATTCTCACTACATTTGGGATGGCCGCGAGTTAGGTTGTCGCGGAAGTTGGATGGGACGTAACGGTGTTGCTACTCACAACGTAATAGCGCCAATGATGTGTTCCGCAACGGGCGGTTTTGGAATGCTGGAAGGCGAAAGACCATGGTTTGAAGTGCGCTATCATCAGGCGGACGGCAGACCTGGATTGCCGAAGGACGTGGCAGCGCTTTATTTGCCGGGAAGCGCACAAGAACGTATCATAAAGTTCTACAATCGTGGCGAGAAAGAAGAGATTGTTCGTGTTACGCCGGACAATACTAGAACTGTCGTAGCATCGGCCGATCTCGATAACGATCCGGTAAGTGACCCCTCCGAAGGTGTTCGGATTCCGCCAGGTCGCGTTGTCGAACTGAGAATTCGGTTGAGATGACTATGCAGCGGCTGGTTTTGCCAAAGGAGATCGATTACAGACTATAGTTTGTGAGAGGAGACTGTGAGCGAAAATAGGCCTAACTTTCTTTTCATCCTTACTGATCAGCAACGCTTTGATGCATTGGGTGTATCGGGCAATAGATATGTTCGCACGCCGAATCTCGACAGGTTAGCCCGAAATGGCGTTTACTTTACAAACTGCTACGTTGCTCAGGCGGTGTGTTCACCGAGCCGAGCTTCGATTTTCTCCGGGCTCTTTCCAACGTCGCACAGGGTGACCGATAACATCTATGGCGTTGACGACGTTACTTCTACAGATGACTATAATATGCGAGTGTTGTGGCCCGGGCTGCTACAGCAGGCGGGCTATCATACGTGTTACATAGGTAAATGGCATCTGGGCGAGAAAGCTCCGGCTTGCTTCGATGAGTGGCATGGGTTCAACTCGCTGCTCCCGCACTGGATGGGCGAGCCGAAAAAGAGCCAATACCGCACGGAGTTCGAAGCCGATCAGGCGATCGATTACCTGAGGCGGAATCGCAATCGGCGCTTCGCTTTATGTTTATCGCATTATCCACCACACACACCCTATACGGCCCCGGACGAGTTTACCGAGCTCTATAAGCAAACACCGCTCGAGCCAAAGGAATACTATGGGGCAGTGAGTGCGGTCGATTACCAAGTAGGTCGCGTGATAGGAGCACTGCACGACTTGGGATTGGCGGAAAATACAGTTGTTATCTTCGCTTCAGATCACGGCGACCACTTCGGCACTCGCCCCGGCAATGCGCACAAACGTGGGGCGTATGATGACTGCGCTCGTGTTCCGCTGATTGTATACGCTCCGAGGGTAATCGCAAGCCGCCAAATACGAACTGAACTGGTTTCTAACGTAGACCTTATGCCGACTATTCTGGAGCTGGCGGATGTGGATATCCCGAAGGAACAACACGGCACAAGCCTTGTTCCGCTTTTGAGAGGCGAAAGACCAAACTGGCGCAGCGCCGTCTGCATTCAGAACCGAGAGGGCAAGCGAGACGATGAATCAGCCGTACAATCGCGTGGCGTTAGAACCAAAGATTGGAAGCTCATTATGCGCGATGGACTCTCGGATAGGGCAAAATATCTCAGAGAGCTATATGATCATCGCTCCGATCCCCAAGAGCGTTCCAACGTATACGGTCCAGAGAATAGCGATGCTGTGAGGAGGCTGCTGTTGGAACTGGATTATTGGGCGCGACAGATTGACGATCGGAAGACGATTAGTCTCACAGCAGCATGTGCACGCGATCTGGGATTGTAGACCCGACTTGTTCGCGAGAAAGTCTAAAGTCTATTTAGAGGATTGAATAGACCACTGTAACCGACGCAGTCACGCGGACTTGACCAGGAATGATTGGTGTGGTTATGGCTTCTGCTCTTGCGATGCCATACTCTGTCGGTTTGATGACCACCGGTCCTGTCTCGCTTACCGATACTACTTTGCCGAGCTTTACGCCTAGTGTATCCGCAATCAGCTTCGCGTCGGCCTCGGCTTTCTTCAGCGCTTGGACAAGTGCCTCTTTGCGGAAGGAGGAGGGATCTTCGATATCGAAACCGACTCCCTGTACATTATTCGCACCAGCACCGATAGCCGTATCGATTAGCGAACCAACCTTTGTCAGGTTCCTTACTTTGACCCGGACGGTGTTCGTAGCCCTATAGCCCGTAGTAACAGGTGGAACCTTCTGATAATCCATGATTGGGGCAACCGAATATTGACTCGTCTCTATATCGCGTTTGGCGATTCCGGCTTTGACAATGGCATCGACCACGGCATTGGCAATTCGGGCGTTTTCCTGCACAGCCTTTTCAGCTTCGCTAGCCTCGGTTGTTACACCCAAGGTAACGAAGGCAATATCTGGCTGAACCATCGTTTCGGCGTTACCGGTTACGGTGATTCCGCTCGTTTGGTTTTGCGCGTGTGATGGTGCCGCCGTCATCAACAGCGCCGCGAATCCGACGAGAGCTATCACGATGCGAACGTCATAAATCATAGCAAGATCCTCCAACCTTGCTGCATTATACCCATGTTCAAAGATCGCGTCGCAGTCGATTGCGCAGTGGGGTAATAGGATATTTAATCAGGGAGTTGCGTTGCGTCCTATAGCGCGATGCTTCACTATGTAGCCGTATTGATCCGGCTCCCAATGAGCAGTGGCTGCGAGCGTTTCGACACCGTGAGCACCTTTCTTATAGACCTGAATTACCGCTCTAAAATGAAATTCGCTCACTATCTTGTTTCCCGCCATCACCGCAGCGTATCCCAGATCGTCTTTGCTAACGTTACTAGGTACAACGATGCGAAATTGATCAGGCGCGACAAACTCAGCGCTGATAATCTTGAATCCCAACGATTTGTCCAGCATGAACTTACGAGAAAACGCTCTGTGGGCTTCGTCTTTGTAGTTCTGAGGTGCTCTAGCCGAAGGAAGACGCTTGTTGAACTCGTTTTGGCCCGTCTGGGCGGCGTTCTTGATGAAATACCCAGTCAACATAACAACCACTAGAAGGCTGAGCAGCCAGAGCCTGTTATTATCAGCCAATCTTTGCCTGAGTGTGGAACGGCCAACATCGGTATCGGCCTCTGATACTTCGACAGCCCAACCTTCAATCTTCTTGCGTCTTTTCAATCCTAACATCAGCCTCGAATATCCTCCTTAGCCGACTGCTGTGCATATTGAGATTATACCAGAGTCTGATCAACGTCACCAATTTTGCGTGGAGGCGATCTCCCTTTTTGCATCATCGGCAGAACTGCACTCAATACTGAGAGTCCAAGATAGTAAACTGCGATCAATCTGCGCCGCGAGAACGCCTATCAGAGTAGTTCCGTCGAATGCGGTGTATAATATAAAGCAAACGTTAGCCGGAAGGTTTTCGTCAACTACAAAATGTAGAATCTAAATATGATACGCAACGGTCTTTCTAATTGTTTGTTGTTTTTGATCTTGGGTGCATTCTATATGTGCTCACCGTGTCGATCAGATATACTGTCGACTTCTGCGGATGGTCGGTTTCAAGCTATAGCTCAGTCCTCTAGCTCGATCGCTCTCTATTGGAAAAACGACGATCCGTCGCCTATTATCTACTGTAATGGAACGCCAATAGCAAGTGTGACCTGCACGGTCGATCCGGTTTCCGGTTTTTCTACGTGCATCGTAGGCAATCTGGAGCCAAATACAGTATACACGTTCTCGCTCGGCACAAACGGACCAACTATATCCGAGAAAACTTGGGCAAAGTTGCCCAACAAAGCTTACTACGATCTATTGGTAATCGGTGGTTCCGCATCGGGCGTATCTGCTGCCGTTACCGCGGCGAGATTGGGCATGAAGGTAGCACTCGTAGAGGAGACTAATCGTCTCGGTGGAATGGCGTCAAACGGACTCGGCGCTACCGACATGCGGAAAATGACAAGGTCCAACGGATTTTTTGAAGACTTCAGGCGTCGCATCGTGGATTTCTATGGAGGAGGGGAGGGCAGGTTCTACGAACCACGTGTCGCAAACGCAATTTTCAAGCAGATGCTCTACGATTATCCCAGCATTTCGTTGTTCCTGAAGAGCGAAGCTGTAAAGCCGATTATGTCCGGACGAAAAGTGCGTGGAGCTATTGTAAGAGATAACGTCACCGGGGAAACAGGGCAGATTCTTGCGTTGATTACTATAGATGCGACAGTGACTGCGGATTTTTCTGCTGCGTGCGAGGCCACTTTTCGCGTTGGAAGAGAACCGAGAACCGCTGCCGAACCGCACGCGGGAGTTCTGTATTTCAATAATGCCAGGCAAGAAATATTGCCGGGCAGCACAGGAGAGGGCGATTGTAAACAGCAGTCCTACGCTTATTTAATGATTTGGAAAGACTACGGTGATAAAGGGGCACCGCTTATCGCAAAGCCGCGTTTCTACGATCCGGAAACCTATCGCTACTCACCCGATTGGCCTCAAACTTGGAACGCTACATCTGGCAAGTTGCCTAACGACAAATATGAGATTAATCAGCACCCGTTCGGAATCGACTGGCCGGGAATAAACCACGATTACCCAACAGCGTCCCCTGAGCGCAGACGCGAAATAGAGGCCATGTATAAAGACCGTGCTTTGGGTTATCTCTATTACTTCCAAAACGAAAAAGGTATGACCAATCTCGGCTTGGCGGATGACGAGTTCTTGGACAACGGGAACTTTCCGCCCGTTCTGTATGTCCGTGAGGCTCGGCGGATAATGGGTGAGTATCTTTTTCAAGAGAACGACGTTACCAACGCTACCTTCACATTACGCCGAGATTCTATTGGTATCGGCGACTACCCAATGGACAGTCACGCCACTGAAGACCTTAAGGATCCTACAGCAGAACATAAAGGTGAAGGTGAGGCATGGCTGGTCAAGTTTACTCCCGTCTATCAGATTCCGTATGGAGTGTTAGTGCCCAAAGGCGTAGACAATCTTATAGTTTCAACCGCCGTCTCAGCCACGCATTGGGGCTACGGCACTCTCAGAATGGAACCGGTGCGAATGGCTATGGGACAAGCTGCCGCTGCCGCAGCATATTGGTGTATGCTCTACTCGCGCCAACCGCGCGAAATTCGATATTCCTGGGTTCAAGACAAGATTCTCTCGCAGTATGCTTACATCAAATGGAACTCGGATGTAACGCGAGAGACAAGACACTTCAAAGCGATCAACTTCCTTGCCGCACGTGGGATATTCGACTTCAACGCTGAAGCTTTCGAACCCGAAAAGCCACTCTCGCGCGAGGAGGCATTGAAAGCTGTAAACCGAATTCTAAAGGAAGAAAACCTCCAGCTAGAGTTAGAAGAATCTCTTCCAGACTCTCCGAACGATCCGTGTACAAGAGGACAATTTGCGTTGTGGCTGGTTGAAGCGAAACAGAAGTCGCCGGACAAATGGGAGATTGTTTGTCCGGAAAGGCCTTCGTATGCGGATGTGCCGTTGGACTCACCTTACTACGCCGCTGTTGAAACACTGAAAGCCCATCGGATAAGCGGCATGCTCTTCGAAAACGCCGAGGCCGGACTTTTCAGACCTAATGAACCTATTAGCCGGGCTGATGCTGCACAGGTTCTATATCTTGCGCATAGAGCGTATGCCATGAACTATTGGATGCCTTGATATGCGCATATGGTTTGTTCCTGTAGAAGAGCTCGACGACCGGCATTTATTGGGAGAACATTTCGAGTTGCATGTGATGGCAAACGCGCTAATTCGGGGAGGCGGGGGATGGTTTAACCATCCTGCTACAAAAATGTTCCGGGGGAAACTTGGTGCCCTTTACCGCCGTCACGAGCAACAAGTGGCCGAGATGCAACGCCGAGGTTTCACCGGTCACAAGACACCTTTTCCGGTAGAAAAGATACCGCCAGAGGAGATGGATGCCCAAATCGATGTAACACCTGAGATGA
>Ga0272448_1006110_pt1 | contig 13088 bp, 9 predicted proteins | sample YNPCB0191_FD_202220 | JGI IMG/M metagenome (GOLD analysis project Ga0272448, IMG submission 202220) | Hot spring sediment microbial communities from Yellowstone National Park, WY, United States - YNP-CB-019-1 | ecosystem: Environmental > Aquatic > Thermal springs > Hot (42-90C) > Sediment...
TGAGCGGGGCCGCTTCGACCGCGACCGCCTCGATGCGCGCCCGCGGCGGGGCCTTGGCCTGGAGGTCGCGGCGGAACTCGGCCAGCGCATCCGCCGGGCCCTCGATCGCAATCTCCACCCCCGACGAAGTGTTGCGCACCCAGCCGCGCAGGCCGAGGGCGGTGGCCAGGCCGTAGACGAAGGGCCGGAAACCCACTCCCTGCACCACCCCACGCACACGGATGAACTCGGCCTGCGGCACAGTGCTGCTCATGCGCCTCCTCGCACGCGGGCGGCCAGGGCCTCGAGCCAGGCGACCCAGGCCGCCACTCCCTCTCCGGTGGCGCAGGAGAGCTCGAAGAAGGGAGCCTTGGGGTTCATGCCGGCCACCAGGGTGCGGAAGGCGGTGCGGTCAAAGGGCACGTAGGGGGCCAGGTCGACCTTGTTGAGCACAATCGCATCCACCGCGGCAAAGATGCCGGGGTACTTGTAGGGCTTGTCGTCGCCCTCGGGGACGCTGGAGACGACGACGCGCGCCGCCTCGCCCAGACCGAACTCGACCGGGCAGATCAGGTTGCCCACGTTCTCGATGAAGAGCAGGTCGATCTGACCCAGGGGCAGCCGCTCCAGCGCTACGCCCACCATCGGCGCGTCGAGGTGACAGGTGCCGCCGGTGTTTATCTGCACCACCGGCGCGCCGGCCGCGGCCACCTTGTCGGCGTCCACCCGCGAGGCGATATCGCCCTCGATCACGCCCACGCGCAGGCGCCCGGCGAGCGCGTCGATCGTGCGCAGGATCAGGCTCGTCTTGCCGGCGCCGGGCGAGGCCATGATGTTCACCGCGCAGACGTGATGCTCGGCCAGCAGCCTGCGATTCTGCTCTGCCAGGCGCTCGTTGGCGCTCAGGATATCCCGCACCACCGGAACCTTCACCGCAGCCCCCTTTGGTTCATGAAACCGTGGCTGCATTATAGCGCCTGGAAGGGGGGATTGCAAGAGCCCGCAGACGCAAGAAGGGGTGAGTGCAGCTCGGTGTAGGGCGACTTCACGGCCGTCGCCGCGAGGAGGTGACTGAGGCTGAGGTAAGAACAAAGGCTCCCCAGCCATGCGCTACCAGGGAGCCTGAAAAGGAGCGGGAGACGGGACTTGAACCCGCGACAGCCTGCTTGGAGGGCAGGAGCTCTACCACTGAGCTACTCCCGCGTGTGGTCGGGGCGAGAGGACTTGAACCTCCGACTTCAGCGTCCCAAACGCTGCGCGCTACCGGTCTGCGCCACGCCCCGTCTGACTAGGAGTATAGTCAGAAGGCACGAGGTGGTCAAGCTCGTGATGCGTGACACGTAATGCGTAAAACGTAATGCGTAAAACGTAAAACGTGTTGCGTATTGCGCAATACCTGTGCGCCACTCCTTGCGCAGCACCATCACGCATCACGCATCACGCATTACGCATTACGCAGTACGAAGTACGCAGTACGTACCACGCATCACGTCTTACGCCTTACACACCGCCTCCTCATACACCTCCTCCACCCGTTGCACCATGCGCTCGAGCCCGAACTCGGCGAGGGCGCGGCGGCGGGCCTGGGCGCCGAGGTGGCGGCGGAGGTCGGGGTCGGCGAGGAGGTCGCGGCAGGCCCAGGCGATGGCCTGGGGGTCGCGCGGAGGTACGACAAGGCCTGTTTCGCCATGCTGGTTGACGAAGGAGGTGCCGGTGCCGAGCTCGGTGGAGACGACCGGGCGCCCGGCAGCCATGGCCTCCACCTGCACCAGGCCGAAGGCCTCGCTGCGCTCGCAAGCGGGCAGCACCAAGAGGTCCGCGGCGGCATAGCAGGCCGGCAGGTCATCGTCGGCCACGTCGCCCAGCCAGGTCACGCGATCGGCCAGGCCCAGGCTGCCGGCGAGCCCCTTCCACTCGGCCCCCATCGGCCCGGTGCCGGCGACGGCCAGGTGCACCCCCGGCAGGTCGACGAGGGCGCGCAGGAGGTACTGCAGCCCTTTGTAGTAGCGCAGCCGGCCGACGAAGAGGAGGAGCGGCTGGCCGAGGCGCTCTTGCAGGGTGGCAACCTGCGCCGGGTCCACGGCCAGGAAGCGGCTGGTGTCGATGCCCAGGGGCACCAGGCGGCACTTGCCGGCCACCGGCCCCAGGAAAGGGGACGTCGCGGCCACCTGGGGGCTGGTGACGATGATGCGGCGGGCCGCGCGCAGCACGCGGCGCAGGGCGGGGGCGTAGAGGGCCAGGATGCGGCGTTGACGCACCACGTCGCTATGGTAGCTGATCACCGTGGGCCGTCGCTGGCCCCACAGCCAGGCGGCCGCCTCGCCCACGGGGTAGGGGGAGTGCACGTGCAACACGTCGGCCTGCAAGCTGCACAGCTCGCGAGGCAGGGCCAGGCTGAGCGGGGTCGAGGCCACTGTGGCCAGGCGGCCGGCCTTGATCACCTGCACGCGGTTCATCTCCTGGCGCACGGTCGCGCGGCCCCGGTTCGTCACCAGCACCGTCACGTCGTGGCCGCGCCGTGCCTGCGCTTCGGCGAGAGCGCGCACGTGGTTCTCGATGCCCCCGATGACGGGGTAGTAGTCTTTGTAGATGTGCAGGACCTTCACGGGCCTCTCCTGACGGGCGCTGGTTGATGGCGCACATTATAGCGGGTCGCTCGCGGCGGGCAAAAGATGCTGGCCGCCGATGGAGCGCCGCCGTCTCGGCGGCAGGGGCTGGGGCGGGCGCTCCCAGGGGCCGGTGAGGCTCTGGCACGCCTCCTGCTGAGCGGCGGCAGCCGAATATGCCACGACGAAGGAGGCCATTATGGGCATTGGTTGGGAGCCAATCCGCATGGCGGGGTGGACCGACCCCGCTGTGGCCGAGTTCTCTCGCCCGCCCGAGGAGGAGGTCGAGGGCGATATCGCTGTTCGAGGGCGCGAGCAGCCCGCCCAGGCCGCCGAGCGCAGCCTGGCGCACCACTGGCGCCAGGAGGTGTCGAAGGAGGAGTTCGTCGCCGGCCTGCGGGCCCTGGCCGACGCCCTGAGCCAGAACCAGAACTTTACCTTCAACGTCCGACACCAGTTCATGATCATGCGCCCCATCGGCACGCCGAGCATCGAGTACACCGAGCGTGAGAACCAGCGCAAAGAGGTCGTCTTCCGGTTCTCGTGGCAGGCGTAGCCGTTGCACGAATCGCCCGCTTGCGCTATACTATGTTAATCTTTGATGAAGCGGCTTTGCAGCCGAGCGGGCAACCATGGATGGCGAGAGGGTTCTGGCAGAGATCATCGCATCTTTCGATAGCGAAGAGGCCGAGGCGATTCGACGCGCCTACGAGCTGGCCTCCTGCTCGCACGAGGGGCAGACGCGCGAGTCGGGGGAGGCGTATATCTGCCACCCGCTCGCCGTGGCTGCCATCCTGCACGAGATGAACCTCGACGCCGCCACCATCCAGGCGGCGTTGCTGCATGATGTGATCGAAGACACCTCCGTGACCCTCGACCAACTGCGCGAGCAGTTCGGCGACGAGGTGACCCAACTGGTCGACGGGGTGACCAAGCTGACGCGCATCCGCCGCCTGAGCCGGCTGGATGGCCCCGAGGCCTTCGAGCAAGAGCAGGCAGAGAACCTGCGCAAGATCTTCCTGGCCACGGTGGACGACATCCGCGTCATCCTCATCAAGCTGGCCGACCGCCTGCACAACATGCAGACCCTGGCCAGCCTGTCGCGCGAGCGACAGGTGCGCATGGCCCGCGAGACGCTCGAGATCTACGCCCCTCTGGCCAACCGCCTGGGCATCTGGCAGTTCAAGTGGCAGTTGGAGGACCTGTCTCTGCGCTTTCTGGAGCCCGACGCGTACCGCCAGATCGCCGGTTATCTCTCAGAGCGGCGGGCTGAGCGCGACGCCTACATCCAGCAGGTGGTCGGGATGCTGCAGCAGCGGCTCAAGGCGGAGGGCATCACCGCCCAGGTGACCGGCCGGCCCAAGCACATCTACAGCATCTATGCCAAGATGCGCGAGAAAGGCCGCACCTTCGATCAGATCTACGACGTGCGAGGTGTGCGCATCATCGTCAACAAGGTGCGCGATTGCTACGCCGCGCTGGGCCTGGTGCATACGATGTGGCGGCCGATCCCGGGCGAGTTCGACGACTATGTCGCCATGCCCAAGGACAACGACTATCAGTCGCTGCACACCGCCGTCGTTGGCCCCGATGGCAAGCCGCTGGAGGTGCAGATTCGCACCCATCAGATGCATCAGGTGGCCGAGTACGGCATTGCCGCCCACTGGCGCTACAAGGAGCATGCCCGACGCAATGCCTCGGTGGAGGCCAAGATCGCCTGGCTGCGTCAGGTGAGCGACTGGCGCAAGGAGGTCAACGACCCGAAAGAGTTCGTCGACTCGCTCAAGACTGATGTCATTGCAGAGCGCATCTACGTCTTTACGCCCAAGGGCGACATCGTGGACCTGCCCGCCGGCGCGACGCCGGTCGACCTGGCCTACTACATCCACTCGGAGATCGGCGACCATTGCCGGGGGGCCAAGGTCGATGGCCGCCTGGTGTCGCTCGACTACAAGCTGCGCACCGGCGAGCAGGTGGAGATCCTCACTTCGAAAAAGGGCGGCCCCAGCCGCGACTGGTTGAACCCGAACCTGGGCTACCTGACGACGGCGCGCGCGCGCCAGAAGGTGCGCCAATGGTTCCGTCGCCAGGAGCGCGAACAGAATATCGCCCAAGGCCGGGAGATCCTCGACCGCGAGCTGAAGCGCTTGGGGCTCGATCAGCAATCCTTCGAGGATATCGCGCGGCTGTTCAAGTACAGCCGTGTGGAGGACCTGCTGGCCGCGATCGGCTATGGCGACATCAGCCCCATCCAGATCGCCAACAAGATCGACGATGCTGCCGCCAAGAAGCCCGACCTCAAGATCACACCGCTGCCGCAGGGGCGTACCGATTGCCGCGTTACCGGCGTGGGCGATCTGCTGACGCGCCTGGCCGGCTGCTGCAACCCTGTGCCCGGCGATGAGATCGTGGGCTTTATCACGCGGGGCAAGGGCATCACCATCCACCGCGCCGATTGTTCCACGCTGAAGCACATCGAGGAGACGGAGCGCCTGATCCCGGTGAGCTGGGGCCCGACCCGTGAGATCTACCCGGTGGTGATCCACATCGAGGCCTTTGACCGGCCGGGGATGCTGCGCGACATTGCCTCGGCGGTGTCGGATGCGGGCATCAGCATGAGCGCGGCCAACGTGACCACCCACAACGACCAGACCGCCACCATTGTGGCCACGCTGGGCATCACCAGCATCGGCCAGCTCAGCCAGGTTCTGAGCAAGATCGAAAGCATCCGCGACGTCGTCGAAGTCCGCCGCCAGACGGCGTGACCGGCCGCAGCCCTGGCTGGCCGGAGCTATCGTCAGGTTGTGCAGGCTCCTGCTGCCTGAGCGGCCACTGCACCGGGCGAGACAACGGCGTCCAGGCTCCAAGGGAGATGCAGTGGCATGGAAGCGCGCGACGTTCCCTCACAGGCTGTGGCTCGAGGCTGCAGCGAACAGATCGCTGTGGCTGCTCTGGAGAGCCGCGAGGCATTGGCACGCCTGTATGCGACGCACGCCCCACAGTTGTACCGCTACTTCTGGATCCACACCCGCTGCCATAGCCTGGCCGAGGACCTGGTGTCGGAGACGTTCCTGAGCGCCATGCGCTCGCTGCGGGCCTACCGCCCCGAGCGGGGTTCCTTCAATGCCTGGTTGTACGGCATCGCCCGCCACGTGCTCGCCCAGCACGCCAGGCTCGACGGCCCGGTACGCGCAGACGGCAGGGTCCTCGACGCGCTGCCCGACGACTCGTCCTCGCACCTTGAGGAGCGCATCGACCTGTGGCAGGCGGTGAGCGAGCTGGATGGGGCTGATCGGGAGCTGCTGGCGCTCAAATTCGGGGCCGAACTGACGCATCCCCAGATCGCCGAAATCACGGGGCTGGAGCCGGGGTATGTGGGCGTCCTGTTGTACCGCGCTCTACAGAAGCTGCGCATCCGCCTGATGGGGGAGGAGGGCGGCCATGGATGAAAAAGGCCGGATGCTGGCCGAGGCGCTGGATAGCTCGGGCGAGGCCGGGCCCATCCCGCCCGACGTCAAGGCGTTGGCGGAGCTCGGCCTGCGCCTGCGCGATGGCTGCCCCTCCGCCGACCCCGCTTTTATCCAGAGTCTGGGGCACACCCTGCAGCGCGAGTGGACGCGCCTGTCGTACCCCGCCCAGAGCGGGCTGGCTCGGACACGCCTGTGGCGCCTGGCCGCTATCCCCGTTGCGGTGGCAGTGCTCTTCCTGGGGATTGCCCTGCGGGCGCCGGGTGTGGAGATGTCGGTAGAGGCCGGGCTTGGCCGGGTGATCACTGCCTTCCGGCACACCAGGGTCGAGTTGGCACCAATGCAGACCATCACACCGCCGGCCGTGCGTAGCGAGACCTACCCGAGCGTGGAGGAGGCTCAGGCAGCGGTCGGATTCCGGATCCGTGTGCCTTCGTACCTGCCCAACGGCCTGGCGCTCGACGAGGTGACGGTATCGGAGAGTGAGGGGCAGCGCTGGGTGGTGCTGCAGTACTCCGGAACCTCGATGGCACCATTGGCGCTGGGGCCCGTCACCATCCAGGAGTACCAGGCCGGCGAAGCGCCAGCAGCACAGGCCCTCACCTTCCAGGCGGGGACTGAAGGAGTCCAGAGTATCCAGGTCGATGGTAAGCCGGCCCTCTGGGTCCAGGGACACTGGACGCGCACGGGCCGCTGGGAGCGCGGGGGGCAGGATGGCGTGCTCATGGTGCAGAGCGGGGATGTGCTCATCCAGGTAGCGGGCCGCCTCTCGCAGCAAGAGTGCGTGCGCATCGCCGAGTCGATGTTGCGCTGAGCCCGACAGGGGCGCTCTAGGCGCGCGCACTACGAGCGGATGGGGCTTGTAGTGCGCACGCCGGTGCGCTTTGAGGCGCGGACTGTGAGCCAGAATGTGGCTATGCCAAGAGCAGGTATGGCTCCTCCACCAACTGGGCGATGCGCTGCAGGAAGCGGGCAGCCGGGGCGCCGTCGACCAAGCGGTGGTCGAAGGTGAGGCTGAGCCACAGGCGCTGGCGCACGGCGAGCTGGCCATCGACCACCGCCGGCCGCGGCGCGATGCGGCCCACGCCCAGGATGGCGCACTCGGGCAGGTTGATGATGGGCGTGAAGGCGTCGATGCCGTAGGCGCCCAGGTTGGTGATGGTGAAGGTGCCGCCCTTGAGCTCGTCTGGCCCGCTCCTGCCCTGGCGGGCGCGTGCCACCAGCTCGCGCAGGGCGCGGGCGATCTCGGCCAGGCGCAGGCGGTCGGCGTGGCGCACCACCGGCACGAGCAGCCCGCGCTCGGTGTCGACGGCCAGGCCCACGTGCACCTCGTCGAGGAGGTGGATCGAGTCGCCCTCCAGCCGGCTGTTGAGGGCCGGGTGCTCGCGCAGGGCATGGGCACAGATGGCGATGAGCAGGTCGTTGTAGCCGATGTCGAAGCCCAGCTCCGCGGCGTAGGCTGCCTTCAGCCGGGTGCGCGCCTCCACCAGGCGGGTCGCGTCAACCTCGGTGGTGAGGGTGACCCGCGCCGTCTCGCGGGCGCTGGCGGCCATGCGTTCGGCGATGCGCGCCCGCACGCCGGCCAGGGGCACGACCTGGCCGCCCATCTGTAGGGGCGCGGTATCCGCGCCCTCCGCCGCGATGGCGTGGCGCGGGGACGCGGGCGCGGAGACCGGGGGCGCGGAAACCGGGGGCGCGGAGACCGGGGGCGCGGAGACCGGGGGCGCGGAAACCGGGGGCGCGGAGACCGGGGGCGCGGAAACCGGGGGCGCGGAAACCGCGGGCGCGGAAACCGCGGGCGCGGAAACCGGGGGCGCGGAAACCGGGGGCGCGGAAACCGGGGGCGCGGAAACCGCGCCCCTACCCCGATCGACGTCGGCGCGGGTGATGCGCCCACCAGGCCCGCTGGCGGCAACCCCGGACAGGCCGATGCCGGCCTCAGCGGCCACCTTGCGCGCCAGCGGCGTGGCGCGCGGCTGCGCGGCGGCGAAGGCCAACACGTCGGCCTCGATGATGCGGCCACTGGGCCCCGAGCCCTGCACCTGGCGAAGGTCTAGCCCTCTCTCGGCGGCGGCGCGCCGTGCTCGCGGCGAGGCGAAGATGCGAGATGGTCGATCTGTCGGTGTGGGGGAGGTCTGCAATCCGTCGGACTGCCCCTCACCCCTGCCCTCTCCCCACGGGGGAGAGGGTGGTGGCTCAGACTGCCCCTCACCCCCTCCTCGGAGGGGCTCAGGGGCGGGCAGGCGCGCCTCTACCCTCTCCCCCACGGGGGAGAGGGCAGGGGTGAGGGGGGATTCCACGGCTTGGCGAGCCTGTGGACAAGCAGGAAGGGCCTCGCCCGGCTCGCCGATGAGGGCGACGACCTGGAGCACCGGCACCCTGGCCCCCTGAGGAACGAGGAGCTTGAGCACCTGCCCGCCAGCCGGCGCCTCGACGTCGAGCACGGCCTTGTCGGACTCGAACTGGAAGAGCGGGTCGCCCTTCTGCACCCGGTCGCCCTCTTTGACCAGCCAGCGCACAATCGTGCCTTCGTTCATCGTCTCGCCGAGCTGTGGCAGGATCACCTCATGTGCCATCGCATCCCTAATCTCCTTCGAGTCCTTCACCGTTCAGGATTCCCCTGCGGTGCCACCCATCACCGGCCGAGCGCCTTCCGGATGCCGGCGATGACCGACTCGGTCGAGGGCACGGCGGCGGCCTCGAGCGTCTCGCTCATGGGCACGGGCACGTCGGCGGCGGCCACGCGCACCATCGGCGCGTCCAGGTAGTCGAAGGCCTCCTCGTTCACCAGCGCGAGCAGCTCACCGAGGAAGCTGCCGGTGCGGTAGGCCTCGGTCACGCCCACCAGGCGGCCGGTCTTTTTCACCGATGCAACCACAGTGTCGAGGTCGAGCGGCTTGAGCGAGCGCAGGTCGATCACCTCCACCGAGATGCCCTCGGTCGCGAGCCTGTCGGCGGCCTCGAGCGCGCGGTGGACCATGCGCGAGTAGGTGACGACCGTCACGTCCCTGCCGGGGCGCTTGACGTCGGCCACGCCCAGGGGGATGATGTACTCCTCCTCGGGCACGGGGCCCTTCACGCCGTAGAGCATCTTGTGCTCGATGAACATGACCGGGTTATCGCAGCGGATGGCGGCCTTGAGCAGGCCCTTGGCGTCGTAGGGCGTGGCGGGCATGACCACGTAGATGCCCGGAAAGTGCACCCACAGCGCCTCCAGGCTCTGCGAGTGGTGGGCGGCGATGCAGCGCCCCGTGCCCCCCTCGGTGCGGATGACCACAGGCACCGTCGTCTTGCCGCCGAACATGTAGCGGTTCTTGGCGCCCTGGTTGGCGATCTGGTCCATGGCCAGGGGGGTAAAGTCCACGTACATGATCTCGGCCACCGGGCGCAGGCCGGTCATGGCCGCGCCCACCGCTGCGCCGGCGATGGTGGCCTCGGAGATGGGGGTATCGCGCACGCGGTCCGGCCCGAACTCCTCAAAGAGACCGCGCGTGGCCCCATAGGCGCCGCCGTAGAGGCCCACATCCTCGCCCATCACCATCACCGCCGGGTCGCGCCGCATCTCCTCGCGCAGCGCCTCGACGATGGCCTGCCAGTAGGGGATCTGGCGCATGCGCGAGTCGTGCCTCACCCGCTCGCGCAGGGCCCGCTCGGCCTCCACCATCGCCGGCGTCCAAAAGTCGGGCGCATAGACGTCGTCGGCTACCTCCGAGGGGGCAGGCATGGGCGAGGCGAGGGCGAAGTCGGTGGCGCGCTCGATCGCCCCCTGGGCGCGGGCGAGGACGCCATCCACCTCCTCCTGGGTGGCCACGCCGGCCTCCACCAGGCGGCGGGCCAGGCGCTGGATCGGGTCGCGCTCGCGCCACTCCTTCTCCTCCTCCTTCGTGCGGTAGACGCGGGGATCGGAGCGGGAGTGGCCGAACCAGCGGTAGGTCTTGCACTCGATGAGCGTCGGCCCCTCGCCGCGTCGGGCGCGCTCGGCAGCGCGGGCCACCGCCTCGCGCACGGCGAGGACGTCCATGCCATCGACGATCTCGGCGGGCATGGCGTAGGCCTGGGCGCGGTCGGCCACGTTGGGCACGCAGGAGGCTTTGCCAAAGGGCACCGACATGCCGTAGAGGTTGTTCTCCACGATATAGACCACCGGCAGCTTCCAGAGCGAGGCCATGTTCAGCGACTCGTGAAAGTTGCCGGTCTGCGCAGCGCCATCGCCAAAGAAGCAGAGGACCACCTGGCCGCTCTTGCGGTAGGCCGCGGAGAGGCCTGCGCCGGTGGCCACCGGGATGTTGCCGCCCACGATGCCGGTGGCACCCAGGTTGCCGTTGGCCACATCGGCGATGTGCATCGAGCCGCCGCGGCCCTTGCAGTAGCCGGTGGCGCGCCCGCACAGCTCGGCCATCATACGGTTCAGGTGCTCCTGCCGGGCCTCGGGCGTGGCGGCGTGCTTGTCGCCGTGGGCGTGGCAGTGGCCGTGGCCGCGGTGGGTGCTGGTGATGATGTCGTTGGGGCCGATGGCCGCCAGCGCCCCCACCGCCACCGCCTCCTCGCCCGCATACAGGTGCGAGGCCCCCTTGATCACGTTGCGGCCCAGGAGGTCGTAGACCTTTTCCTCAAAGGCGCGGATCTCGGCCATCTGCCGCAGCAGGGTCAGGAGGTCATCCTTTGTGAGATGCTGTCTCGTCATGATTGTCTTGAGCTCGGACATGTCTGTGCCTCTCTGATGCGTGTTGCGTGTTCCGTTGGCCCGGCCCCTTGAAGTGCCGAGCCAACGGAATACGCAACACGCAATACGTAGTACGCAGTACGTATCACGCAGTACGTATTACGCCTCACGCGCCCCATCACTCCATCACCTGCCCGCCGGTGACGTTGATGGCCTGGCCGGTCATGTAGGAGGCCTGGTCGGAGGCCAGGTAGACGACCAGGTTGGTCACGTCCTCGTAGGTGCAGCCGCGGCCGAGCGGCACCTGCGCCTCGTACTTGGCGCGCACCTCCTCCACCGAGATGCCCCAGCGCCGGGCGTACTGCTCGTAGAGCGAGCCCTGCCAGAGGGGCGAATCGAGCAGGTTGCCGGGGCAGATGGCGTTGACGCGGATGCCATAGGGCGCCAGCTCGAGGGCCAGGCTCTGCGTGAGCCCGATGCCGCCGAACTTGCTGGCCGCGTAGGCCGAGTTGCGAAAGCTGCCGCGTTTGCCCGATTTGGAGTTGATCTGCAGGATCACCCCCCGTTTCTGTGGCACCATGACGCGCGCCGCGGCCTGGGCGCAGAGAAAGTAGCCCACCAGGTTGACCTCGATGACCCGCCGCCAGGCCTGCGGGTCGAACTCCAGGATGTCGCCGGAGATGAGGATGCCGGCGTTGGCGACCAAGAGGTCCAGCCCGCCGAACGCTTCGACGGTGGCGCGGACCATGGCCTCGACATCGTCGGCGCGGGTGACGTCGGCGCGGACGGCCAGGGCGCGGCCCGGGCCGGCCTCCTGCGCAATGGCCTGCGCCACGCTCTCTGCCCGTTCGAGCTGCAGGTCGGCCACGGCGACCGAAGCCCCCTCGCGTGCCAGGCGCCAGGCGATGGCCTCACCCAGGCCCTGCGCCGCACCGGTGACCAGGGCACGGCGGCCCGGCAATGCTCCATCCATGTGTGGCTCCTTTGAGGCGATGGGTAGGGCGCAAAGTACTGCGTACTGCGTACTGCGTAAGGAGTGCTCGCGCGTCTGCCGTACGCACTACGTAGTACGCAGTACGCATTACGCACCCCGCATCCCGAGATACTCCCTCAACAACTCCTCCTCTGCCTCCTTCGTCCAGACCCCGCCCTCGCCCAGGTGGTCGGCGACGGCGGGCATGCGGCGGGGCATCTCTTCGAGGGTGGTGAGGGGCAGGCCCACTGTCTGGGGGTAGACGACGACTTTGCCCGGGTAGCGGCCCTCGGCCACCCCCTGCAGGGCCTGGCGTGCCCCCTCCAGCCCGGTGACGGCCACCGTGGCCTGTTCGGGCGCCAGGGTGCGGCTGCGCGCCTTCTCCAACACCCGCTGGAGATCGTCGATGCGTGAGCCGCTGGAGCCGATGATGCGCAGTTGGCGGGCGTCGCGCAGGGGGTTGAGGTCGAGCGCTACCCTGGTGCCACGGTTGAGGCCGGCGAAGAGGTTCAACACCCCGGAGGGCGCCAGCAGGTCCAAGGCGCGGGCTACCACGCCCGCGTCGGGCGCCAGGACGACGCAGTAATCGACCCCGCGGCCGCCGGTCAACCTGCCCACATGGGCCGCTACGCCATCCGGGCCGAGGGCCTCCTCACTCAGGCAGACGAGCTCCACGCCCAAACGGCGGGCCAGGGCGCGGTAACGGCGCTCCACCAGGCTCAGCCGGGCCGCGCGCCGGCCGCTGGCGATGATGCGCGCCGGCCGTTCGGCGCGTTGCAGTGCCCGCTGCAGGTGCATGTGGCCCATAGGGCCGCTGGCGCCCAGGAGCCACACCGTGCCTCCTGATGGTAGCTCGCGCTCGAAAGCCCGGTAGCCCTCCGCCAGGTCGGGCCCCTCCGTGCTGCCCAGGAGGATGCGGTCGTAGTGCAGCCGGCCGATATCCACCGGCACCGGCTCGGGGTAGGGCTCGGCCGAGGCCAGGATCACGGCGCCGGTGGCGACCAGGGCCGAGGCCGCGGCGATGGACTCGGCGCGGTGGGGTCCCAGGAGCAGGATGTCGTCAAAGGCCGAGACGCCGGCGAAGGCTGCCGCCGCGGCGTAGCGCTCGGGCGTGAGGCCGTCGGCCTCCACGACCGGCACGCCCAGCGAGGCGGCTTCGGCGCGCAGGCCCGCGGCCAGGCAGGGGGGCACGCCGGTCAGCACGATGGCGCGTGGGTGGGCGTGCTCGTGGAGGCCGCGGGTCAACAGGAAATCGCCCGCCCCGGGCGCACCCACGAACCAGGCCACCCCACCCGGCTTGAGGCCGGTGCGGTACTCCATGCTGTACGCTGCCTCGACGCAGGCCCAGGGCTCGGCCAGGGCGGCCTCGGCGTAGCCTTGGCTGGGGTCCACGGGCAGGA
>Ga0272448_1006112_pt1 | contig 13083 bp, 5 predicted proteins | sample YNPCB0191_FD_202220 | JGI IMG/M metagenome (GOLD analysis project Ga0272448, IMG submission 202220) | Hot spring sediment microbial communities from Yellowstone National Park, WY, United States - YNP-CB-019-1 | ecosystem: Environmental > Aquatic > Thermal springs > Hot (42-90C) > Sediment...
CGCTTTAGAAGCCCAGTATTATCTTGCAAGCGCAGCAGAACAACAGACTCCGCCTGTCGTTCGAGTTAGACTGATAGCAGGCGAAGTCGAACGCATCGCAGGCAAGGATTGCCGGTGGTGGGAGCTGATAATGGAGAAGCCCGACGGAAAAGCGATTGGCGTCAAGGTTCTTAGCGAGCGCGTGCCGATGACTTCAAAAAACGGTCCCGGCAAAGTTTTTCGCTATATCTACAGTCCTGGCCCGGGTGAGTGTTTGGAATATGTTGATGCAACCACCGGATTGGCGCTCCTGCCTCAACTGGAGTCGTTCGAGCGTGACTATTTCCCGCAGGTTGGCGAAGAAGCCAGGTTTGAGGGCGGGTTTGCAAATACGGGTCGGCTGATCGGCCATGTGCTGGTGCGCTCGAACATCCGACCAGACTTTCCGAAGGTCGATTTCTCGAATCCGAAGGTACTACGCCTTCGCAGTGATCTACTAATCGGGGCACAAGTTGATGCGCGCGACGATCGCGACGAAAGCGTCCCGAAAGACAAGCGTGAACATACTCCGCTTACTCGAGAGGAGTATATGGAGATGATTGCTGCAGGAGCGAACTACTTCGGCTCGGGCAAAGAGGCCATCGAATGGCTGAAGAATGAGCCCGTTTTCGTCAGACATCGAGGTATTCATCCAGACGATGTCTACCGGAGCAACTATATCACTCACCAGATGTTTATCGACGAACCCGCTACCAGGTTTGGTTGGACTCGGGGACTTCCGTCGAATATACCAAGTCCAGATGTCGCAGTGCAAGCTATAGCAATGCGTGTGGAAGAAGCCGAACTCAGCAAGAACCGCGAGTTTCAACATGAAAACTGGTTTCACACGGGAACCATGGAGGCACTATACAACAAAGCTCCTTCTTGGGAAACCCAACAGTATACGGCATGGTATCAGCTTGCAGGCGGAGCGCCAGGGCTGATATTCGAAGGTCGCTATGTAAAACGCGGCTACGGCTGGAACCCTGAGTTTGCTCTTGGTGAAGGACTCGAAGGACTTGACGACAAGCAGCAATACGACTACTTCCACGCCTTTTTGCGCGGTGCGGCCAGGCGTTGGAACGGATACTGGGGAACGAGTGTATACCCAGAAGGCGACCGATCGATGATGATACCAGCACTTTGTCGCGCTTACGATCAGGGGGCGCGATGTCTCTGGTTTTGGGCGGATGTGAACTTGCCCTACAAGTGGCGACTTGAGGTGCTCAGGAACCTCAAGAAGCATATTGATGCTAACCCACAACGTCCATGTCCAAAAGCCGAAGCGGCTATAGTGCTTCCTCCGGGGTATATGCTTGCTGTAGACAGTTGTTGGTGGATGCAGCCTGAAGCGCTCAATCAATACGGAGTTAGCTACCGCGATATCTGCGCCGCTGCAACGTTCGAGGGTATCTTGCTTAGCCGTGCCGGCATCGAATATGACTATGTCCATGATTATCCTGAACTTTCGAAAGCCGGATACAAACAGCTTGTGTATATCCGTGAGGACGGTCGAGTGGAGTGGGTGCCGAAACGCTCGACGAAAAACGCTCCCGATACACTGAAACTTGAACTATCTCCGAAGACCAACGCATCTGTAGATAATCAGCCCAAGGTCGATTATAGTGTTCCAAGAGCCCAAGATCTCAAGATCGATGGCGACCTATCAGATTGGTCGTCGGCAGAGTGGATCGTGATGTCCGGCGAGCCTTATCACTTTGGAGACAACTACGAGACTGAACTTACACTTACGGTGCCTTCGGATGTTACTCCTAAGTCCGACCAAAAGTGTCTTGGGTTTACGTGGGACCAAATCACGCCGGAGTATCGAAAAAAGTATCTCTTGGAGGGCTTCAGTCCCGACGAGGTGGTGGTGACCTCTGTCATACCAGGCGGCGCAGCGGATAAGGCTGGATTACGAGAAGGCGATGTGTTTCGCTACATCAACGAAAAGTGGATTAGGTGGGCATTCGAGGTCTGGGGGAAGATAGACCAATTTAAGAGGACTCCGGGAGCGAATGTCACAATCAAAATTCGACGCAACGGCATTGATAGACTTGGTGGTCCAAAAGACCTTTCCGCCAAGTTCGCGTTTGCACTCGACGATGCCAATTTATACTTCGCCTGCGACGTTACGGACGATGTTCATCAGCAGATTATGCCCGGTTTCGATTTCTGGCAGAATGACTCAGTGCAGGTTGGGTTCGATCCTACTCTTGCGCGCAGCGAAGGCTATGGAGAGCAAGGGCACGAAATCGGTTTTGCACTGCAGGACGGTAAACCGGTTGTTTGGCGATGGGCGGGAAGGCGAGGTCAGCCGCTTGGCGAAATGAAGAACGTAAAGTGCGCTATAAAACGAGTTGGAGACCGGGCTATCTACGAAGCCGCGATTCCCCTTTCGGAGCTTGCACCTATGGCCCCGGATATGTGGCGACGCGCGGGGATGTGTGTGGTGGTCAATGACTCGGACGACGGCAAATCACGTAAGGCACGTGTCGAACTCGTTCGCGGAGCTATGACCCAAGGAAAGAAACTCTACGAGTTTCCCGTGTTCGAATTCGCACCGTCTTCGGATTCGTCAAAAGTTAGCGCGGGAATTATATGGCGCAGGCGATGTCTCAAGCCCGGAGGTCAGGTCGAGCTTTCGATATACGTGTCCTCGCCTAAGACCCGGAGCGCAAAGATCAAGTGTAGGTTAGCTTCGTTGGACGATCCCGATACGAAGCCTGTGACTGCTGAAATAGCTGTGCCAGTTGAACGAGATTGTCGGGAGTTTATTCTTGCGGCGCGAACATTATCGCCTCCCGGTCGATATAAGCTCGACGTCGAGGTGATTGCACCGGACGGGACTATCGTAGCCTGCGACGGATTGCCTGTGTTTGTCTACAAATAAATCAGATGCGAGCGTGGTATCATATAGTGAGATAATATGATACTCACGTACCTAAGGAAGATCGGTGCCAAAGTAGGACTGCGGGCTGTGGGAATTGCGCCCGTAACAGACGAGGTCCGTGCAGTCTTTCCATGGGCCGAATCTGTGATTTGCGCCGCTATCTGCTACCTGCCGCCGGAATCGAAGCCGGCAGATAATAAGCCGCGAGGACTAGTGGCTCGCATCGCTAGGAGTTCGGATTATCACCAAGTGTTGAGAGGCAAACTTGAGTGTCTTGCCGAGGTAATCAGAGAGGAAGGCGGCAGAACGGAAGTCTGCGTAGACACGATTCCAATACCCGAGCGTAAGCTCGCCGTACTTGCGGGGATTGGATGGCGCGGCTGGAACGGCAATGTGTTTGTGGAAGGCTGTGGATCGTGGGCTGCGCTCGGCGAGATTGTTACGAACGTTAGGCTGCCTCTATCTAGGCCGCTGGAGATTGATCGCTGTGCGAACTGCGGCAGATGTATCCGATATTGTCCCACACGTGCGATCGTGAAACCATATTTGGTGGACACTTCACGCTGTCTTTCGCAGATCACCCAACGGCCAGGAAATATTCCGACGGATTTGCGAAAGCTAATAGGAAATCGCATCTACGGTTGCGACATCTGTCAGGAAGTTTGCCCGCAGAACGTGGGGGTGAAGCCGACTGCACCGGAGTTCGCGGAGGACCGATTTCCGGGAGCCTGGCCGGAGATTTTGCCACTAATCAGGCTGAATAATAGAGAGTTTAGGGATGTAGTGAAGCCTAGCTCCATAGGTTGGATCGGAAGGACGCGCATTCGACGCAACGCCGTAATAGCTGCAGGCAATCTAAGATGCGAGGAAGCTATCGCCGTGCTGCAGGAGATAACGAACGACGACAATCCGACAATCAGCGATTGCGCACGATGGGCACTTGCCGAAACGAAACAGAGATTCGCCTAAATCTTGTTATAGACCACCTAATTCAACCATTTTGATAATGCTTTTTGAGAAAATACATCCATTGCTAAACTCCCGGATACAGGATTTGCGTTAATAATTGCAGAAAATGTCATATAAGACCGGAGAGAGCAAACCGGTTCTAGCGAAACGCAGAGGGGGCTCGCGAATGGATGTCGGGTTGGGTTGGCTGGGTGTAGGTGTCGGAGTAATCGGCTTCGTTGCAATATTTCTCCTTTGTCTTAGCTCCGTCGAACGCGATAAGCAAGCGGTTGCGATAATCGGCAGGGTGTGGCCGACATTAGTTTTAACCTTCGTCTTTTGGGGCATTTCGCATCAAACACAACCTCCGTTTTCACCAGGACAGACTCTCGGATGGGGATTTCTAATCGGCGGCCTTGTAGGCGTTGCGGTTGTTGTGGCGGCATCCGTAATTATTGGTTCCAGTGACGAGATATCCGGTCGCGCGAGCGCTCGCGCCGCGTACGCGATGGCGTTTCTAGGTTTGTTTGGGGCGTCGCTCACTTACTCTATATTCCGTGGCTATCCTCAAGATGCAATGATCGGGTTTGCGCTCGGCGTTGTGATGAACGCGATCTTAACTTCGGCAGGTTCGACAACGCGGGATATACTCGTGGGGTTGGGAATGCTGCTTGCAGTTACCCTTGCAGCAGGAACTGTGTTGGCCGTTGAACACTTTGACGATTACGCTCTGCGAGTGAGGTGGCCTTTGCCAATACTGGTGACCGCGACCGTATGCATTGCCGCCTATGTTGGCACTGAGATGGGTTTTGCAGGTTCGCGACGCGACAAGCCCGGCATTGCCTTCGGTTTTGGAGCGCTTGTCTCGGCGGTGCTGACGATCGGGCTGAGTGCGATTTACTCATGGCGGATCGTTGGAAGTTGGGAGTTTGTCGGTGTGATTGCATCCGGAGCGATTATTGCGGGAGCGATTGCGTGGCTGGCCGCCGCTTCATGGCGGATTGAAGATCTGTCGTATGGACTCGAAGCGGCTTGCATTGCAATGTTGATGGTGACTGCACTTGTTGTGGTTGCGTTCAAGCTGTGGGCTGGACTTGGGATCGCGTTGGGACTCACAGGAGCTTGGAGCGTTGTTCTGCCGGGTATGGGACTTGTTCATGCACAGTCGGCAAACGGCCTTAACGCTTTACATCGGGCATTGCGAGCAGCAGTTACATTCGGCCTGACTGTTCTGTTGTTTCGGCTCTTCATACAATATTACGGTTCGGAATTGGGCACTAGGGACTTGCGAGTGCACTATACGTTTGTCGGTGCAGTGCTTGGGTTCATAGCATCGCTTCTTTTCTGGGTTTGGACTTTGAAAATGGTCAGGCGTAGCTTTTCGAGCTTGGCAAGCATAGCATGGGCGGCTGTGCTGGGATTCGTTGCAGCGGCTTTGCCGATGATAGTCCTAACCTTATGGGGAGCAAAGGCAGTGATGGGATTTCTGTTCGGAATAGCCGTATATGCTGCTTCAGCGCTTGTCGATGGTTTCGCTGTTCGTGCAAAGTCCGAGTTCGACCAAGGCGAGCGTCTCGAATTTCCTTTCTTGATCGGTTCGATGCTCGTTGCAATACAGTTCGCTCGACTTCTACTGGAAACGGAGCTGACGCGAGCCGCACGCATCTGGGTGCTTGCGGCAGTGTTGGCTGTTGGGTTAGTGTGGCTCATTGTCAGCGGCGTCATTGCGGCACGTAAGGTGCGATAGGGAGTGGGTCCATGTTCGCAAACAGAATCCTCAGTGCTAAAGTGGCGTCGGCGGTGACTCTCATACTGGCGGGCGCAATTCTGGCTTATGCGATAGGAAGCGAGACTCCAGTCGGATCGCTTAGAGGCAAAGTTATAGCGCAGGAAAGCGGGAATCCGATTTGGGCACGAGTGAAACTACAGAGGCAGCCTGAGAAAGACGGTCGCTCCGAGTCGTTCCAGAAAGAATCAACAGATGGTACTTTTCGCTTTGTCGATATACCGGCAGGCGAATATACTATGAGTGTCGAGTGTAGATACCGCCACACTCCGCCGATTAAGATCGAGGTCGAAGAGGGCAAAACCGTAGAGATCGATGTGGAGGTTCCGCCGGGCGATCCGTTCGTCGATCTTTACATCCACCAGCACGTTTTTACGCCGGATGAGCGCGCCCAGGTTACATGCAGAGGTTATCTTAAATCGAGTTTTCTCGAGTTGGACATATACAAAGTCAACCTGGACGCCTTTTTGAAAACCTATTACGGCTCGTTGCAGAGGTTATTGGGTATCCGATCGTATTATTGGGATAACGACGAGCATTCAAAAGTAGATCTCACGCGGAATACTGCGCTTACGAGAGTCAAGTTTTTCAAACAGGCGATCACGAGCCACGAGTCGGACGGTGTATTTACACAACGGATCGACCTGCCTACACTGCGTCCCGGATTGTATGTGGTAGCCGTCCGCGGCAACGACATTCGGAGACTGGGCTGGGTAATGGTTACATCGCTCGGCCTTGTAACCAAAACTGCCGGATCGGAGCTGTTGGCGTTCGTTACGGATCTAAAATCCGGTATACCTAAAACCTCAGCTAAAGTTAGCGTCTATTCAAATTCCGGCAAGGTAATCTCAGGCAAGACCACACCAAACGGCCTCGTGAGTTTTAATTTGCCGACAAATCAAGATAAAGGATCCGAGAGGACTGTTGTTGCGACCGACGGAGACTCGTTTGCGTTCGTGTCCGCTTACATGTCCCTCACTCGCGAACCCGGACACACAGTCTACGCATATACGGACAGACCAGTCTATAGACCTGGCCAAACGGTTTATTTCAAGGGGATAGTGCGAAAGTTCGTCAACGAAAAGTACCAAGCGATCGCAGGAAAACCGGTAAAGGTCGAAGTACGTGATCCGCGCGATACTCTTGTCTATCGAGGCGCTCTAATCACCAATCGTTTTGGCAGCTATCACGGGAAGTTCGACCTGAACCCGGAAACCGCAACCGGGACTTACAGCTTGGTTACTATAATCGACGGCGAAGGTCGCGAGGAAGGAACGACCTTCCGTGTCGCAGCCTATTCCAAACCCGAATTCTCGGTCAAGGTCGAATTTGCGAAGAAACGCTACATACGCAACGATCGAGTAAAGGCGCGGATATCCGCAAGCTACTACTTCGGTGCTCCGGTTGTAAATGCTAGAGTGAGTTACATCATTCGCCGCACGCCTTATTGGTTGTTTTATGAGGACGAAGACTTCGGCGATTACGAATACGAGGACTACGGCGGTTACGGAGAAGTCGTCGATGAAGGAGAACTGATGACCGACGATAATGGAATTGCCGAGGTCGCTTTTCGCGCAGCCTGGCCAGAACCGGAAACAAACTACGGCTGGGATAACGACCAAGAGTTCTTCTTGGAGGCATGGGTGACCGACGCAAGCCGACGAGGAGCGTCCGGCAGCAGTTCTGTGATTGTGACCAGGGGTGAGTTCGCCTTGAACGTTACGCCGGATCTCTACGTCGTGCAACCGGGATCGAAAGTACGCATTAGTATCGAGGCGAAAGACTACGATAAGAACCCTATTCAGAATAAGGAACTGACGGCGGTGATTGGACGTGAGTATTGGATTGAAAACAGACACAGGTTCGACCGCTGGGAGGAAAAACGGCTCACAACCGACCGCTCAGGACGCGCATCGTTTGAGTTTATACCGAAACGAGCAGGCAACATACGGGTAACTGTAGTGTCGAAAGATGCGCGCGGTAACAATATCATGGGCTCGACCTATGTTTGGTGCTACAGCGAAGCGCTCGAAGACACAAGTGCACAATTCCCAGACCTCCAACTGGTGACGGATAAGAAGTCATATCGGCCCGGGGAGACGGCTAAGTTGCTGATCAACGCGAACGATCCGGGACCAACTGCGCTCGTGACAGTGGAGGGACCTCGCATTTACGATAAGTTCACAGTCAAGCTTTCAAGCAAGTCTACCGCTGTCGATATTCCCATAAAAAGCGCTTACAGGCCCAAATTCTACATTGGGGTTTGCTTTGTGCATAATAAGAACTTCGTGGATCAGCAGGCGAGGGCTAAGGTTTCGCTGGGCGCGCAAATGCTTTCAGTGAAAATCGCAACTGACAAGGAACGCTACCTGCCCGGCGAGAAGGCGATATACAGGATTAAGACACAAGACTCCGCCGGCAAGCCTGTAAGTGCCGAGCTTTCATTGGGAGTGGTAGACGAGGCAATCTACGCTGTTGCAGAAGATAGAACCGAGCCGATTCTGGACTATTTCTATTCTCACAAGCCCAACGAAGTCGACACGCAGTTCTCTTTTCCTCAGATCTATCTGAGCGACCCGGATAAGGCGACAGCACTAGCTAAAATGCCTCGTAGGGCGCTTTCTGATGTTTATACCCGCAAAAGGTTTTTGGATACGGCATTTTGGAAACCTGATATCGTGACCGACTCAAACGGCGAAGCGACGGTTACGTTTGACCTGCCAGACAACCTCACAACCTGGCGTGCTACTGCTCGCGCGATCACTCTTGACACAAGATGCGGCCAAGCGGTTGACACGGTGCTTGCGCAGCAAGACTTGCTCATAAGACTGGAAATGCCCAGGTTCGCCGTTCAAGGAGATACTACCACCATCTCCGCCATAGTCCACAATTATACGGGTAGCAAGCAGAACGTGAAAATCGATTTCGAAGCTCCGGGCCTTAAGGTCCGCGGCAAAACCAGGCCGCGAATTGAAGTTCCTGATCGAGATTCTCGACGTGTTGATTGGGCTGTTGGTGCGCCTAAGCCTGGAGATTTCCGAATCACGGTCCGAGCGACATGCCAAACAACCGGCGACGCCATACAAATAACTCTTCCGGTCTACCCACACGGCGAAGAGCGAACTGCAACGATTACGGGAGAGCTGATTGGCAACGCTTCAAAGTTGCTTTATGTGCCAGTACGAAGAGACTCTATCCCTGAAACAACAAAACTTCGCATCAGGCTTGCGCCTTCCCTTGCCTCGGCAATGTTGGGATCGCTGGAATACCTGGCGCAATATCCATACGGATGCACAGAACAGACGATGAGTGCGTTCCTGCCTGATGTTATACTCCAGCGAACAATGAAAGAGCTGGGTATTCGAAATGCGCGGCTTGAAGAAGAGCTTCCGGATATGGTTTCCAAAGGGTTATTCCGGCTTTATCGGCTCCAGTTGGAAGACGGCGGTTGGTCTTGGTGCGAATACGGCAAAGCCGATCCTTGGATGACCGCGTATGTCTGCTACGGCTTGCTGACGGCGCGCAACGCTGGGTTTGTCGTAAACAACGATGTCCTTAGTAGAGGGCTTGGCAAGCTCGCGGAGCTGGTTAAGCGTCCGAAATTGGATGTCGGAACAAAAGCTTACGGCTATTATGTATTGGCCTTAGCGGAAAGAGGGGATAAAGAAACTGAAAGCTGGCCGGCTAGACAGCTTACTCGGATTTCGCGGATACAAGATTTGGATGTTCACACTCTGGCCATAACAACCCTCGGACTGGCGCACGTTGGTTTGATCGACCAGGCACAAACAATGTTGAAACGTCTATGGTCGCGCGCAATTGCGGAACCGTCGTTTGTTCATTGGGAGGACAACAAAAACCGTGTTGCGTCCGACGTGGAAACTACTGCTCTGGCTTTGCAGGCAACGCTTAAGGTGAATCCGAAAGACCTGCGAGTTAACCGCGTCATAAGATGGCTCATGACTCGACGACAAGGCAATTGCTGGTATTCTACGCGTGATACTGCAATGACGCTCTACGCAATGGCCGATTATCTCAAGTCTACGCATGAGCTTGCACCCGATTATGACACTATAATAAAGATCAACGACAAAATAGTTGCACGACTGCGTTTTGACAAAGCGTCGATTTTAGAGCCGGATATCGAGATAGCCGTCTCAGCGCGGGATCTGCGCAAGGGTCGAAATAAAGTCTTAATCGGCAAATCTGGCAAAGGGAGTCTATACTACTCGCTGAGCCTGACGCAATACCTTACAAAAGATAAACTGAACGCAGTTGTTACGGGCAGCGGAGTATCTATAGCGCGAAGTTACTATAAGCCCGGTCGTGTATACTCGGAAAACGGCGAGGCGTCAGGTCTTGGTGCACCAGTTAAAGGCTGCTCCAGTGGAGACGTGATACTCGTAAGGTTGACATTGAATGCCACAAAGCGTTTAGAACACTTGCTTTTGGAAGATTTTCTGCCGGCCGGATGCGAAGTGACAGATCAAGGCCACGTGGATTATTGGGATTGGAACTACTGGTGGATTGGCCGTGATGTCAGGGATGAAAAAATTTCTTTCTATATCGATTCGCTGTCGCCTGGCAAGCACGTAGTCACTTACTATATGAGAGCTGGCATCCCTGGAAAATATCGCGCGATGCCTGCCCAAGTGTGGGCAATGTACGATCCGCGCGTGAGGGCGACCACTGCCGAAGCGGAATTCGATGTGAGGTAGATGCACGTTGCAGGCTGAGATTGGAGAGTCCGGGACTTCTTTCCCGGCGAGGACCTGCCCTGAACTTATCGAAGGAAAATTTGGGGCAAGCGGGATTATCGTTGGTATGTGCTTGCTGGTTGTCCTTGCCGCGTGGGTTTTTGCATATCCCGAGCCGGAGCGCGAGATCGGCAGCTATACTACTAGTCTCAAGGATCGGACGCCGTCACAAGTGCATAATGTGATCTTGGCAGCCAAGAGACTGGACGGTACAATCGTGCGTGCAGGACAGGTGTTCTCGTTTAACGATACGGTCGGCACGTGGACTGCCGACAGGGGTTACCAAAAAGCGCCGGTTAGCTACGATGGCGAGTTGGTGAGAAGCTGGGGAGGAGGCGTATGCCAGGTATCGACCACACTCTATAACGCTGCTCTGCTGGCGGGAATGGAGATTGTCGAGCGTCACCGTCACCACTGGCCGGCACGCTACGCTCCTTTAGGACGCGATGCGGCGGTTGCATATCGGGATATTGACCTTCGCTTCCGAAACGGCTTGCCAAGACCTATACGGGTCGTTTGCAAAGTCGAGGGAGAGAATCTTGTGTGTAGCATTTTATCTAGCTGGCAACCCAAATGTACTGTACAGGTTATAACCCAAATACGCTCAGTAATTCGTCCGACTAAGGTTGTGCAATACGGGGCTATCGGCGAATCCGGCAGATGGGGGCTTGTTAATCGCGGTCGAGCTGGATTCTATGTAGCGACTTATCGGCGGTTCGTATACAAATCAGGCAGCCGGATCGAACTCGTTGCCGAGGATCGCTATCCTGCGATGAACCGCGTTGTGCGCGTCGCAGAGCGATAGTCTAACGCGGCCTTGTCTTCGCGTTGAATAATGATACCTTCGTTTTATAGTCATAAACGAAAGAAATAAAAAGGATACGAACTAATACAGTTGAGATTGATGAAGTGTTCCTGGTGGATGCGGCACGGGCAATGGAGATAAGTTACTGATAATCAGCAAGGCTAGAGAAGTAGGCGGAGGAGGACCTTGAGGGTTTGTGCATGGAAAAAGCAGAAGTGACAAGATGCCACTGCAAATAATAAACTGAGGAGCTCGTTCATTCGGTTTATCGCGAGGTCTCAAATATAATTTTTATAGTTGGCGGACAGGCAGCAGACAACCTAGCTGCCTATTTTTGTTGAGGTGCGTTCTGCCGAGAACTCCTAGTGGAGCTACGATCTTGCAGCGGACTTTCGGCAGAACGCGAACTCCCTAAGTGCAAGCAGAGCGAGGCGGCTAAGTCGCGAGTGTACCATAGTCAAAAGTTGAGATAGTCGTTGAACGCAGGTCCGGCACCTTCGGGCGGCACATAGCGATCGTCCGTCTCGGATGGCTTGATCGAGCAGCCACCACACGTGCACGTATTCGGAGGTTGCGATGTCGCTTCGGCCTTGATCGTCGCTGTTGGCTGATCCAACCATAAGTAGGCGTCACGGCTGGCGAAGCTCGGCGTAACTAATCCAGCAACTAGCATCACTGTTCCAATAGCGAGAACGATGATACGCGCGGTCTATGATGGGTTGAGCGGGGGTGTACTGCCGATCGAACTATCTGCTCTCTATGCCCCTGTCGGCATATAGCACAAGAATGTCACCCTACGGCAGTTCGGTGTCATTACTGTGGCAGTCAACGTTATCGCTCACGCCAAACGGAAGGCTGACGGAGTCACTGATCCACAGTGCAGCCCCATCTTTTTCCCTGAGCAGAGGTGGAGAATGTCCGACACTTGAATAGACTGGCTCTCCGATTGTTGAGCCCACTGCCACGAGGAAGAGGGTGACAAATGTTTTTTCAAGGTCTCCCTGAGCTTTGAACAGGCACATTGACTATATCTACCAGACCATTCCTTTCCCACGTCTAATCCGGTGCAGGTAGTCGTGTTCGCGCACGAATGCCAAGAGGTCATCAACCTTGGCGGTGGCTAGACCGACCACCGTGTCCGCTGCGCCATAGTACATCCAGACTTCATCGCCACGCTGGATTGCGCCGCACGTGTAGACAACGTTCGGCACGAGTCCTGATCTTTCGTAATCAGTTTCCGGTGTAAACACCCAGTCCGAGCCTCGCGCAAGGATCTTGCGAGGATTGTCGCGGTCGAGGAGAGCAAGCCCAAGACGGTAGATCAAACCTAATCCCATCTGTTTGACGCCGTGGTATATCAGAATCCATCCGTCGCCTGCTAGGAAGGGAGGAGCGCCCACGCCTATTCGTAAACCATCCCACCATGGCCCGCCGCGTGCGGGGAGCAACACTCCGGGCAGACTCCAGTGGACAAGCTCGTGATCGGCGCACACATACCATATATGCTCCTGAGCCTCAGTAACAGGGCGATGAAGCATGAGCCACCGCTCATCAAACTTGCGCGGGAGCACGGCGGCATCCTTGTTCGTTGGAGAGAGTACTATTCCTATGCGGGTTGCTGTCTCGAAGTCTTCCGTCAGGGCCAGAGCAACTGCCGGGCCGTAACGTGAATACGCAGTGTAGGCTATTAGCCATTTGCGGTCTTCGATCTGCGTCACCCGCGGGTCTTCACAGCCCCACTCCTCAAAAGGGTACTCCGGCAGGTCGGGTTCGAGAATAGGTTTTGCAGCCACTTGCCACCCATCTACACCGTTCGAACTTCGAGCCACGCGGATCTGCGATATTCCTCGCCGGTCCTCGATCCTGAGCAGAAGGA
>Ga0272448_1006113_pt1 | contig 13077 bp, 12 predicted proteins | sample YNPCB0191_FD_202220 | JGI IMG/M metagenome (GOLD analysis project Ga0272448, IMG submission 202220) | Hot spring sediment microbial communities from Yellowstone National Park, WY, United States - YNP-CB-019-1 | ecosystem: Environmental > Aquatic > Thermal springs > Hot (42-90C) > Sediment...
CAAATACATTGTCTATACTCCTTGTATTCCTATATACCTCTATATCTTTCATCTTGAACCTCCAAACACATTATATTACAAATGCATAAAAACTTTAAAAGAAATAATACATTTTTAGGCTAAAAATCCCCCTAATTTCCATAACAAAACCCTTTTCTTACCCAAAATTATGTACGAAAATTGTTGTTTTCATACAGTTTGTGGTAGACGTCTCATTGACCAGGAGGGAAAGGGCACCTGGATAAAAAACACCCTTTGTAATGCCACAAAAACGCCCCCAGGATAAGAGGTAGAAGTAGGGATAGTATATTCGGTCATTTTCGTTGATTGTAGAGCGTTTTTTGAGTAGATTTTTTATATGAAATAACGATTCAGATTTGTATGGCTTAATTTTTAGTTAAGTTAGCGTATTTTACTTACCCGACCACAATTTGCTAAATTAGAAAGATTTTCTGAAAAAATAACCTTACAGAACTATTAAAAGCAGTTTTCCCTCTCTGCTTACAAGCAATTATTAAGTAACGCTTCTTAAAAATTGCTATTTTGGGTCCTTGTAAATATAATCAATGACTTTATCTTTTCTAGGAAAGATACCTTTCTCAAGTGCTATAAAGTCATCTTCAGTAAATTTAGTCTTAGGTGATTCCTTGTTTAATGTTGCTACTTTAGAAGCTGCTTTTTTTTCTTTGCTTTTTGCTTTTTTTGCTTTTTCAGTATTTGGTACGCTCACTATTTTTGCCTCCTCTTATCTTACATTCATTTCACCATTACTAATTATAGCACAATTAATCTAATTATCAAAATCTCAATACACAAACAATGGCTAATACCCCGAACACGGTAAAAAATGATGCTAAATAAAGAGAGATTGCTTTTCTATTCAAAGTCTTGCTTATATAAATAACGCATGCTGTAGTCTCATTTATCATATCGTTAATAAATTCCGAATATTCCTTGGGAGATGCACCAAACTTTTGCTCAGAACCATTTAGAAATGAGGACATATAATTATCGTGAAATTTGAATTTTCTTACATTTATATCAGGAATTTCTCCTATTAAGGCATGCCCCCAGGCTGTGATCACAGTAGATATAAAAATTAAAGTAATGCTAGTTAGAAAAAGCCATTTGTTTTGTTGGGTTAAAAGATTATTAGCAGATCTGATAGCCCAGACAGAAGAGATTATCGTTAGCATGGTCGTATCTACACCAAAGATTATACCAAGTTTTTGATCAACATCATTAATTCTATCTATGACTGTCTCATACTGCTTTCTGGCTAAATTGTACAGAGTATCGCCATATTTGTCGAGTGGAATCGTTTTATCCTCCATACGATATTGTAATTGTTATTTGTTGCCCCATCTCACTGCACATTGCAGCCAAGATTTTTATCAGGAAATCTTATTAGCAGCATTGTTCTACCTTTAATAATCGCAGGGACTACTCTGAGATTAGTGAAACAAATCTTAGTGTCTATACCTTTTACTTCGGCCTTATTCTTACCAAGCGAAAACTCAACGGTATTTGAGTCAAGAGTCGCTATAACTTTCTTTTCAGCTCCATTCCAGTCAACGTTCTCATCAGGTACTTGAATAATCGCCCTTGTGAGAGAAAAAAGAAATTTCTTCGTTTAAAAGTCACCTCCTTTTTTATGTTTTCATCTTAAATAAGTGGTTCATTCATACAATAAAAGTTTAGTATTTTTTTGAAAAATAACAAAATTTGAACACATATTAGGGAACACTACACAAATTATTTATCGATTCAGGATTTTTGTCCGTACGTTTTAACCAAATAGTCCCATAGTTCATCTAGATTCTCTGTTTTTGGAAGAACAGAATTTGTGATTAAACTTGAAAATACTTTATTAAACTCCCCCTCTTCTAGCATTTCGGCACCCAAAAAACTATTTGTATTGCTGGGGAAAGAACACTTGTAGTAAATTGTCTTTATATTATGGAATTTATCAGCATACTTAATTTGTACAAGGTAATAAGTGTTCTTACTATAATATGGACATTCGGAGATAACTTTGCTCAAAATACTATTATAAACACTAATAACAATAGGTTGGATATGGAAGTCCCACGGAAAGCGAAACACATATCCAGAGTTAGGATCATCGGGGTTAGACAATCCCCATCCTGGATATATATTTGTTTTGAAGTAGTATTCCTTACCATACTTACCTGGACTTTCCTTCATACGTGTTCTTAGCGAATTAATAACAAGAGTAAGATTGACGGGCCACATATTTTTGGGCTCGTGGTGCACAAAGTTCAATTCTTCTATCTTCATAAATTGTATGTCTTCATTGATTTCAAATATGTCACTAGTTATGTTAATTATTTTTATATCTTGGTCTGATGTTTCAAACTGTAGTTGCGGTAAATATTCTTTCGATGTTAAAATATACACTCTCTGAGTCACTTTAAGCGCATTTATGCTTACTAACAGAGCTATTAACGAAATAATCAATTCAGAAAGGTTCACCGTATTTTGAGAAAACATGGAATTAAAAAATTTCTTAAGTTTATTCATAACACTCCTTGCACCTCCTGAAATGTACTTTACCTCAAATAAGAATCTGTACTCAAAATCTTATTTAAATCGCAACTCATTTGATCCTAAATTGAGCGATTTTTTTATCATCATAAAGATTTTAGTATTTTTTTTAGAAATAACAAACTTGGAACGCACTAGAAATTTTTGAAACTTTAACCATATCAAAAGTGCCTTTTGTAAAGGGACATTTTGCAGGTAGGCGTGTCCCATTGGGCCATATCAAAAAAGTGCCTTTTGTAAAGGAACATTTTATATGTTTAAGGTGTATTTTGGTGCAACTTCACCCGGTTTTCCAGGAGATAAAAATCAAAAATTTCAGTTTAAACATATCAAAAGTGCCTTTTGTAAAGGAACATTTTGAAAAAGTGTCCAATTGGGCATTCGTACATTAAAAAAGTACCTTTTGAAAAGGAATATTTTATATGTTTTCTGATGCTATTTCAACACAGCCCCCCAAAAAAAAGGGATTAGAGAAGCCCCTAAAATTCCTTCAATCAAATGTATTCGTTTTGTCTCACGTCCCATTTTTTCATTTAGACTTTCAATTTCTTTTCAAACTGCTTACTATCTATGTATGCATAATTCAGCGTTATTTTCCTTCCAAATTTCTTTGACTGCTCTCTATAATCGTTGTAGTATTTAAGCATCTTCTTTGGATCTATGAGTCTGCCCTTCTTGTATCGAAAATTATGTCTGAGCTCCCATATCTCCAGGTCCTGCCTTCCTATAATTCCCATGTCCCAAAAAGCGTATTTTGTAGCATTAAACACCTTCCAGCGTATGAAATTTACTTTTTCAATCATTTTCGGTAAAGGCATACCACCATCAATGAATACTTGTTTCTCCATCATTCTCCAGCCTCTCACTATGTCTGGATCTGTCTCTATTTTCAGGTGCAATTTTCCGTCTTGGAATGCATATGAATACTTGTACGGAAAAACAATTAAGGGCTTTTCTAAAATATTCTGTATTGGCCTATCAATTTTAAGAAACTTCATAAACTCCTCAAGGTTTTCTTTACTCTTTGAAAAGAAGTATGTATATGTGTGTTTTTCAATTATTTTTGAGACATTAAATCTTTTAAGAATCTCTTTTCTTTCTCTCCATCTTGCGTAATCACCTCTTTTTAAAACAATGTAATAAGAGTAAACGCTCCCATCTCGCTTTCTTTGAAGCAACGCTTTCATTTTCCGCACAAAAACATCGTTATTTTTGAACTCCCTCACTTTCCAATCTAAAATTTGTTGCACTTTTTTTATCGCTCTTTTAGTCTGTTTTTCCATAGCACACCTCCAAAATCTTGTGTTTACATTTTAACACAAAAAATATAATTAGCAAAAATATTTGTTGAATTTCTTGAATATTACTATAGGGGTATCCTTTTTAAAAATGGGCGGTTTTCTTTCTATAACAATATCGCCATGACGGAACCCAGGCCGTACATGGCTAAGTAATGTACCTTGAAAACTGAAGATAGCGAAGGCTAGAGATAGCCTCGATGGTTGTGTGCGGTCGTGGCCGAGTGCTTGCGAAAGCTTGCTCGCTCGGACATGAAGGGTGCTACGGCAAGCCTAGCCAACTTGCCGCCTCGACCCAATCAATCAAGTAAGAGGTATGGGCGGCACGAGTGCTACACGCACGAGAAAGCCTGAACCTGTCGCAAGGCAGGAACAGGACGGCCTATGGGGTGCGAGTAGGGAAACCGAAACCATAATGCTTAGCCTCCCTCAATCAGAACGGCTAAGCAAAATGTAATAAGAACCGCACTTGGTGGCTGGCTACTACCAAGTACGGCTGAGAAACAGCTCCCCTAACAAACGCGGACACTCTAGAAATGGAGTGAAGGCTAGCTTCCGAGAGGGAACGGGAAGCTCCGCAAGGCCTAAAACGCCAAGGGTGTTGTCCTGTTTTAACTGAGCTGAACCTGATGGGGTGGGGAAGGTACCCGTCCTGGATACCCCAGGGGAATTTCCCCGAAGTACCCCAAGCATCTTGAACCCTAAAGCGTCGTAGTAAGTAAGGCGTGTAGTAAAAGTGCGGGGTATAGCGAAAGCTATGCCTACAGCGAGGTAGTGAGCCTGTAACTCTCTAAAAGAGAGGTTGAAACGGGGGCTATGCGAAAGCAAAATACCCGGCACAGGTAAACTACGGAGATCGCATACAACCGAAAAGGCGTCTTCGCATTAAATATCTCAGTTTTCATAATTTCCTGGGGAGGATTGAAACTGAGATATGAAAGATTTTTAGGATTATGGATAAAAAAGAACGCTGTGAAAAAGGCCTATCTATGAAAATGGGATTGACTATGTATTGGGCTTGTTGGTGTAAACAGGATTTTAGCATGGCCTTGCAATCGGTGGAGCTATGGAGGTAAACGAATAAATACAAAAGCAAGGCCTTTGAAACTAACTTATCTAACAACTCTCTCTGGGCGGGTGGATGCCCGCCCTCCCCTTTTTTTATGGTTTCAAATGTGGCTGTATGGCTAACTTTAATAACATTTGCGTATGGCTAACTATGATAACTTTTCCGAAACTTTAATAACATTTGCAAAATGATATTTTTTATTGTCTCAGTTTCCTGGTTTTCCTCTTAAAAGTGCATTTCTAAAAGTGCGTTAATACAGATCGTGCATTTAAAGGCTCAAAAATGGGGGGTATTTTTGCAAAAAGGTATAATTATACCATCTCCACCTATACCTCGCAAATTTAAGTGGTTTCTGTGCATTCTGGAAGGTGTTTTCGGTGGCTCACCTATGGCTCATCTGGGTATTGGCTCTCATATGGCTCTTGCGTGGCTCTCGTATGGTTTTCCTGTGGCTTGTGGCTCTCCTGGTGGGGCCTACCTATAACTATGGCCCACCTACTGGCTAATGATGGCTAACACCAAAACCGCCTCTAAGCCTCTCCTAAGCCTCTCTATCCCCCCCGGGGGGGGGCTGTGCTTAATGCCTTTCCAAAGTAACTCAGCTCAATTTCGTATTATTAGCTTATTAGCGTAACTTTATTAAATTGTCTGCCTTATTGTTAAATATCTTGTTATTCTTTTATTGTTAATACTTTATTGTAGCCCTCAAAAAAAGTCCAACGAAATTAGATGTAATACATTCTCGAAAAATCGTCCTATATTTGGTAGTATAGTCTCCTATATTTGGTAGTATAGTCTCCTATATTTGGTAGTATAGTCTCCTATATTTGGTAGTATATTTTTCACTAACTATTCAGATACGATTTATAACAAATTTTTTTAAAATCTTATTTTATATCAAAAAACTATTTTTAAACTCTTGACAAACTTCTAAAATTTGTATATATTTATATTAGGAGGTGACATAATGAATGAAACAAACAAGGATTTAAGCGAGGTGGTTAAGATTCACAACGATGTACTTTTGAATCCGCCTTATGTTCCTACAAATTTAGAAAGCCATCATGGTGTTGCACCTAAAATTCCTTTAGGTTTTGAATCTAACGATTACAAATTCGTAACGCTCAAGGACTCTGTGAAAATTGAAGGCTTTGGAAATGTCCCTATAGATAGGACTATGATTAAGAAAGACTTTGATCTTCTTTTATATCTCCTTAAGATTTCCGAAGAAACAGGCTCAAATGAAATCACAACCTCCCTATATAAGCTTGTCCGTGAGGGCTGGAACTATAAATCTGTAAGCACTAAGAAATATCCTGAAGTTATTAAATCGCTTCTTGTAATCTCTCATACCAAATACATTTATTCTAAGTTTTTTCAAAATGGCCAATGGGTCTATAAAGAATTTACACCAATACCAATTTTGCATATAGATTCAAATCATACAGTAAAAATCAAGTTTCTTGAGGAATTTTTAGAGATTATGAGAAACACTTCTTATTTTACACTCCTTGATGATAGCGTAAGAAAAGAACTAAGGCAGCCTCTTTCTGCAAGGCTTTATGAAATTCTTTCTGCCGCCTTAGGGTCAATAAATGAAATTACATACAATATAGAAACACTAATCGACAAATTAGGTGTCTCTGAAGACTATCTGACAAGGCCTTCTATACTACTCCAGCAAATAGAATACGCAATAAAAACTATCAACAAAAAGGTTAAGGGCTTTCAATATTTCGTCTCTGCAAAAAAAGAAATCAATCAAAACTTTAGGCTTGCAATAAAATCTGTTACATTCCAAAAGATACCAACTGAAAATTTAGAACAATCAATAGTAGAAATCTCCCAGGAAGCTAAAGAACTCGTACTTTCATTTCCAACGCAGTACCATAACAGCGTTACTGCAACAGTTATACAAGGCCTAATAAACAAATATGGATTGGATAAGGTAAAAGAAGCCTATGAAAATGTGAAACATGAAGAGGGCTTTTTGCCTGCAAGAATGGAGCAGTATTTACAAGAGAAGTATTTAACACAACAAAGAAATGAGGCATAATATATCAGTAAGTATTCTTCCTGTTTCCTTGCACTCTCCTGGGGCTCTGGAAAGCCCCCTCTTTTTATTTCTATTTGTCTGTTTCCTGTAAAGCCTTTGCAATTTGATATACAGGATTCTTGTTGTTAATTATCTCAGCAATCTTCTCTCTTACTTCCTGTGCATTTCCTTTGAAATCATCTACTTTTGAAATTATAACTTTATCATTTCCGAAAGTAGAAATGAAAATTATGACACTAGGACTCGTAATAGAGAAGTTTTTTATAGGCTTCTTCCCTCTAAAAACTTTATTTAACTCTTTTAAGGCTTTCATAAATGTTGAAAGGTCCATTTCCATTACACTAGCAAGGACTACTCCATCAATACTTTTTGCAATTTCAGTTGAAATTTCCTTTGTCAATTTACTCCTCTCCATCTTTCTCACCTCCTTTCTCCCATTTTTTTACGAATATAAGGGCTTTTCTATAAGTCCTATCAAGGTAGTCCTGCAAATGTCCTTTCTTGCGTTCTTGTATGTTCTCGCTTTCCATTTCTAACCTCCTTTCAATTTCCTTTTTTGAAAGTCCTTTTTTATAGAGATACACCGTATATGCAAAGTCCACTCTGGATAAGTCCGCTTTTCCATTCTCATCCTGTTTCAAATGGTAAAAATACCACCAATTTTTTTCCCCATCGTTGCTCTTGATTTTCGCCTCTCTCAGTTCCTCCTGCTCCTGTTTCTCCTGCTCTTTTCTCTGCTCTCTTTCCAATTCTGTAATAAATTGCTCTGGTGTTTTCCCCGTTCTCATTTCCTTTATAACTCTTACAACCGGGCGGCTCTCATATTTCCAATTTATTGTATTCGGTAGCCTTCTTGCATGGTTTCCGTCTGTGCTGGCTGGATCACTTCCAAAGCATTGTTGCAAAAGTTTTTGAAGTCTTGTCCGCTCTTCAAGGCCTCTCGCTCTCTGCAAGAAAATATGCGCCTGGTATTTTCCTGGACTGGTCTGCACTATGATGGTATTTGAAGGCAATTTATTTAAATTTCCCTCTGGTACATCGTCCAGGAATAGCACTGCCTGCATATCTGATACAGGTTTGAAATATACATTTTCCTTTCTTATATTCACAAAATACCATATCTGTTTTTCGTTCAATTCTGAAATATCGTGTATCGTTTGCAATTTCATTGCATTCTTTTTCTCAAGGTTTATACTCCAAATTTCTATTTCTTTTACTTGTCCCTGGATAAAATACCTCAAAAGAAGATCAACCTTCATTTACGCACCTCGCTTTGATTTTTTCAGATTCTGCACTATAATTGAAAATAGCGGAGGCTCTCTCACCAGGTCTGCCTCCTTTTTTAATTGTCCCACTTTTTTCTACGCATCTCTCATCTCTGCCTTCATTTACTTGTCCTGGTCTTGTTGTAAATTGTTTAAATATCTCTTTTTTTCATGATCCAAATATACCCACTCTATAGGTTTTTGATAAGCCTTAAAATCATCGCTTTTAATATCCTTTTGTGCCCTAATATATTGGGTAACTAATGAAGAAAGCAAATCAGAGAGATATACCGCTACTGCCTCTGGCGTTGCTGGCTCAACAGGACTGCCACTTTCCTTTTTTCCATGATGGCTCAAAATAATATGAAGCAATTTATTTTTCAAACTCTCAGGAAATTTTTCTCCATCTATTTCAATTTCATCAATTTTTTTTATGATCATCTCTTCGGCAATTGAAATATGATCTCTTAACACACTTTCCTCATTATCTTGAAATGTAACCCCTTTAACTACAATTGTTCTTGTCTTTCCAATATCATGGAGTATCGCTCCAGCAATCACTAAATCTCTATCTATTCCGGTTGGGTGAATATCACATATTGTATTACATAACCTAACAACCTCAAGTGTATGCTCCATAAGACCACCTTTGCAAGCGTGGTGATACATCACAGCAGCAGGCCATTTTCTAAATTTTTCCATGAACTCTTTATCATCAAAAAATTTCAGCAATAATGCGTTGATAAACTTTCCATTAACACTTTCGGTGTTGATACTATCTATATTCTTTCTTAATTCATTTTCCATATCATCTATACTCTGATTTGTAGAAGGAATAAAATCTTCTGCATCATACTCGCTCTCAACAGCTTTTCTTATTATGCCTTCCGATTGATTTACATGTATTTCTACTTTTTCATTGTATAACTTAATAGTGCCAGAAATGAATACGAGATCGTTATTATCAAAAGAATTATATACTTCTTCTACCTCTTCTCTTGATTCCCTGCCCCAAAAATTTACTGTAACACTCCCCGTCTTGTCTGAGACCTCAATTTTAAAGTAATAACCGGATTTACCTTTATATTGCTGTAATGCATTCTTTCTTCTAACTGCAAAAACGCCTTCAACTTTACTACCTGCTTCTAAATTGCTGAAATCCTGGATAAAAAATTTTTCCATGCTTCCCCCTTAATCTTCTTATCAAATTCCTTAATTTTGCTTTTATGCATTTTTTCCCTCTACCTTCAAATACTTTTCTATCTCGCTTTTGGGAATTCGCCACTGTCTGCCAACTCGTACAGCCTGGATTTTCCCAACCTTCATAAGTCTGTAAATTGTCCTAAAGCTTACATGTAGTATTTCTGCAACCTCATTTACGCTATACATTCTTTCTACTTGCTCCATATCTTTCACCTCCAGCATATTATATCATACTTTTGCAATCTGTCAATAATATGGTATTACTGTATAATTCTGACATTGAAATGTTGGCGTCATCAAGTCACTAACATCTTGTTTAATTAAATCTGTATTAATATTAGATTTTGTATTCTTTAAATGTTAAAAAATATTGTTTGTTTATCTAGTTCATCTTTTTTATTTCTTTTTATTTCTGTAATTTCGCCATTTAACCTCTTCAGCATAATCTCGTAATACTCTTTTGAAATCTCCATCGTTATGAAATTTCGTTTTAATCTTTTAGCAACTGCTGCGGTAGTACCTGTTCCACCGAATGGGTCCAATACTAAGTCTCCCTCATTAGAACTTGCTTTAATAATTCGTTCAAGTAAGCTCTCAGGCATCTGGCACGGATGTTTTCCTATTCGCTCTTTGAAGTTCCCGCATACTCTTGGAAATTGCCAAACGTCGTCAGGAAGTTTTCCGATGGGATTCGCTCTTTTATCACCATAAACAAGTTGTCTTGCAGACGGAATTCTTATCTCTTTGTCATTGAACGTGAAATTTTTAGGATCTTTTGTGAAGTACAAGATGTGAGTGTGAGAACGGTTGAACTTCTTTCTTTGATTCTGCCCAAACGTGTAATACCAGATGATCCAGTTTCTAAAGTAAAATCCTGTCTTTTTCAAAATTATATTTATTTCAGCAGCAAACTCATCACCTATCGCTATATATATTGAACCATTCTTTTTTAGTAGCCTGTATGTCTCTTGTATCCATTTTTCAGACCACTTGTAGTACTCATCATACGGCAAATTGTCTTTGTAAACATCGTATTTTATGCCTATATTGAATGGTGGATCAGCAAACACCAGGTCGATGGACTCTGGTGGTAATGTCCGCATGATTTCTATACAATCTCCTAAATATACTTTATTCACTTCCATTTAGAGAATCCTCCTCTGGTTCAAATAACTGACATGGGTTTATTTTGAATTGCAATTTTGTAGGGTCTGGAGTGCCGCCTTTTCTTTGCATTGTAATTTTTCCTATGTATAAACTCCCTTTAGGTGAAACACGAACTTCGCCTTTTCCAAAGAAATTCATTACAGTATTTATATCTTTAAGTATCCAAGTAGTTGTTTCGTCTTCTTTGTTAAATCTTGTAACCAACATCCAGCCGGCAGACAACCCTCCCCTTCCTTTGATTATATCGGTTACTACAATAATTCGATTATCGTCAAAAAATTTAATAATTTTCTGTTGAACGTTTATAGGCATTTGGTTAAATAATAATCTTCTTTCCTTTCCACTAAATTCTGTAATACCTGTTATTGTTGAGTATTTTGCAGGATCTAGCTCTTTTGCATGATCTAGATCTCCTGTAAAAAGCATAAGCCAAAATGCAATCTCATCATCAAATCCCCACATCTTTTGATACTCTGCAACGGTTCTCTTATCTATTTGATTATAACAAGCATCTGAATTTGCTTTCTTGAGCGAGAGGTTTTCAACACATAGCAAATTTCCAATCTTGATAACAATTTTTATTTGGGCGTCTGCCTTCTTAAATTTGTTAAGTTGCTCATAATCCTCTTCCTTATTAACATTAACTCCAAACTTGCTTACATCAGTTTTCTTTATCCTGGTAGGAACTTGAATTGCTTCTACAGAATCAATTTTCCCAGGATCGTAGCCCATGATTTTAAGCCATTCTTGTGCCTCTTGATCGTTTTTCCAGTTATTAAATTTCTCGCAAATTGCTTTTTCGTTAGCAAATCCTCCCTTTGCAGTTTTTGAACCAAGATCTTTTTTATCCATATTTTACCTCTTAATCTAAAACGTTCAATGATAGCAAACTGTAAGTCTTTTGGACATATTTGTCTTGCTTTAACTTTACTTGTTCATCCATGTTATAAAGTATAGTATCCTTCCCTGGAATTTTATACCTCTATCACTGTCGCTAAAATCACTTGGCCTATCAAGTGTCTGAAGATAAATAATTTCCTTACTATCAAGATCTAAAAGCGTTTTCTCTATTTCCTCATCAGAAATGTTGATACGCTTTTTAACTTCATCTTTAAATATAGGTATAGGTACAGAATCACCAAAATGGCGAGCTACATTTAAATCTTCGTAAACTTTCTTAAATATAACTCTAAGTGCTTCTTCTTTTGGTATAACATATCCCGTTACCGTTTTGGTGGCCTTTATCTTTCCTTTTGCTATCCATCTTTGAATTGTGCTTGTGTTTGCCCCAAGTATCTTTGCAAGTGTAATCGTGGTAATGTTTTCTCCTATTTCAGGTGTATTACTTTGAATTACATTTGATTTTTCATCTATTACAGGATGTAATACATTGTATTTCATACCCTCTGATTGTATATTACTTTGTATTACATTTGCAATGTCCTGCAATACATTGTAATTCTTTTGTAATACATCTGTAATGTTATCCATTTTCGATATAATACTCTGTAATACATTTGTAATGTTTTGTAATATCTCTTTATTTCGTTGTATTTCATTTGTAATACTTTGTATTACATCATCTTGAAAACCTACTTTCTTATTTCTTTCTCTAATTTCAGCAATCTTCTTGTCTAAAACTCCGGCTTTCTCCCAACGCCAAATGGTAACTTCGCTTACATTTAATTCTCTTGCTAGATCCTTCTTTCTATTCATTTCTACCTCCTACCTTTTAATGTTATTTCATTGTATTACATTTGAAAGATTTTACAAAGTGAGACCATTTGGAATTGTTCACATAATTTTCTTCAACCCCTATATCACCCCTCTATCCTTCAATATCCTTCTTGTTTCAGAAGCAGAGTATCTCAAATACATAGCAGTAGTTGAAAGAGAAGCATGTCCTAATATCTGTTGAACTATTGTAACTGGTACCTGTGCTTTTAGAAGTTCTATTGCTCTTGTATGTCTTAGTGTATGAGGATGTGCAAGTTTCTTATCAATGTTTGCTTTCTCACACATTCTTCTAAAGACTCTAAAGAAAACACTCTGAGGTATCTTAAACACATTTCCTTCTATTTGAGGGTATATCTTTATGAGTCTCAGATACTCATTTATGAGACTTTCAGGAACAGGCACAGTTCTACTTACCTTCCCCTTTTTCTTCTTTGTGTGTCTCTTAAGCGTTGTAAGGTGAACCTGGGATAATCTCAAATCAATATCTCTTTTCTCATCTATGAGTTGTATTTCTCCTATTCTTGCACCTGTATATCTAAGAAAGAGAAAGAACAATAAGTGCTTTGCTCTATGATATGCTCTTACACTATTTCCCTTTTTCTCATCTTCTTCCAAATACGAATAGAAAGCATCAGTAAGTCTTTGAAGTTCATCATCTGTAAAGTGATATACTACCTCTCCTTCAAATACATTGTCTATACTCCTTGTATTCCT
>Ga0272448_1006114_pt1 | contig 13077 bp, 10 predicted proteins | sample YNPCB0191_FD_202220 | JGI IMG/M metagenome (GOLD analysis project Ga0272448, IMG submission 202220) | Hot spring sediment microbial communities from Yellowstone National Park, WY, United States - YNP-CB-019-1 | ecosystem: Environmental > Aquatic > Thermal springs > Hot (42-90C) > Sediment...
GGGGTAAGGGGGCGTGTGTCCAAATTCTGAAAAAACGGCTGGTCCACCCTTCCAACTGGCCTTTCCAAGCCATTCCCTACTCATCAACATCATCCCGTTCCCGCTGATGAAATATGCGGGCTAGGTAGGCCGCTGCGTATTTACCAGTGTAGTTGGCGTTGGGCAGGACGTTTTAGGCTCTCAAGGATGTCCGCTTCCACAGGTCTTGTAACCATTGACGCGTTGCACTCGGAAGCGCAGCGGTGTGGGAACAGGAAGAGCTTTCTTTCTTTGGCGGAAAGCCGTTTCTGCTTCAGGGCTGGCGCTGTAGTTGGCCATGTGTTGGTTTCGTACAACGAATCCACAGCGTGCGGGGTCGGCTGCGTGGGAATGCAGTTGGGACCGAGGATGGTTTTCCGGGGCGGCTGTTTCACATTGTACCAGATGCCATACGAATTTAGAGTCGCTTGACCGCGTGCAGGCCAGACGTAAGCGGTGCTGGCGTACTGCACTACAAAATCTCTCGTTGAATTCTTCACCGCCGAGACGCAAAGGCACAGAGAGTCGGTAGGGCGCGCAGTCCACTGCGCGCCGGGGTCAGTCATGCGGACTCGGCTTAGTAGGTTTTTGAATCTGATTTTCCGCGCTCTTACGAGCGCGGCTACGCTCACCTGCAGTGCTGTAGTAGCGGTCTGTGACCGCCAGGTATCGTTGACCCGCATCTGGAGGACTGTCTTGCTGTACCCGTGCTGGGAGAAAACAGACGGCGTTCGCACAACGCCGCTACAAAAGCTGTGGACAGGCGCGCGCCACTCTGGAGCGAAGTAAATTCAGCGTTGGAAGGCGATGCTGGGTCCGAGCTGGCTGCCGTGCGCGGTTCGGCTTGCACCGAACTTTGGACGACGCGGAAGTCGTCCCCTCCAATCAAACCGAAAGCGGTGCTGGAGCACCGCGCTCCGAAACGTTCTGTATCAGCACTTGCGCATTTGCGGGATTCAATTTCTCACCGCAACAGGCACAGAGTGGATTTGAATTGTCCAAAATCTAACGTGCTGGTGGCATCTTGCTAGCAGTTGAAATTGGTTTGCGGACGCCTCGGCGAGGCGTCCATACCATTTTCAGTTGCGCGCACATTGGTTCAGGGTGCATGGAATGTCTCTCCCAACACCTATGGTAGGGACGCATAGCCTTATGCGTCTGTGCAGTTACGATTTGCCAGGTTGGCAGGTGCGCGACCGTCGCGGTCGCAGGAGCTGGTGCGGCCAAGAGCGCCGCGCGCCAAGTCCGCCCAAAGGCGCGCGGGCGTCCACGCCCGCAGAAACAACACTCCCATCAACGCCGCTACATCACCTTTGCCACTTGGTCTGCCAATTCCACACCCCAAAAAGACCTCAAACCAATCCTAGTCACCTTGCAGTTACTGCGGCCAAGATGGCCGCGCGCCGCAGCACCATAACAGTTGGACGGCTGCACCGACCGGATGCCTCGGCGAGGCGTCCCTACGCAAAAAATTTTGTTGCGTTGGTAGGGATGTAGCGCCTAATGCGTCCGTATTTTTACCACAGAGAGAGACGCAGAGTCGGCAGGGAACCCACTCCAGCGCGCGCCAGGGTTGGTCATGCAGACCGAGCTTCCAAGTTTGAATCTTGTTTTGCGCGCTCTTACGGGCGCGGCTGCGCCCACCTGCAGTGCTGTAGTAGCGGTCTGTGACCGCCGGGTTTTGTCATCCCGTATTTTTTTTGGGGTACTCTCTTGCTGCACCCATGCTAGGGAAAAACGGCCGGCGTTCACAGAACGCCGCTACAGAAGTGAACTGGCGCGCCCCTGAAGGGGCGCAGTAAATTCTGCATTGCAGAGCAAGGCTTCGTCAGGGCCGGCTGCTGTGCCGCGCTCGGGCTATGCCAAACTTTGGCCGACGCGCAAGTCGTGTCAATCAATCGAACTGAAAGCGGTGCTGGAGCACCGCGCTCCAAAAACTTCTCCTCCAATCCTTCACACCAGAGGCGTACAGAGTAAGGTAGGGCGCGCAGTCCACTGCGCGCCGGTGTGGGTTGTGCAGACCCGGCTTCTCGGCCGGAATCCCGCCGTCCGCGCCCTTACGGGCGCGGCTACGAGCTGCAAGCAAAATAAGCTGGGGCATGCAGTGCACTCCGGGCCGCCATCCTAATGGCCGGAAAATGTCAGGCCTGCAGAAGGACTGGCTGCCCTCTGCAGTAGTCACGTTTTGACGAAGCAAACCTTTCGGTTTGGATATATCACGCGTTTTTCGTACCGCAGGGTTCAAAGCCTGCGGTGTACCCGGTTTACAAACCCGCAAGCTGCTTGCCGACTTGGCGTGCCCTCAAAATCCCGAAGGAGGCGCCGTGTGGGGAATTGGTCTGCCTGCGGCGATGGCTGCGCCGCGGGCGTGTAACTCAGCAGGTTTGTCTCGGTCTGCGGGATGCATCGCAATAGTTTCGTAGCACCGGCACAGCAAGTTCATGAAATATCTTGGTTGATGTTTCCTTCGTATGTGGGACGCCAAGGGTAATGCGTTCTGGACGCGGTTACCAAGTTGTTGGACCGGCTCAGGCAATGCAACTTGAATGTATCCCGTGAAAATCGCGAGGCTGGGAAATCGTGTGTTTTGGGTAGCCAAAACGTAACTGCCGATACTCAAATGAGCAGATTAGCTTCGGGCTGGTTGGCATTTGCCGGATGTGAACAACTTTTACTTGATGCTGAGCATTAACAGGGCGAAATTTGCAACGTTAAAAGCGCGTAAAACGGTCTCGAAAACTAGAAACCGAGTTCAGGCGACGCAACTGGTCACGCAGGTCGAGTCGAGTGTCATGGCCGAGACCAAAAACAAGCATGCACAGCCGCAGCCAAAGAACAGTTGGTCGGTGGTAGCAATTTACCAGGACGAACAGACGCGCGCGCGTGCCGTTGCAGTGTGCGACCAGCTCGTGGGTCGGTTTTGGGCGCAGATCGAGTTTCAGTTTCAGTGGGTTGAGTTCGACAAGCTGACCGCGCCTGTCGTCAGTGGCGATGCTGCAACTGCAAGTGCAGGAGCTGATATTGTCGTTTGTGCAGTTCGCGCCGAGGAACAGATTCCGCCCCATGTAGCCACCTGGTTCGATGAGTTTGTCCGGCTACGGGCAAGGCGCGAAGGCGCGTTTATTGCGCTTGTTGGTTGGGAGGGTGACCCGCTTGACAAAAGGTTGCCAAGATTGTGTTGGCTACGTGAGGTTGCGCGTCGGGCCGGGATGGACTTTCTATCCGAGGCGGCCCCCACAGGTTCGTGGGCAATACCAGAGTCACTCCAATGGTTGCATCAACGGGCCGACCAACTCAGCCCAATCTTGAGTGAGATTTTGGACCGGCCGACCACGCCATTTACGGCCGCAGATTAGTAGGTGTGCCCTTCGGCAGTTCGGCACAAAACACGTCATTTCGCGTCTTGTTCAGCCGACTCGGCTTCTTCTCTCTCCTCGCTGATCACGGGTGCGATGGCTTTGAGTTTGTCGCCGGGATCTAGGTTGATGAGTTTGACGCCCTGGGTGTTCCGCCCTGCTTGCCGAATGTCTTTGACAAATGTGCGTACCATTTGGCCGGCTGCAGTAATGAGCATGATCTCGTCGGTTTCACGAACTGAAAGCGCGCCAACAACACGACCGGTCTTTTCGGTGGTTTTCATCGTGATGATGCCCTTGCCACCACGTGACTGGCGCCGATAGTCATCGAATGGGGTCCGTTTGCCTAGGCCGTTTTCACCAGCAACAAGCAACGTTGCGTCGGGCACAACGGTCGCCAGCCCAACTACAGCGTCGCCTTTGACGAGTTTGATGCCACGCACGCCTGCAGCAGGTCGGCCCATCGGGCGCACGTCTTCTTCGGAGAAGCGAATACTCATCCCGTTGCGCGTGATCAGCACCACCTCGTCATGGCCGCTTGTAAGCTTGGCATCTATCAGAGTGTCACCCTGCTCGATTTTAATGGCTATTATGCCGCCCTTGCGGACATTGGCAAACTCACAAAGTGCGGTTTTCTTGACCGTGCCTTTTTCGGTTGCGCAAAATACGAAGCCGGGTTGGTCCCATGTTACGTCCTGTTTTTGCGCATTTGTTTTTGCGGTGACGCGGATCAGCGCGGCAATTTTCTCGTCCGGTTTCAACTCCAGCAGATTCGCTATGCTGCGGCCTTTTGCTGCGCGGCCCATGTCGGGTACTTCATACACACGTTCAACATACACGCGGCCCGTGTTCGTAAAGAACATCAGGTAATCATGTGTGCTTGCGGTAAACAGATGCTCGATGAAGTCTGTAAGTTCACCCGATCCGTTCGGGCTTTCGCGTGTTGCCATCCCGATTACGCCCTTGCCACCACGACGTTGCGCGCGATACGCGCTGAGGTTCGTTCGCTTAATCAGGCCGTTGTGCGTGATGGTAATAATGACCGGTTCATTTGCGATGAGGTCTTCGATAGCAATCTCACCTTCATCGGGGACAATCTCGGTACGGCGTGGGTTTGCGTACTTCTCTTTAACGGTCTGTAGCTCGGTTTTGATTATGTTCAGCACACGCGTTTCCTTAGCGAGGATGTCTGTCAGGTCTTCGATCTTGGCCAGCAACTCCTTGTATTCTGTTTTGACCTTGCTGACTTCAAGACCTGTCAGTTGATAAAGGCGCAAGTCCAGGATCGCGTTTGCCTGCGCTTCGCTGAAACAGTACCGACCGTGCGTGAGACGTTCTTCTTTTCGGATCTGGATGCCCATTTTGACAACCTGTGTCCGGCTGAACTCGAAGGCGAGCAGCTTGACCTTGGCTTCCTCACGATTCGCCGACTGCCGTATAATGCGGATGAACTCCTCGAGGTTCGCCAGCGCAATCAGGTACCCCTCAAGTATCTCGGCCCGTTCTTCGGCCTTGCGCAGCTCGAATCGTGTTCGCCGGATGACAACCTCGCGTCTGTGCTCGATGTACGCGTTAATCAGCTCTTTGATGCCAAGTGTCTTCGGCCGGCCATGGTCAATCACGAGCATGTTGACTGCGAAAGTTGTCTCCAACGCAGTGTGTTTGTAGAGGTTGTTGATGACAACCTTCGGTACCGCGTCGCGTTTTAGCTCGATTACAACACGCGTGTTTTCATCCGACTCATCCCGGATCGCTGTTATGTCGGGTATTGTCTTGTCATTTACCAGCTCAGCAATTCGCTCGACAAGCTGTGCGCGGTTTACGCCGTACGGTATCTCGGTGATGACAATCTGTTCCTTACCCCCTTTAAGCTGTTCAACACCGACTCGGCCGCGCACCTTCAGCGTGCCGCGGCCGTCCGTGAAATACTTTTTGATTCCCTCCTTACCGCAGATCATGCACCCGGTGGGGAAATCTGGCCCTTTGATGTACTTCATGAGCTGATTGACCGAGATATCCGGATCGTCAATCTGTGCGCAAATTGCGTCAATTACCTCGCCCAAATTGTGGGGCGGTATGTTTGTGGCCATACCAACCGCAATGCCGGTGCCGCCGTTGACTAGCAGGTTCGGGAAAGCCGCCGGAAACACCGTCGGTTCCATGTGTGTTTCGTCGTAGTTCGGCACGAAATCAACAGTGTCCTTGTCCATGTCTTCCATGAGCAACGCGCCCAACGGCGCCAAGCGCGCCTCGGTATATCGCATTGCTGCGGGTGGATCGCCTTCAACGGAACCGAAATTGCCCTGGCCATCAACAAGCACCTCGCGCATTGACCATGGTTGCGCCATGTGTACAAGTGTCGGGTACACAGCTTGGTCACCGTGCGGGTGGTATTTGCCGATCGTTTCACCTACGATTCGTGCGGACTTGAGGTGTTTGCGGTTCGGCAACACACCCAGCTCGCGCATTGCATATAGGATGCGCCGCTGCGACGGTTTGAGTCCGTCACGCACGTCTGGGAGCGCGCGCGAAATGATCACCGACATCGAGTAGTCGAGGAAACAGTTCTTGATCTCCTCGGCTACGTTGACATTCTGAATGCGTTCGCCGGGGGCGAATAGTGAAGTTCTGGTTGTTTGCGTTTCGTTCGATTGATTCGGCTCGGCCATAATTTTAATTCGGAAACTTTTTGCCCAGCGCCAAAGACTCGCCGATATTCAGGCTTGTTAAATGTCGAGATTCCGCACGTTTAATGCGTTGTCTTCGATGAATTGGCGGCGTGGCTCGACTTCCTCGCCCATCAGTTTTGTAAACATCTCCTCGGCCTCAACAGCGTCAACCAGATCTACCTTGAGCAGTTTGCGTGTGGCCGGGTTCATCGTTGTTTCAAACAGTTCGCGCGGATTCATCTCGCCGAGTCCCTTGAACCGTTTGATTTGCAAACCGCGTTTGCCGACTTCTTTGACGCTGGAAAGGATTTCGGCAATTGAAAACAGCGGTTTTACACGTTGATCTTCGCCATCGCCTTCAATCAGCTCAAACAATGGTTTGTCCTGCGCAGCGTAGTGTTCGATGTTGAATCCTTTCTTTGCGAGCTTGTTAAGCAGGTCTTCGATCGCCTTGCTTTCGTGCAACTCGACCAAGGTCGCCCGGCGTGTCGGGCCTGTCTTGGCCTTTTCGGGTTGGTCGCTGCCCCCATCGGTATCGCCAAACAGGCGTAGGTCAGGGTTTGCTTCGCTGAACCTCTCAAGTTCTTCCTCGGTGTGAAAGTAATGCACGGTTTCGTCGTTACCCTGCCGCACCTTTACAAGGTAACGCGGCAATTCATGGCTGCGTTTACGCCTGTGTTCGACGTAATCGGCAAAGTCGCCCCCGTGCCGCCTGATTACGCGGGCATACTTGTCAAGTGACTCGAGTAGCTCGAGTACCTCCGCAAGTTGTTTTTGCGACAGTTCCCTGCCGTCGGCCAGGTTCCGCAACCGCACATCTTCGGTGCCGAGTTCGATCAAAATTTTGTTCAGCTTGGTGTCGTCCTCGACGTATTCGACCCTGTTCTTGCGAGTGATTTGGTACAACGGCGGTTGCGCTATATAGATGTAACCGCGTTTGATCAGCTCCGGCATTTGCCGATAGAAAAATGTCAGAAGCAACGTCCGAATATGCGAGCCGTCCACATCGGCGTCGGTCATGATGATGATCTTGTTGTACCTGAGCCGCTCGATGTTAAATGCGCCTTCGCCCTCGCCGTCGCCTATGCCGGTCCCGATCGCGGCTATCATCGTCCGGATTTCGTTGTTCTCGAGTACCTTCACCAGACGCGCCTTTTCAACGTTAATTAGCTTGCCGCGAATCGGTAGGATTGCTTGGAAACGCCTGTCACGGCCTTGTTTGGCCGAACCACCGGCTGAGTCCCCCTCGACTATGTAAAGCTCGGTGTTGGCAGGGTCGCGCTCGGAACAATCCGCTAGTTTGCCCGGTAACCCGCCACCCGTAAGCGCTGTCTTGCGCACCGTTTCACGCGCTTTCCGTGCGGCTTCGCGGGCCCGCGCAGCCAGCAGCGCTTTTTCAACGATTTTCTTTGCAACGCCAGGGTTGGCGTCGAAGTAGCTCATCAGCCCGTCATACACGATCGAAGAGACTATCCCCTCGATTTCTGTATTGACGAGTTTGACCTTGGTTTGCGACTCGAACCGCGGGTTCGGCAGTTTGACACTCAACACGCATAGCAACCCCTCGCGAACGTCGTCACCTGAAATTGCCGGGTCTTTCTCCTTGAGCAGATTGTTTTGTTTTGCGTACTGGTTAATAGCCCGGGTCAGCGCCGTTCGAAACCCTGTGAGATGCGTCCCGCCATCCGGATTCGGTATCGAGTTTGCATAGCACAGTATCTGGTCACTGTACCCGTCGTTGTATTGCAGCACACAGTCAACAAACACTTCCTCTTCCTTGTTTTCGATCGTAACTGTGCGTTTGCCAGTTAACACAATCGGTTTCGGGTGCAACAGCTCTTTGTTCCGACCGAGCTGCCGGACAAACTGTTCGATGCCGTCCCGGTAGTAAAACCGTTCGGTCCGGTCTTCATCGCGTTCGTCCGTAAGTGTGATCTCAAGCCCCGGATTAAGAAACGCAAGCTCGCGCAACCGGTTCGCCAGTATATCAAACTTGAACTCGGTTGTGATTTTGAAAATCTCTGGGTCAGGTTTGAATGTGATGAGTGTGCCGGTCTGTTTTGTTTTGCCTATAACCTTGAGCTTCTGCGTTGTCTTGCCCCGCGAAAACTCCATCGAATACACGTTGCCGTCCCGGTACACCTCGACCCTGAACCATTCCGACAGTGCATTGACGCATTTTGCGCCTACACCGTGCAGGCCACCCGAATACTTGTATGCGCCTTGGCCGAATTTGCCGCCAGCGTGCAGGTTCGTCAGTACAAGCTCGACCGCCGGCATCTTCCATTTCGGATGCATGTCAACCGGTATGCCGCGCCCGTTGTCCTTTATTGATACCGAGCCATCAACGTGAATCGTTACCTCGATTTTGTCGCAGTGCCCGGCCAAATGTTCGTCAATCGAGTTATCGAGCACCTCAAACACGGTGTGATGCAGGCCGCGCTCGTCAGGGTCGCCTATGTACATACCGGGCCGCTTACGCACGGCCTCCAAACCTTCGAGCTTGTCTATCTTCGAGGCGTCGTATTTTTCAGTTGGATCGGGCTGTCTTTTGTCTTTTTCAGCCGTCATAAATCCCGTCAAAGCCAATCGGTTCAGTCAGTTTTAAACCCTCAAAAAATTACCTCAAACCGCCTTTTTACACAACCCTTATTTGCAACAAAAACAGCTCATTAACACCATAGATTGGGGCGCGGCGGCGCGGCTTGCCAAATATGTTGGGCGTGGCACACTTTGGCACAGTATGGCCTAGCGCACTGCACAAGGACCAATCCGCAGACCGTCTTTTGCGCCGGTTGTACGTGCATAAGCGCGTGAGATTTTGACACCGTATTTTGATGTTCTTTGGTCAGTTCTTGGTGACTGTACCGGGCCGGGCTAGACGCACTTTTGCCGGCAGCTAGACCAGATAATTCACGGGGCTTTTGTAGCGCACGGTTCTTTGGCTGCCCTGTTGCATCTCGCTCAGCAGCATAAGCCAGCCAAAACTAGCCGGGAATGAACGGCTTTCTTGCGATGGCATCGAATTAGCTGGTCAAAAGCCGGCCGACGCGTTATTTGCGATGCGGAAACTTAATCAAATCGTGTTATGAAGATTACCGAGGCACTGCTGGCAGAGCATGTAGTGTTGCATAACATGTTCGATTACATCGAACGTGTGTTGCCTACACTACAAACCGTTGGCGAAGTAAAATTGCTCGCTGCGTTGATGGAAGGAGTGCTTCTCGGTCATGCAAAGGCCGAGGAAGAACTTCTTTTTGGCCCCCTAGCACATTGCCTCGAGCAAATCGGCCAGCGCGACACTTTCGAGCTTGAACATCACGAAATTGATGCGTGTTTGGTGGCTGTCGGGCGGGCACGCGGATTACGCGAGGCACGGCGCTTGTTGAATACAGCGTTGCTCGCATCGCGAAATCACCTGGATCACGAGGAACGTGTCGTTTTCCCATTGGCCGAGCGCGTTATGAAAGGTGAGACACTTGCAAAACTTGGCGCCGGATGGATGAAACAACGTGAAATCGTGCCTGCATAATCGCCTCAAGCAGAATGCAGGTCTGCAATCGGGTATGGGGGCATGCACACCGCCGGTTCCCGTTGTCAGCCGGTTCACGCACACCAATTTAGACCGGAGTCAGCCCGAGGTCTTTTAGCATCTGGATATCCTGTTCGATGGGGCGGTTCGGGGTGGTAAGGTAATTGCCTACCATCAACCCGCTTGCACCGGCCATGAAAATCCATGATTGAACATCGCGCAAATTGACACCGCGCCCGCCAGCAACAGTGATCTCCTGGTTCGGCAGCACGAATCTGAAACACGCTATCGTATGCAAAACCTCAAGCGGTGCCGGCGGTTTGGCTTTTTCGAGTGGTGTGCCCGGAATCGGGTTCAGTATGTTTATCGGTACCACGTCGGCCCCAACCTCCCGCAAAGCAAACGCAAGCTCGTACCTGTCAGCTACCGTTTCGCCCAACCCGATGATGCCGCCCGAACATACTGCAATACCTGCAGCTTTAAGGTGCCTGATTGTCTCAACCCTGTCAGCGTAACTGTGCGTGGTGCAGATTCGCGGAAAGAAAGAACGCGATGTTTCGAGATTGTGGTTGTAACACGTGACACCAGCCTCTCTGAGCCTGTCGGCCACATTTTGACTTTTGATCATCCCAAGTGATGCATGGGCTTCGACTTTACCGTCCCGTGTCAAAACTCTGAATTTTTCGCATAACTTGTCCAGCAATGATCCTTCCTTGACCTCCGGCCAGGCCGCGACCAAACCGAGTGCGTGGACGTTGTTCGACCGCACTTGAGCGGCAGCCTTTAACAGAGCCGACTCATCAACCAAACCGTGCCGTGGTGAGTGCGTTTTATAGTGAGCCGATTGCGCGCAAAATTTGCAATCCTCCGGACAGCCGCCTGCCTTAATGTTCACAACCGAACAAAGCCTAACGTTGTCGCCGTTGTACCGAGCGCGAATCCGATTTGCCCAGTAAAGCAGCTCGTGAATTGTAACACTCGGCTCAAGAGCAAATAACCATCTGCCTTCCGCGCGCGTGAGTAGCCCACCATCCAACACCTTGTTGGCCAGCTCGGCTATTTTACGGCTTGTATTCCCGTCAACCGGTTTGGTTGCCATACTTGACACGCTATTTTTAGCCTTGCAACTATGCAAGAACTAAAATTTCTAATGTGCACTGCAGCAACAGCCGCAGCCTGGCAGACCCGCAGCGCGGCTTGCCACGAGTTGCAGCACAAAATTGTCCCATGCGTTGTACTTTCGCTCACAACCGAAGTCTTTCAATGTATCGGGCGCAACCTTGCCCTGCGCCTGAGCTGGGTGGTGTGGGGGGGCGGATACCACCTTGAGTGCCATAACAAAAGTTGGCAGTTGGCGACCCAATACCGCTTTCAGCAGCCGGCTTAATATGTGCGTTCTGCTACACGATCCGGATCGTGCTGTCTCACGGACGCAACTCAACTGTGGAATGTGTTTGTCAAGGGCGAGCTACGACTATCATCTCAGCCCAACCCAACCCTCACGGACACCTCGTTACCGTTGCGGTTGTAACTACGGTGTGAGACCTGCCCAAGTGCGTTAGTGATGAACGTCTTCTGCCCGCTGCAGCCGCAGTTTGGATCATAACCGTGCCAACGTCGTATTCCTACACTCATCTTGTGTGGCTATGAACCAGCAAATAGCCTGATCAAGCAGGTTCGACGAGTGCTTGCCGCAGGGGCGCAATTGTCAGTCACGCTTTCGGGATGTCGTCAAGCTATCGGTCAAACCAGAAGCCAGTTTCCCAGACCTATCGCCGATGATCAAAACTTTTCCGTTTTTGAGACCAATTGTCACCGTTTTTAACCGACGGTCATCAGACCAATATTCCATTTCATTTACACTAAAGACGACCCGACTATCACCGGTTGACAATACCTGAACCACCTTGCCTTCTGATAACCGATATTCATTCGGACTTACTCTGCCGAACCAATAGCCGATCGGTTTACTGCGCAGTACCCGTATGAACCTGAGAATTGATTTGATCATGTAATTGTCACAATTCTACAGGGCTTATTCATAAACCTTCGTTTCACCGCCTTCCACACAATACTGAATTGTGGTGCCACCAGCTGACCTAGACCGCATGATTCCCTTGCAGTTGTTGCGAGGGTTTCTGAATCCTTCGATTTCTAATGTGTAGCCCTCTTTCAGAAACACTCGGGTAAATGCTTTGGCTTCTGTGTGGGAAGATAAGGCCCACTTTGGCCACCCCAAAGCAAGCTGCTCAGCAGTTTGCTCGCCGCTTACCGCGGCACACTCTGCCAGCACTGTACCACCAGTGTCCAAGTACCGAACTCTTGCAGTAAGCTTGGCTGGCGGCGTAGATCCAAACTGGATATGCCGGGCCAACGAAAAACATTCTATGGCCCACCATTGACTTGAGCGGTAAATGTTACAGCTTTTCCAGTAAAACTTCGGTTAAGTCTAAGCCAGCCTGTGCTGGCTCTAAACGAACGTGCTGCTCTGAATGCGACAGAAACATACTCTTCAGCAACAGCAGCCAAACCTCCGGGGAAGGACGCCGCAGTTGCTGTAAATTCTTCCGGATCATCTATGAAGGCAATCACACCTAGTGCCATGACACCGTAAACAACAGCCCGTGAAAATGCCGGAGCCACTTGTAAGGCTACCCCTGTCAGACAAGGCGCGATTCTTGAAACAAGATAGATTGTCCAAATCTGGATGCTTTCAGCTTTTTCTAAGACTGGCCAGTGGCCGGTTGAATCGTAAGCATTAACGGGGTTGTTTGCACAGGACAGATATTTGTGCAGGCTGCAAGGGTCTAAGCCGAAACCTTCGTATGCATCCATTGTCCAGAACCGCCCGGTGTCGGGGTTCAGGTACCGCGCACGCTGGAAGTATAGGCTTAAGTCCGCGTCGCATTACTCACTACAGTAGAGGTAGGCGTTTGTCGTGTGTGTGCTGCTTCTGTTGGAATTGGAAAAAGAGGCGATTTGAGTTACATAGTCGGGACCCAACGAAAGGACCCGAAGTATGGAAAAGCCGAGACGAAAGTTCTCCAGTGAGGAGAAAGTTAAAATCCTCCGGGAGCATTCATAGACAAAGTGCCCATCTTGCAGTTGTGGGAGAAGCATCAGATTCATCTCACGCTCCTGTACGCCTGGCAGAAAAGCTTTTTCGAGAACGGAACAGCCGCCTTTGAACGGCAGTGGTCCCGCTCCCGAGTTTCTGTCGAGCAAAAGAAGCTTGAACAACTGGAGGCAAAACTCCTGCGCAAAGATGAAGTGCTGGCGGAGCTTATGAGCGAGCACATCATGCTAAAGAAAGTCTTGGGGAGACCTGAAACGCAAATGGGTCGAGCACGATGTGCGCGATGAGATCGTGGAGTTCATGAAACGCTGGGCCAAGAGAACCGAGCTGCCGATCCGGCGGTTGGTCCGGACCGCTGGCCTGGGTCTTTCCAAGTTCTACAATTGGAAGGATCGCTACGGCCTGGCCAACGAGCACAATGCGCCG
>Ga0272448_1006115_pt1 | contig 13077 bp, 11 predicted proteins | sample YNPCB0191_FD_202220 | JGI IMG/M metagenome (GOLD analysis project Ga0272448, IMG submission 202220) | Hot spring sediment microbial communities from Yellowstone National Park, WY, United States - YNP-CB-019-1 | ecosystem: Environmental > Aquatic > Thermal springs > Hot (42-90C) > Sediment...
CCTAGCCTGTCCCACCTCCTCTTTGAAAGAGGCTGTTAGATTATTAGGAGAGATTATTTTCCAGCCCCTTTTTGACGAATACGATTTTGAGCGTGAAAAAGAAAAAGCTATCTCGGAAATTGAGGAAATAAGTTCACGCCCCTTCGTATCGGCTTATGCTCGCCTAAGAGAAAGCCTTTATGGCGCAAACCATCCATATGCGAGGCTTGTAAATGGGAATAAGGAAAGCCTCCAATCCTTAAGTTTAGATGAACTCCGCTCCCTTCGTCTTGCTTATTTCCAACCGCAAAATGTTTTCCTTGCAATAGCGGGAGATGTTGCGCCCGAGCAAACGATTAAAAGTGTAAAAGACCTGCTCGGAAGCTTTCCAAAAGGGGAAGCAATTAGCTTTACCTATCCTTCCTTCTATCCCCTTGTCCGTTCGGAGGTTGATGTAATGGAGCGTCCCGCCCCTTTTGCCTATCTTTTCATAGGCATTCCCTTGCCCGGACTTAACAGTGGGGATTATCCTGTATTTGAGATTATAAATACCCTTTTGGGGAAAGGGACCTCCTCTCGTTTGGCGAAAGCGCTTCGCTGGCGGATGGGAATCTCCTACGATTTCGGCTCCCTTTATCCACCTCTTCTCGGAAAGAGCCACCTTCTCGTCTGGGCTGCTGTTGACCCCCAAAGAGTTGAGGAAGCGAAAGAAGCCCTCCTCAACGAAATCACTTCCTTAGATGATATTGAGCAAAAGGAATTGGAAAGAGCGAAAAACAAGCTGATTGGCGATTACATTCTTTCTCAAGCCCAGCTTAAAAACCTGTCCTTCAATCTTGCCTGGTTTGAGGCTATGGGGTTAGGATTTGATTACTTGGATAAGTTCCCCCAGCTTGTGAAGAATGTAAATATCTGGGATGTTAAGAAGATTGTCAGGCGTTATTTAAAGGGGAACTTCTCCCTCCTTCTCCTTATCCCTTCCTCATAGCGCTTCCATAAACCTCAAGAGGTATTCCTTTCTTGCAAAGCGGGCATTCCTCAGGTTTATATGCTTCCACTTTCATTGAGGCAAGGGAAACGAGGGGAATTCCCAAATCCACTTCCCCACCGCTGCGGTCAAAGATGACCCCTGCAACGACAACTTCGACTCCGCATTCCTCTAAGGCAGATAAAGTCTCCCTGATGGACTTGCCCGTTGTCAAAATGTCATCAACTAATCCAACCTTCATCCCCTTCTGCAAAATTTCCCTCGGTCTAATCGCCCTTATATCCCCTACCCTATCAGCAAAGGCACATTTAAGACCAAGATATTTCGCCACCTCAAAAGCAATTATGACCCCACCTAGGGAAGGACCAACCACGATTTCAAATTCTTTTCCTTTCAGCTCCTCGCCCAATTTTCTACATAGAATAGATATCTCCTCTGGATGAGCCAATACCTTCATTTTATCAAAGTATAAAGAACTATGAAGGCCGGAGGCTAAAAGGAAATGCCCTTCCCTTACGGCTTCTAATTTGCGGAATATCTCTAAGACTTCTTCTATTTAGGCAATGACACCCCCTGTTTAAAACTTTATGCCAACTATCAAGGAATAGCCACCGCAATCGGTATCGTGCCATTTCCCGATTGTGTTCCAGCGTAGCTCGGCGAACATATTTGAGCTGAAGCGAGCTCCGACGAGGATGTGGAAGCCGGTCTTCCAAGTGCTATCGCTTGTTGCTTTTTCATCCTTCAGATAATACAGACCCGCACCAATCCCAAGATAGGGGTAGTACTGGGGCTGCGCTTCTCCAAACATAGGTGGCTCGCCGGAAACGGATGTCTTCTTCCAGGTGACGAGAAGAGGGATCTCGGTTACCGTTCTATTCGTATCCGATTTGTGGAGATACTCCAGGGAATATACCCAAGAGGCATCTGGGGCAACGGGGGATTCAGCATCTATGCCGAGGAGGAACCAGCTGGAGCCGAGGGCGTCTCGCAGGTCTGAATCGCTGGGGCGGAAAATGCCTATCTTGCCCGAATAAACCAGGGCTTTTCCGCCTTCCTCCTGTGCCCAGAGACCAACAACACAGAGAAACACAACAGATAATAAAAGCAGTTTCTTCAAACTACTCACCTCCAAATATGTTTTACTCTATTTTACTCAATGAAATTAGAATATGCAAGCTTTTTTTATAAAGAGGAAAAGCGATTTGCTTTTTTTCTCACGCACTATATAATCTTACTAAAACGAAAACTTTAAACCGGAGGAATGCCGAAAATATGTCGGAAATAGGAAGTGTTCTCAAAGGAAAAGTCAAGCAAATCCTTCCAAGAGGTGTTATTGTGATTCTGGAGAACGGCAAAAGAGGCTTTGTTCACATATCGGAGATATCGGATGAGTTTGTGGAAGATATAAACGATTTCTTAAAAGTGGGGGAAGAGGTTCGCTGCAGAGTTTTAGGATATGATGACAAAGGAAGGCTTGAGCTCTCAATAAAGAGGGCAAAGGAAAAATCTACCCTTTTGGAGGAGAAGCTACGCCAATTTCGTAAGCAAAGCGATGATAGGTTGTCGGGTTTAAAGAAAAGAGAAACAAATAACAGGGGGAGAAGATAAGATAAATTAGATTATGCCGAGACACCTCGTTTTGGGAAACGGCAACCTCCTTGTTTGCTTGGACAAATTTGGTCAGCTACGAGACCTCTATTTCCCTTATGTCGGTTTATTCAATCATATAATGGGCAATGTTTGCAAGATTGGCTTGTGGGATGGGGAAAAGCTTTTTTGGATGGATGATAATTGGGGAGGAGAAATTGGATATGAACCAGACGCATTGGTCTGGTTCAGCCATTACAAGTCGCCGAACGGAATGGAGATTTCCTCTAAATTGGCAGTCCACCCTTTCTCAAATATCTTTCTCCGAGAATTAGAAGTTAGAGGAGAAAAAGAAGCCACCCTATTCTTTCATAATGATTTTTCCCTTTTGGAAACAGATGTCGGGGACACAGCCTTTTATAATCCATTTTTAGATGCCATCATCCATTTCAAAAGAGACATTTATATCCTTGTTTCCGGTGCCTTTCCCGAAGGGAAGATATCTGAATTCTCCATAGGAACAAAGGGAAGCTGGCACGACGCTGAGGATGGGAAGCTATCAATGCGCTCAATTGAACAAGGAGCAGTTGATAGCACATTCTCCATCCGCCTTCAACCCTCTCCTCCGAACAACAAGGCATTGGTCTGGGTGGTAGTTGGTCATTCCCTTGAAGAGGTATCAAAGCTTCACGAATTAGCAAGAAAAAGAGGAAATCAGCTTTTGGTAGAAACCTATGCTTACTGGAATAGCTGGCTAAGGAGCATCCTTCCTGATTTCCTTGATTTGCCTTCCGACATTTCCGAGCTCTTTCGCAAAAGTGCCTTGATAGTGAGAACAAATATTGATAATGGCGGAGCAGTTATCGCAGCGAATGATTCAGATATTATGCAAACTGCTCGTGCCCATTATTCCTATATGTGGGGAAGGGATTCCGCTTATACCGTTATGGTTTTTGCTGAGTTGGGACAAATAGATATAAGCAGGAGATTTTTCTCCTTTCTTCAAAAGCTCCTCTCAAAAGAGCTCCCTTTCCTTTGGCACAAGTATTCCGCCGATGGCTCCCTCGGTTCAAGTTGGCATCCTTGGGTAATAAATGGTGAAAGGGAGATTCCCTTCCAGCAAGATTCCACTGCCATAGTTATTTATGCCCTTTGGCAACACTATAAAAAGTTTGGTGATATTGAATTCCTCTCTAATATTTACCCTGAAGTCGTGAAAAAGCCCGCCGATTTTATGAGCAATTATATAGAAGAAAACCTCGATCTCCCTCGTCCCTCTTGGGACATATGGGAGGAAAGACGGGGAATCCACTTATATACATCCGCGCTAACCTCCCTTTCTCTTTTCTCCGCTTCCGAGCTAGCCTCCGCAATGGGCGATATGGAAAGCTCAAAGAAATTTTTTACTAAAGGTCAACAGATTTGGAATGGCTTGAAGATATTCTTTGAGAAGGGGAATCTCTGCCGGAGCCTCATTCCTTCCCCCTCCGGCTGGCAAAGGGATTGCACTCCCGATGCGAGCTTCTTTCTCCTTCCCCTTCTCAATATCTTCCCTCTCAAGGAAGATGAACTTCTGCCTTTTCTTTGCCAAATAGAAAGAGAACTCTGGGTGAAAACAAAAATAGGCGGTGTAAGCAGGTATAAAGGCGATTGGTATTTCCGCCAAAGCGAAGATTTAGAAAATATACCGGGCAATCCCTGGTATATATGCACGATGTGGCTTGCTGAAGGGCATATAGAAAAGGCGAAAAGTTTGGAAGAACTAAAAGAGTGCCTGAAATTTTTCCAATGGGCTAAAGAAAATTCCCTCCCAAGTGGAGTTTTCCCCGAACAGGTTCATCCGCTAACCGGCGAGCCGCTCTCCGTTGCCCCGCTCACCTGGTCTCATATATCTTTTATGTCAGCTGTCTTGCATTATTTAAAAAAGAGAAGGAGGTTTGAATGATGAATCCTCATAAGATTGCGAGCTCCACCCTGGGAATTATTGTATTTCTTTTGGGCATAGCTCTTCTTGTTTATACATTCGCTATCTCCCTCTCGTCCCTATCCCGTCCAATCCCGATGAGCCAACCAAGTGAAATTGCCAATTATCTCGTCTCGCTATTGAAAAACATTGCCTATTTATTCGTAATGGGAATGTGTGGAACTTTAATCGCAATTATGGGAATAAAAATGTATCAAGGAAGCGGGTAAGAATTTCATCTTTAGCGAAATCTTCAATCAGCCAAACCCGTTTTTATCGCATAAGCTACCTCTATTACCCTCCTCATCTCCTTCACATCATGCACTCTTATAATATTTGCCCCATTTATCACAGAAATTGCTACCGCGGATGCTGTTCCCTCTAAACGCTCTCCCGGCGGTAACCCACCAAGGATGTTACCGATAAAGCTCTTCCGCGAAGGACCTACGAGAATTGGTAAGCCAAGGGATTTAAACTCAGGAAGGCGTCTTATAAGCTCCAAATTATCGCTTACACTTTTCCCAAATCCTATTCCGGGGTCAATAATAAGATAATCTTTATCTACTCCTTTCTTTATCGCCCATTCAACTCTCTCCCTGAGGAAGTCATATACTTCCCCCACGACATCCTCATAATAGGGCTTAACCTGCATATCTTTTGGCGTCCCCTTCATATGCATCAAAACCACCGCCACCTTCTTCTCCTTCACCACTTCAATCATTTTTTCGTCAAATCTTATAGCGCTTATGTCATTTACAATCTCCGCCCCTTCCTCTATCGCAGCTTTCGCTACCTCGGACTTATAGGTATCAATTGATATCGGCAAATCAACCCTCTTTATAAGCTCTTTTATCACTGGCAATACCCTTCGCATCTCTTCCTCAACGCTTATCGGCTCCGAGCCAGGACGGGTTGATTCTCCCCCTATATCTATTATCTCCGCTCCTTCCTCAGCCATCTCCTCCGCTCGTGCTATCGCTCTATCTAATTCGTTATATCTGCCTCCGTCATAAAAGGAATCAGGAGTGATATTAAGAATCCCCATTATCTTTGGCTTCTCTCCAAAGGGGAGGGGATGGCGTGGCAAAGGGAGAAACCACTGTTTCCTTTCAATATTATTCAATATCTCCTCCAATTCACAGATTATCTCTCTAATGGAAGAAAAGGGCTGCTCCTTCAAATATGCAAGGAGCGCCTCTATTTGCTTTCTCGTGCCAAGAATAAGGCAATCCGTTTCCCCTTGCCCTCCCTTCACTGCCTCCCAACTAACAGCATTCTCCCCTCCTAATGCCAGCATCTTTTGCTTTATTATATTCGCGAGAAAATGAGGGGTTTTGGGCAAGAGGATTTGGAGAAAATCCCCCTTCCCAAGCATTCTCTCAATTCCTCCCTCAGAAACACCCATCCTCCTCATCTCCCCAACAAGCCCCTCCCTATCAAGGCTTAATACCCTAATCCCCCTCATTTCCTAAGAAGCGATAGGATGGAATGGGAAAGGGATTCGTCCTCATATATTCCTCTCGCTTGATATGTTATAACAAATGAGCCAGGGCTTCTTACCCCCCTCAGTGTCATACAGAGATGCTCGGCTTCGATGAGGACGATTAACCCTTTTGGGTTAAGTCTTTCCATCAGCTCATCAGCAATCTCCTTGGTTAGACGCTCCTGCACTTGCAATCTCCTGGCATATTTCTCAACCGTTCTCACCAGCTTGCTTACGCCGGCTATCTTGCCATTCGGAAGGTAGGCAATATGTGCCTTTCCGATAAAGGGCAAAAAATGATGTTCACAGAAGGAAAAGAGGGGTATGTCCCTCAAAATGACGACCACATCCGATTCAACCTCAAAAACTGTGAAATCCTCCTCCCCCTTCTCATATCCTGCTAATAGCTCCTCCATCGCCTCAGCCACCCTCCTCGGTGTCTCCCTCAATCCCTCCCTTTCCGGGTCTTCCCCTATGGCAACCAATATCTCCTTTACTGCTTTCTCAATTTTCTCTTTATCCATTTGGGGGAAATCACTCCTTTTATATATGGATATCTATTACTTGCTGAAGTTTGAAATCCTTAAGAGGGAGATAGTAAGAGAGAGTATCAATAAGGACCTGTAAAGGCACGGGACCGATTATTTCCCCTGAATCAATTTCAACTCCATATCTTTTTGCCTCAATTTTTACCAGCTCATAAACTCGGTATAAGGGGGTTTTGAAGGGCATTGTGATGTTCATAGAAACCTGAACCATTCCCCTTGAGGCGAGGTTGATTCCCAGAGCCTTAACGCCAATAAGTCCACCTCCCTTTTCCCTCACCGAAGAGGCTATCTTCTTTGCGATTTCAAGATTTGAAGAGGCGAGGTTGACATTGAAGGCAATCAGGAAATCCCGCACTCCAACTATCACGCAACCAGCGGTTGGATGAGGCTGGAGGGGACCTAAATCTGGCAACCTCCTTCCATTTTTCATATCCTCCCTTATCGCCTCTAACCCTCCCTTCCTCACATCCGATAGGTCTCTTCTCTCCTCTTTCAAAGCTGCATCACCATAAAAATATACTGGCAAATTGAGCTTCTTTGCCAACAGCTCTCCTAAATGGTGAGCATATTTCACACATTCCTCCAAGCCTATATCTTTAAGAGGAATAAGGGGGATTACATCCACCGCCCCACAGCGGGGATGTTCGCCTTGATGATTGTTTAAATTAATTAGGGCAATAGCCTTGCGTGACACTTCAAGGAGAGCTTGAAGCAGGGGTTCAGGCTCGCCAATGAGGCTAATAACTGAGCGATTGTGGTCGGGGTCGGAGGAATAATCAATGATTTTGACGCCCTCTATTTCCCTTATTGGGGCAAGGATTTCCCCAAGTATCTCTTCAGACCTTCCCTCACTGAGGTTCGGAACGCTGAGGATTTTCGCCATCAGAAAGAATCTCTTCTATCTCCTCTCTTTCCAGCGTCTCCCTCTGAAGCAGGATTTCAACGAGCTTGTCTATTTTGTCTTTATTCTGCTGGAGGATTTCCTTCGCCCTCTTGTAATTTGTCTCTATCAAGTTCTTCACTTCGTCATCAATTAGCCTTGCAACCTCATCGGAATAATTTCTGTCCTCAAATATATCCCTTCCAAGGAAGGGGTTTCCATGCCTTCTTCCCAAGGTTATTGGACCAATTTGCTCGGACATACCCAACTCACAGACCATTTTTCTCGCAATCTCGGTTGCCCTTTGTAGGTCGTTCTGGGCACCAGTGGTTGTCTCACCAAAAACTAACTCTTCCGCCGCCCTCCCCGCCAATAAAGCAGCTAGCTCATCCATAAGTTCCGATTTCGTGATTATGTATTTATCCTGTTCGGGAAATTGAAGGGTGTAGCCAAGGGCTAACCCGCGGGGGAGAATGGATATTTTATGAACGGGATTAGCATTGGGAAGCATTTTAGCAACAAGCGCATGCCCTACCTCGTGGTAGGCAACGAGCCTCTTCTCCTTATCGCTTATCACTCTGCTTTTCCTTTGAGGACCAGCAACGACCCTCTCTATTCCCTCCTCCAATTCAGCCATTGTTATCTTGCTCTTCCCCTGCCTCGCAGCTAAAAGAGCCGCCTCATTGAGTAAGTTTGCCAAATCCGCTCCCGTGAAGCCAGGGGTTCTCCTTGCGATAAGTTCAAGGTCAATATCTTCCGCTAATGGCTTATTCTTTGCGTGGACCTTCAAAATTTCCAATCTTCCTTTGATATCTGGATGGTCTATCACTATGTGGCGGTCAAACCTGCCCGGTCTAAGAAGGGCGGGGTCAAGGACATCTGGTCTGTTAGTCGCAGCTAAAACTATCACCCCTATATTGGGGTCAAAGCCATCCATCTCCGCTAATATCTGGTTGAGCGTCTGCTCCCTTTCATCGTGTCCACCTCCAAGACCGGTTCCCCTTTGCCTTCCAACGGCGTCTATCTCGTCTATGAAAATAAGGCAGGGAGCGTTCGCTTTTGCTTGCTCAAAGAGGTCCCTCACCCTTGCTGCACCCACCCCCACGAACATCTCAACGAATTCCGAGCCCGATATATGAAAGAATGGCACATTTGCCTCCCCCGCCACAGCTCTCGCAAGAAGCGTTTTTCCACATCCCGGGGGACCATAAAGAAGGACCCCCTTTGGTATTTTCGCCCCCAAAGCCTGGAACTTGCGAGGATTCTTGAGAAATTCCACAACCTCCTGCAGTTCTTGCTTCGCTTCATCGGCGCCCGCTACATCATTGAAGGTTACCCTCGGTATATTAGCAGGCGTGTATTTTCTCGCCCTGCTTTTCGCGAAAGTGAAAGCCTCCCTATTCCCCGCCTGAACCCCTCTCAAAAAGAAGGACCAGAAGAAGATGAGGAAGATGATAGGGAAAAGGAGGTAGAAAATTAAATTTTGCCATCCCTCGGAGAGGAGAGGAATTTTATAGGAGAAATGGACATCGTTTTCCCGCAGAATCTTCTCCATCTCCGCTCCCGCTATCTCGGGAATGAAATTCGTTGTGAAGCGGGTGCCGTTCTTCAGCTCTCCAACTATCTCCCCTTTCCCTATCGTGCATTTAAGAACCTCCTTGCTCTTCACTTTTTCAATGAACTGACTATAATCGTATTTCTCCACTCCTCCAAAGTTACGGGAAAGCGGCTCCCTTAAAACAAGGAGGAGAAAAAAGAGAGCTAATATCCAGAAAATAAGCGCTGAATTCTTCCTTTCCACTTCTTATCAAGTTATATTATAACCACCTTGTGAGGGAATATCAAGTTCTTGCCTTTCGTCAAAAATAATTAATTCGAAACAGGTTTGTTTCTTCAAAAAATCTGCTTGCAAAAAGAGGCAAGCACCCCTTACACTTTATTCCATTACAAACCCTTCTAAAAGGAGGTGTAAGAAGATGCTTGCCTCAATACCTAAAGGATTATATACTCGCAAGCAAAAGATTGCAATCATAAAAGAAAATGCAGCTAAGTATAGGAAAGCATCAAAGAAGGAAAAGAAAGTGATACTTGACGACCTATGCAATACCCTGCATATGACGAGAAATTATATAGCCCAACTTCTAAGAATGTACGGCAGGGAAATATGTTTCAATGGTATAAAGTTCATACCAGAGGTTGATGAGGAACGAATACATAACAGGGGAAGGAAAAAGATATATACTGCCGAGCTCGTCCCTTTTTTAGAAAAGATTTGGCAGGCTTCCGGTTTTGTCTCCTCCAAACATCTTTACTATTACATACAATATAATGCTGACAAGCTACTTGATAGCGAGGAATTGAAAGACTTAAAACCCGAGGACAAGGAAAAACTTCTCAAAATGAGTGCCTCCACTATAGAGAGATTGTTAAAGCCTATAAGGGATAAATGGAAATTAAAGGATAAATATAAAAGCAATCCCTTCAGCTCAAATGTGAAGAAATCGATTATGGTAGAGAGCTATTTTGATAAGCAGAAGGAGCCGGGGACCATAGAGGTAGACCTATTATATCATAGTGGGGAGTCGGCGAAAGGCGAGTTTGCCTTTACCCTTACCGCTACGGAAATAACCACCGATTGGACGGAGTTGCGTTTGCTCCCCAATAAAGCGATGAAATGGGCTGTGGAGGGGATGAACGATATAGTAACGAGTATGCCGATACCGGCGAAGAGGATACATGTAGATAACGGCTCAGAGTTTATAAACGCCCATATGTATAAATTCTGTCAAAGTATGGGTATAGAGTTCAAGCGGTCTCGCCCCTATCACAAGAACGATGCCCCTTATGTGGAGAGCAAGAACTGGTTCCTTGTCAGGCAGTATACCGGTTGGCGGAGATATGATAGGGAAGAGGAGTTTGCAATACTTTCCGAGCTTTTGAGGCTTTTAGCATTGAGGCACAATCTTTTCCATCCGACGATGAAGCTCATAGGCAAGATTAGGGAAGGCGGCAAAGTTAGAAAACTTTATAATATAAACACACCCTACGGGAGGGTATGTTCTCTTCCCAATATCCCGGAGGAAGAGAAGGAGAAGCTAAGGGCATTACGGGAAGAAATAAACCCATTTGAACTTTCAATGAAAATAGAAGAGTTAGTGAAAAAGCTTGACACAGTATACCAAAATAAGGTAAGGAGGTATAACAATGAATAAACATATTAAAATTTCAAATCAATTTAATTATGACGAAAGACGGTTCTTGTTCAATTCCATAACATTTGGGACTCCTTCTAATTCCCTATCCTCTGCATAATCTCTGCGAGGAGCGAAACGACACCACCTTCTTGTCATTTCAATCGATAGGAAGCAATCTCTTTTTTTTCTTGACTCCCAAAAATAGAGATTGCCATGGCTTCCCTTTGGGAAGCCATGGCGATGACAGAAAAGAAAACCCCCCTTTCTTTTTTGGCAAGTCTAATATCTTTATGAAATTATTCAGTTGCTCGTTCAATCCCATAACAAAGTAAGAGAAACTCACCCTCACACCCTTTCACTTTTATCAATCAACGATTATCTCTAAATTTGCCCGAGGCACTATCACTCGCTCGCCATTATCCAGAAGAACCTCTGCTACCCTAGCTTTCGCTCCCGTCTCCAATATCTTCGGCTCGGGCGGTAAAGCAACAACCTTCCCCAATAAACCAAAATATGGCTCCCTTATAACCCTAACCCTCGTTCCCTCAAAAAGCTGACCCATAAGCTTTACCTCAAAGACTGGCAACTCCTCTTTATGGGGAATTATTATCTCCGGTCGCATCACTCCAGCTCTTATCTGCGTCGCTCCATTTATTGAAGCGAGAAATCCATCAAATCTCTTAAACAGGTTAAATGCCCTCTGGGAAATTGGGAGATTGCCAAATCCCTCCATTATAATGATTGTTAAAGGTATATCCTCCTGCCCCGTTATCGCAACACCTATATCGTAGCCAAGAAAATCCTTTAATACCTCGTCAAAAATCCCACCAACAACCACACCCTTAACCCCCACCTCGGAAGCCCTTCTCAACATCTCACCCTCTATCGTTCCTCCAACGATAACACATCCCTTTAGCTCTTCCTTTATTTCCCCTATGGGCTCGGCGGGAGAAGACACGATGACTTTTAATTTCCCCCATCTTTCCCCGCCCACTCCGAAGATTCCCTGCAGAAATGCCCCTTTCGTCTCAACTATAACCCCCTCATTCGGCAAAATCTCCATAACCTCGCCTTCCACATAGGCTGGAAGCAACAAGGGTTTGGGCTCTTCCCTTATCGTTATGTTTCCCGTGATGGGGGAGATGTTCTCAATCGTGCCCTTTATCGGCGAGCGAACAAACTTCTTTGAAAGCCCGAAAAAGGATGTAGAGGAAGCTATCACCTCGTTTTCCTCCACTTCCTCGCCCACTCTTTTTAAAAGATACCTCTCTAAATCCTCCCCAGCCACTCCGAGAATTTCCCCCGCTTTCACTATATGGGCTGGTCCCGGGAGAAAAGCACGCGCTACCACGCTCTCGGGCTTGACCCACTCCCCAATCCCGACCAGAACCTCCCCTTTTATGGGTAGCTTGCGGATTTTTCTCAATCTCGCATAGGGTGTAATCGTTAAGCCGGGAGTATAAGCTTGACTCATCTCGCATCACCTGGCAAGGGAAGGGAGAAAGCCTGATATGTTCTCCTCAGCCATTCCTTTCTCTTCTCCTCCTGAGAAGGAATTTGCAGCGGTCTTCCCCTGCAATCTACTATCAATCCAACTAACCCTCCTCTCAATTTCCGCACAACTTCTCTCCCTTTCCCCTCTCCCAAGTCCAACGCTCTATGTGGTTTGATGATGAATTCCCCTTCATCCTTCAAGGGGAAAACCCTCACCTCTCCAAACCTCACTTCCCCAAGGCTTTCTTTTCCTTCAATGGAGACAGCTACCTCTCCTTCCTTGATATTTCCAATGGGAGCGACGAGAGAGCCGAGGGGAACAACACAATCCCTCCAGAAAATTTCTTCCGCTACATCAGGCAAAACAGAGGATAGAACACCAAGATGGGGCATCATAAATATGCTGTCAACTGCGAGATAGGTTATCCCCGCTGGCTGGAAAGCATCTATCATCATTAATGCTGCTTGGGCTCTATTTGGGGCATGAGATAGCACGCCTCCCGAGCCGATAATCATATCAACTTTGCTCATATCTATAAGGGTTTCTCCACCCGTAGTTTGAACGAACAAATCACCCACCGTTCTCTCCCTCTGCACTCCGACGAGACTTCTCGCCAAGGATTTATGATGCTCAAGCGCCAACCTGAGCGCCTCCCTCGCAACAGCCTGTTCAATGTTGAGGTCTTTAAGGGTTTGGGGAATAGTAGTGGGGCGTATCATCTTATTTCTCAGGGAGTTCTTTATCTCCTTAGGGAGAACATCAAAGGGAAGCCAGCGCTGGATAAGGGGGATTGTCGCCTCCACCATAACATTACAGATGGAATAAGACATTCCCAGATTGGCGGAGACAGTTCTATTATAAGTTTGAGAGAAGACGGAGAAGACATCCGTCGTTGCCCCTCCGATATCTACCGCCAGGACATTGCCTCCAAGCTCTTTAGCCAGAAGCTGAACCATA
>Ga0272448_1006117_pt1 | contig 13076 bp, 14 predicted proteins | sample YNPCB0191_FD_202220 | JGI IMG/M metagenome (GOLD analysis project Ga0272448, IMG submission 202220) | Hot spring sediment microbial communities from Yellowstone National Park, WY, United States - YNP-CB-019-1 | ecosystem: Environmental > Aquatic > Thermal springs > Hot (42-90C) > Sediment...
ATATCCTTATCTCCTTCATAGGCTCACCTCCTATGCTTTTATTGGTTGAAAATGGTATAGGGTGAGCCTTAATTATTTTCTATCACGGAGTTAGGGATGCTTCCATTCCTTGACAAATACTGATTCCATCATTAACTTAATGTAGAGGGAGAGGTATATACTGATTATGGAAAGACTCAGTGATAGAGAGTTGACAGTCCTCAATCTCATAATGGAAAGCTATATTGTATCAGCTGAACCCATCGGTTCCCGGTTCATTGCACACATGATACACAATAGGCTGAGTCCTGCTACAATCAGGAATATCATGGTAGCCCTTGAAGAGAAAGGCTATCTCTTTAAACCCCACGTTGTGGCAGGAAGGCTCCCCACCCATAAGGCATTCAGATTCTATGTGAATAACCTTCTGAAGGTAAAGAGCCCACTACGTGAGGAGATTCAGATTATTGAGAGGCTCTTAAAGCCACGCTATTCCTATGTTGAGGAGATTATGGAAGATGCTTCCAGGGCTCTTGCAACCCTGTCACAGTTTACCAGTATTGTTGTGGAACCAAAAATAAATACCATGCTGTTCAAGGAAGTAGAGTTTGTGAAATTATCGTACCATACAGTCCTTGCACTCTTTGTAACATCATCTGGCATTGTTCACACACGGCTTGTCAATACCGAAGAAGATCTTGACAAGGATTTGCTTATTGAAATGAAGAACTACATGAACGAAAAATTTGGTGGCGTACCATTTTATGCGCTGAAAGAGGGTATCATAGAAGACCTGAAACAGGACAGGGAAGTATACAATAGACTCCTCAAGAAGATACAGGAAGCCCTTGAGAATATAATGGAGGAAGGGTACCAGAGAGATATTTATATTGAAGGTACTTCCACGATGATAGGTGCACCTGAATTTTCTGATATACAGAAGCTCAAGGAACTGTTTAATACCCTTGAAAAAAAGGAAAAGCTTTTGAGACTGCTGGACAGTTTCCTTGAAGAAGAAGGTATCAGCGTTGTTATCGGAAGCGAAATCAATATCCAGGAGATGCATGATATGAGCATCATAGCGTCTCCGTATAAGATAAGCGACACAAGTTATGGCATCGTTGGTGTTATGGGGCCCATACGTATGGATTATTCAAAAATCATTCCCCTTGTAGATTATACAGCCAATAAGGTGACAACTATATTAAAGACAATGTGAGGGATATTGAGCCATGGAAGAACGGGAACAGCATGAAGTGGAAAAAGAAAAAAAAGAACAGAATGATGCTCAGGTAGAAGAGCATACGGAAGAGCCAAAAAAGAGAAAAAAAAAGGATGAAATCATAGAGGAATTACACAAAAAGATTGAGGAAAAGGAAGAGGCTCTTAAAACACTCCACAATAAGCACCTCTACCTTCAGGCAGACTTTGAAAATTTTAAAAAACAGAAAATAAAAGAAAAGCAGGAACTCCTTATGTTCGGGAACGAGGTTCTTATAAAAGAACTTCTTCCCATACTCGATAACCTTGAGAGAGCCCTTGAGCATGCTTCCACACCAGAGAATTCAGAAAGCATTGTGGAAGGTGTTAAGATGATACTCAGCGAATTCCTCAAGGTTCTTGAAAAGTCCGGAGTTACGCGTGTAGACGCTATAGGAAAAAAATTTGATCCCACCCTTCATGAAGCAGTATTTCAGGAGGCACGGGACGACGTAGAGCCTGGAACTGTTATATCAGAGTTCCAGAAAGGATACCTTTTAAACGGACGATTAATCAGACCATCCCATGTAATTGTATCAAAAGCACCGGACATTCAGTAGGCTGAGGTCAATAAATGAAAAACTTATATGAAATACTCAATGTCTCGCCAGATGCTTCTGAGGAAGAGATTAAGAAGGCCTATCGAAAACTTGCCTTAAAATACCACCCTGATAGAAACCCGGGCAACAAAGAGGCAGAAGAGAAATTCAAAGAGATCAATCAGGCATATGAAACACTCAGCGATAGGGAGAAACGGTTTCGCTATGACAGGTTTGGGACGATTGATGAAACAGGAAGTCCCTTTGATTTTGGTTTTACTCGACATTTCGATGATATTTTTAATGATCTCTTCAGTGATTTTTTTGGTGGCCAGAGACAGAGGTCACGAAAAGGTGATGATTTACGATATAACCTTGAGATTGAGTTTGAAGAGGCTGTCTTTGGTGTTGAGAAAGAGATAGAAATCCCCAAAGAGGAACGGTGTACAGCCTGTAAAGGCACACGGATTGAGCCAGGTCACGAACCTCAGGTATGCAGGGCATGTGGCGGCAAAGGACAGGTTCGCCAGAGTCATGGTTTCTTTATAATCAATCGCACCTGTGAACATTGTAATGGTGATGGGTATATTATTAAAAACTTCTGCAAGGCGTGCAGGGGCAAGGGCTATGTGAGAACAAAGAAACGGTTGAAGGTAAAAATCCCGCCCGGTGTTGATACAGGAACACGGCTTAAGATCAGGGGAGAAGGTGCCCAAAGTCTCAGTGATACCCATCCTGGCGACCTCTACGTTGTTTTGAGGGTAAAGGAACATCCACTATTTAACAGGGAAGGCGATGATATCACCATGCGCATTGATGTGAGTTTTCCTGTAGCATGCCTGGGAGGCGAAATCACGGTGCCCACACTTGAAGGGAATAGAACCCTTATTATTCCTCCGGGGACACAGCCAGGGAGTATTTTAAAGATAAAAGGACTGGGGGTTATCAAATCAAATGGCTATGGCAGGGGCGATCAACTCATATACCTCAATATTAAAGTACCAAAGCACCTTACAGAAAAACAGAAACAACTTATGGAAGAACTGGCACGGGAGTTTAACGAAGAAATAGTGACCCCCCGTAAAGGATTCAAAGAAAGAGTCAGAGAATTCTTCGAAGGCGCAGAATAAGCCTCAGTCTTTCCACCCCATCGTTGTTTATCAGGATGTGTCCAAATATTTTTTTGAAACGGGAATAACAAAAGGTTTTCCTGAGAAAGGATTTTCCCGTACAAGAACTACCGTATTGTAGACCTTCTCAATATTCTGATAGGTAAGCGTGGTTGATGGAGGTCCATCAGTATGAATTCGGCCCTCTGACAGAAGAATAATTCTCGAACAGAACTCTGATGCAAGATTGAGGTCATGGAGCACCATGAGGATGGTCAACCCCTCGCTATGGAGATGCTGGAGTATCTCGAGGGTAAGCATCTGGTATCGAATATCCAGATGGCTTACTGGCTCATCGAGAAGGAGAACCTTTGGATCCTGGGCAAGGCACTGGGCAAGAAATACTTTCTGTTTTTCTCCTTCTGACAGGGTATCAATCTTTCTTCCGTATAAGGATTCCATATGCATTATGTTCATAATGTCGTGCACAAACTCCCTGTCGTGGTCACCATAGATAGAAAGCCTACCAGCATGGGGATACCTGCCCATGACAATAAACTCTTCCACAGTGTAAGAAAAGGGTATGTCAAGGGAATGAGGAAGGGTCGCTATATAGCGAGCAAGGATTCGCCTGTCATATTCCCCCATATCAGTGCCCATAAACCTCACGTGTCCGTGTTGAGGTGTGAGGTAGCCAGAGAGGACACGAAGGAGGGTGGTCTTCCCTGCACCGTTGGGGCCTATAATTCCTATAAGCTCTCCCTCGTGGATGTCAAGGTCAATTTCCTTGAGTACCTCGTGGTGTGTATAACCGTACGATACATGACGCAGCGAATAGAGGCTATCTGTACTCATGGTCTTCTCAGAATAACAGTAAGAAACGTAAGACCTCCGAGCATGGCAGTGACAACACCCACCGGTAGTTCAACAGGATAGAGGAGGTACCGGGCAATGATATCTGACGTAATGAGGAAGAAGGCTCCACCGAGATAGGAACTGAGGAGCAGAAAAGAATGGCTTGCTCCTGTAATGGTGCGTAATATGTGTGGAACAACAAGGCCAACAAAACCTATAACCCCGGAGGCTGACACACACAGGCCAGTGACAATGGATGATAGGAGGAAAAGCGTCTTGTACATCCGTGGTGGATTTATCCCGAGATACTGGGCCTTTTCACTTCCAAGGGAGAGAATATCGAGTTCTTTACCAAACAGCAGCATGATGATTGCCGGTATAAGAAATAAAGGAATATACGCAGGAATAAGATTGATATCAAGAGAGGAGAGATCTCCCATGAGCCACATGAGTGTAATCTGCATCCTGTCAGGATCGAGTATGGAGAATAAGAAGAATACCACGGCAGAAAAGACAAGACTGACTACAATGCCAAAGAGTATCATGCTGTTGGGGTGAAAGAATCGTTTCCGTGCCAGAAGATAAATAACCATAACAGATGCCATAGCGCCTGCAAATCCCATCAAAGGATTGGCATAGAAGGAACAATAACGTTCCAGACCTATGAGTGCTGAGAGGGTAACGCCAAAGGTGGCACCACCAGAGAGACCAAGTGTATAAGGCTCGGCAAGAGGGTTTCGCAGGATTGACTGAAGTATAACCCCGCATATTCCGAGAGAGCCTCCCACAAAGAATGCTAAAAGCGTTCTGGGCAGTCTCACCTTTCTCACAACAGGATCAATTCCACTGTCAGTCCAGAGACTTTTCATGACATCCACAACATTCTTTCCATAACTGAGAGAGAAGAGTATGGCAATAATAAGGAGGACAGTAAGCAGGACACATACAAAGATTCGACTGTGCTTTACGTGTCTTTCATGCCGTGTATGTGGCTCCTCGCTCATTGTCTGGTCTTTCCACCCTGCAATGCGTCATTCAGCCGTTTCACAGCCTCAAGAAACGTAACCGGTGTCGGGCTGCCAACCACATAGGAATCCATGATTACAAAGTGGACATTGGTGATAGAAGCTTTCCATTTTATCATTTCATGTTCCACTGGATAACCCATATCCATAAGCACAATGACATGTGGTTTTTTTGTTACAACCTCCTCAATACTTACCCGGGGATAGGGAGCCTCTGTTTCTATAATGTTCTTGGCCCCTGCATAGCGTATGATATCGTTTGCAAAACTGGTTTGAGATGCAACAATAAGAGGGTTCGCACCCACCTGCCAGAGCACCCGTAATGGTAACCCCTTTTTTATGGAACGAAGGGAATGGTGTACAGTATCCACAATACGCCTGCCTTCATCCTCTTTATCAACAAACTGGGCTATGATAATAAAGTTTGTTACGAGCTCATCGAGATTCTTGGGTCGTGAAAAATAATAGGTATACATATTCAAATTCTTCAGTTTATTCATGACCATGGGAGGATTTCCCTCCCGTGTGCCAAGGATGAGGTCTGGTTTCATAGAGACAATCTTTTCAATATCAGGTCGTAGCGGTGTCCCTATCTTTGTTTTCTGTGTTGCTGCTTCCGGTCGCTTGCACAGGGTGGTGACTGCAATCAATTTATCCTCTGCTCCAAGGAGATAAATGGACTCGGTGATTTGTGGTGAAAGAGATATAATACGGTCATATCCTGAAGAAGAAAGAGGGGAAAAAAGAAGGAGAAAAACGTACAAGGCAAAAGGTAAAAAAAGCAATTTTAAAAAAACTTTTTTATCTCTGTACACAGTTCCTCCGGTATTACCACACTCACGGGTTCTGACAGGATAGCCTGAAAAAAGTTTAGGTCCGGTGCATAATCCCTCACATTGAGAAACGTTCTCGGTGCAATCCTGAAGTGGCAAGAGAAAAACTTTTGTTTCTCTTGTCCAAAGAAGAGGGACGCATTAAAGCTATAAATGTCCGCCGATACATAGTATGTAAAAATCTTGAGGAGTCCTGAAACAAGATCACGAATGTGGTTCTCTGTAAAATCGTTGATACACAATACATCAGGAAAGATACAGATAATGTCACCGAGAATGCCGAGAGGAACAAATGATGTAAGCCAGTGGGCACTGCCTGTGGTGCCTATATAGCGCTTGTTGTGTTTTGATTCTTCTGCTACAAGGGTTGACCAGTAATTTTTCCCACAGGTATTATAAAATCTCTCAGACCCTTTCAGTTCATCCATGAACTGGTTTCCCGGAAAGGCTGTTGCAAAATACTGCTGGTGGGGATGGACAAGCCCACCACCTGACGGTGGCATGTAATTCCATGTCATCAAATGAAAGGGGAGTGTGGGTTCAATAGATTTAATATGTTTCAGGAAGTCTATGCCAAGGGAAAGGGCATCTGAAAGCATGGATTCATCAAATTGATAGAGGGGTACCACATGTTCGTCGCCCATTATCATGACTCCACTTCGCACATCATAGGGAAACAGGTTCGGAATAAGACACGCACTGTTTTTTATCAATCTTCCCTGTGGTGAAATCTCCTCAGTGAATTGAGGTGTATATTTGTCCCTATTTTCCGGGCAGAAAGGACAGAAACCTTTTACTTCAGGTGTTGCGTAGGCAGTAAGTGGTAATTTTTGAGGTTTTATTGCACCAAAATGGGAAAGATGGCCTGTTCTCCCGGTGAGGGGGTCTATGCGTACCTGAAAATGTTCCACCACCCTTTGAAAATTTTTACGGGGATGGAGGAATGTGCTTGCTGACTCAATAATCTGGAATTGAATTTTTGAGGACATACACCACCTTCTATCATTAGAATTGTTATGTGCAAGGAAACTATAGCAAAAAATTATTGGCTCTGCACTATTTATCTATGATACTGTTACTTATTCCAGGCATGGAGGGAACATGCATATATATGTGGTAAGACACGGTGAGACACAGTGGAATAAGGAAGAGGTTTTCAGGGGCACACAGGATATACCACTCAATGAGACAGGCAAAAAACAGGCTGAAAAGGTGGGAAGATACTTTATTGATAAGGATGTCGTACGCATAGTATCAAGTCCGTTGGCAAGGGCACGGCAGACAGCAGAGGCAATCGAGAGGGCAGTGCATAGACCTGTTGAGACCATGGATGAATTTATTGATATGAATTTCGGTATCTGGGAAGGACTTTCATTGCACACAGTAAAAAAGGAATATGGAGACGAATTTCAAATATGGCGGAATACACCTCACCGGCTGAAGATAGAAAAGGGTGAAACCCTTTTGCATGTGAGAAAAAGAATGAAAAGAGGATTCGAAAAAGCAGTGGAAGGTGGAAAAGGCACGATTATCATTGTGACACACAGAGTCTTATGCAAGCTCATAGTTCTTTATGCCTTCCGTATGCCGAATAGCCATTTCTGGGATATAAAGTTTGACCCTGCCTCCATTACCCTTATTGAAAAGGATGCAGAACGATTGACAGTCTGTTTCTTCAATGATACCTGCCATCTGAAAATAGAGGACAGGGTAAAAGGATATAAAGATTTTTAGGAAGAAATAGGGTGTGATGTTTTTGCAACAAAGAGTAGTATGGGGATTGAGGCAAGTTGTACAAAAACAGAAAAGAGAATAAGGAGGGGAATAGAAAAATCGTATAACATGCCGAGTAGAGCACTCCCTCCAAACCAGAAGATTCCAAAGCCTGTATTGAAAATCCCATAGGCAGTTGCACGTTTATCACGGGGAACCATACCTGCAACGTAAGCCCGCATTACAGATTCCTGGACACCCATCCCTGCACCCCAGAGTACCATTCCGAGAAGCGTTGCATGGAAACCACCCAGAAACACAAGCGGTGCAAAACCACACGAGATGAGTACAGAGATGATAACTACACCCATCCCCTTTCTGTCGTAGAATCTGCCACATATCAAGGCAGCAATAGCATCTACTGCCATGGCAACTGAATACAATAAGGGTATCCAGTCTTTTGAGACCACGTGAGTCTTGTTGAAATGATACCCGATGAGGGCAAAGTCTGCATAGCCTGCGGCAATGAATCCCATTGCCACACAATACATCCAGTAGGCCTTCGGAAACCCTTTTGTTTCAAGTTCAGGCACTGTGGGTTCAAGAGTGCGAGGACGAGGATACACCATGCATGACACCATGAGTACTGCCATAGTAAGAAATGCTGGTATAGCGAGTGTGGCAAAAGCGGTTCTGTACGTTCCTCTGAAGAAAAATACTGTTGCAACAATAAGCGGTCCCATCATGGCACCGATCTGGTCCATAGCTTCATGCAATCCAAACCCCCAGCCCCGGCCAATTGTTACTGTGGCATGAGAAAGCATTGCATCGCGAGCAGGAGTGCGTATGGCTTTACCTGTGCGCTCCAGTATCATGAGTGCTGCTGCCACCTCCCATCTTCCTGCAAAAGCTAAAAGGGGTACCGCAAACATATTGATGGCATATCCAGCGATTGCAACAGTCCAGTATTTCCCTGTTCTGTCTGTTATGTATCCTGAAGGAAGTCTGAGGATGTAGCCTATCAGTTCCCCCAGTCCTGCCACAATCCCTACTATTGTGCCACTTGCACCGAGCGTGGCAAGGAATGGTCCTCCGATGCTTCGTGCGCCTTCGTATGCCATGTCTGCAAAGAGGCTCACGATACCCATACAGACAACAAACATCATTTTCTATTACCCTTATGCTTTATCGTATTCTTTATGATTTCAAAGCTTCCATCTTTTCTTGAAGGTCACGTATGAGACTTTTGATGGTATCGGTTTGTCCGCTTGCCTGGGAGAGAAGGGCGTCGATTGTTGCTATTTCATCATGCACATACTGGAGTGCCTGATTTTTCATTTCTTCAATCACTTTATTAATACGTACTTCCCACTGGTATGCGAGGCGGGAGAGGTGTATCTCCACAACCCTGGGAATCTGTTTCTGAAAATGTTTTTCAAACACGCCCCTGAAGATACACATGGGGATAAGAAACCAGAGTAAGTCGAAATGGAAATCAAAAACCTTTGTGAACCCCACGTCAGGATGGCTGGGTTCAGACACTTCAATCACCCAATCAGGGCTGCTCAACCGTATCCCCAGCACCTTTTCTATGTTGCTATCGAGGAGATTCCTGAAGAGCGCCACGGACCGTGATATAGCTGACTGGGCTTTTTTCAGGGTTCCGAAAAAGTGCTTGTACTCATTTTTTGATATCCGTCCCAGTTCCTCTGTAAGGATTTCCATAAGCCATTCTTCATATTTTCTTGTGAGCTTCCAGAGATTACCGTTCCATGTTGGCATTTCTTCTGATAATTTTTTATGTAATGTTGCTGTGAGATGAGATTTCTGCGTATTTTCAAGATAGGTGGCAATGAGCGTTCTTGTCTGGAGCTTATTTTCCCGTGCTATGAGAAAGAGTTCTGACTGGATGAGGTCGTAGTTCACCTTTTCATCAAGGATTAGTTTTTTTAGTTCTTCGCGGTCACGGTCAGCCTTGAGAGATGTTTTGAGAGCAATATCCAGATATCCGATACAGCTTCTCACGAGGGAACGGATTTTATGCTGGAAGATACCCCTGAACTCTGCATCACGATTTTTAGATAAATTCAGGAGAAGATGGTCGAGCCACCGTTGGAAAACCTCAGTTTCACGTACCGTTGAATAAAGGAGAACTTGAAAATCCCTGTTTAATTCACGCTTTAAAGTTTCTTTGAAAAATTTTACCACCTCACCCTGCTGTTCAGGTGAGAGAAGATCCACTTTGGTCAAAAGGAGCACCACCTTTGGCGTGTATTCCATCAATTCCCGTATAAGCTGGAGGTCATTTTCAGAAAGGGGGCGGTCAGAGCTTATTGCAACAATGGCTGTTCCCACATTGGGAAGCCACTCTTCAGAGATGGCTGTATTATATTTGAAAACGCTTCCAAGTCCTGGTGTATCGACAAATCTCAAGCCTGCATAATTCTTCAGCGCTGGATGTTCTATGTCCACGAACTCCACATTTTTTTTATTTGCCGGGTTTTTCGCCTCTGAAATAAATTCGTCTATCTCCTCTATTGTTACCTCAGATTCTTTCTCATCAAAATACCTGATCATTGCCCGTTCAGATGGTCCGTACTGAAGGCGTGTGATGACAGTTGTAACAGGAATAACGCCCACCGGTAAGATGGGTTTTCCGATCAGGCTATTTATAAAGGAACTCTTTCCTGCCTTGAATTGACCGAGGATCGCAACATCGATAATGGGATTTTCTACAAAAAGGCTTTCACATGCTTGTATCTGCCTGTTAAGAGAGGTTATGTGAAATTGGTTGCACGCAGTGCGAATGGTACTGAGAATGTCTCGTGCTTGATTGTGAATGGAGTCACCTGTAAAGCGTGCTTTCTGATATTCCATAAAACTCCTCCTACAAACCTCTGTGGGAATCTAAACAAGAACTATTTCACAGAGAGTTATTCATTATAGGTAGGAGTCATTAGCCTGATATGGCACTTATACGGTGGACCCCATCACCGCATATTAAATACTATATTTTTCACATTCATTCAAGACATTAATTGGAAGGCCTATACATACTTTTGTCAGTGCCGTAATTACCATTGACATCATGAGGTGGTTTGTATTATAAAACAACCAAAGCGGGAATAACTCAGCGGTAGAGTGCAACCTTGCCAAGGTTGAAGTCGCGGGTTCAAATCCCGTTTCCCGCTCCAGAATACGGATCGGGTTGAATCGTTGCCCGCTCCAGAATACGTAGCGGGTTGAATCGTTGCCCGCTCCAGAATACGTAGCGGGTTGAATCGTTTCCCGCTCCAGAAAAACGGATCGGGTTAAAGCGTTACCCGCTCCAGAAGATTCAGTAATAAGTGATTAGTGAAAAGTAAAAAGTGGAAACTTCCCACAATATGTTTTCAAATACACACTATTCACAGATCACTAATTACCAATCACTGACTTTAATGGCGGCATAGCCAAGTGGTAAGGCGACGGTCTGCAAAACCGTTATTCTCCGGTTCAAATCCGGATGCCGCCTCCATTTTTATTATCTCTTTATTCCACAATAAAATCCCAGGCTGCGTCATTTATCCAGAGAGAAAAATATCCCCTGCCAATAAGCCCCTTGGGTTTGATACTGTATACATTATCCTTTATCTTCTTCATATCAAAAGGTATGTCTTTTCCAAAGATGTAGCGATGCTTGCCTAAGGGTGAAGGCTGAAAGAAGAGCAAGGGATTCAAGGTGAGCACACTCAAATCGTACTGCCCAGCAATAACAAAATAGTCAATATCCTTGAGGAGAAAGCGCGGAGGATTGTTGGATTCGATATAGATAACCTGTTCTTGTTCAAATACGATATTGGGCAGAAGCCTTTTCAATTCTTTTCCATATTTAATGTATACCCCCGGTTCTTTCGGAATCATTTTATCGTCTTTTCCATAGACCCTTACGCCTGACAGTAGAAACAGCATAATCAGTACCAGACTTAATGTGAGTATCAATGGTTTTTTCATGTATTTCCTCCAGATATGTAAACTTGTGAAAAAAGGATGCCTTTTCACAGTATTGTAACAAAGACCTTTCGTTCCCGTGGCCCGTCAAATTCCATGAGAAAAATTCCCTGCCATGTACCAAGCTTCAAGGTGCCCTTTTCAAAAGGTACAGTAACAGAACATCCAATGAGAGATGATTTGATATGGGCATCAGCATTCCCTTCCCTGTGTGCATAGGGATAATTATGTGGTGCAAGGCGTTCAAGACCATCAAGTACATCCTTCATGACATCAGGATCCGCTTCTTCATTGATTGTTATGCCGCACGTTGTATGGGGTGTGTAGATATGAACGAGTTTCCCCTCCCTGCCCTTTACTTCCTTTATAATCTTCTGAGTAATATTGACTGCCTCTGTACGCCGTGTGGTGGTGACCTTGATTTCAATCATGTGTATACCTCGTTAGCTACACCCCTTTTTTCTTCTGGTAATACTCTATAGCAGCCCTTATTGCATCCTCTGCAAGAACAGAGCAGTGTTCTTTTGCAGGAGGCAATCCACCAAGGGCATCGAGCACATCCCGATTTGTCATCCGTGATGCCTCTTCAAGGGTTTTCCCCTTCAACATCTCTGTTGCCATACTGCCTGATGCAATCGCTGCACCGCAGCCAAAGGTTTTGAATCGTGCATCGACAATCCTATCATCTGAGATTTTGAGATAGAGCGTCATCATATCACCGCACACAGGACTCCCTGCTTCTCCCACTCCATCGGCATCTTCAATCTCTCCCACATTCCTTGGATGCATAAAGTGGTCCATTACCGTATCATTAAAAGGACCCTGTGGCATACCAACCTCCTCAAAATAGCCATTAGGAATATACCATAAAAGAGTGTGTTTGTGTAAGTCATTCATTTGTCTTGACCTTTTTTATACGAATCTGGTAGAAGATTTGTGGTTTCCAAAGAATAGAAATGTCCATTTCATCCATCATCTTTGATTTCGACGGCACACTCACGCCTCTGACCCTCAATTTTGACCTTTTGCGGGCTGAGATATTAGCGATTGCCCGGACCTATGTAAATGAAGAAAAAATAACTGAGACTCAAGGGTTTTATGTAATAGAAACCATTTATGAACTTGAGAAGGGACTTGACACAAAGGGTAGGGAGTTTATGGAAAAGGCCTTTCAGAGGCTCAAGGAGCTTGAGCTTGAAGCAGCTCATGGTAAAGACCTCTATCCCTATACACGGGAGGTGCTTTCCACACTCAAAAAGAGAAATATAAAACTTGGTATTATAACGAGAAGCTGTATGGATGTGCTCAAAAGCGTTTTTCCTGATATCCATGAGTACATGGATGGAATCACTACACGGGAACATATAAAGCTTGTAAAACCCCATCCATCCCATGTGGCTGAGGCATTGCGAGTTCTCCATTCCACTCCACAGGAATCTATGCTTGTAGGCGACCACCCCACTGATATTATGGCAGGTAATCATCTTGGACTGATAACCGTGGGGGTGCTCACCGGAAGGACAAAGGAAGAAGACTTCAAAAAAGTTGGGGCAACCCATATTGTCAATGATATACGGGATGTTTTACATCTCCTTTAATTCTTTGAACATTTTCATATTTTCTGTATGATTTGTCTTTCAAATAGAAGGAAGCATCCCTAACTCCGTGATTGAAAATAATTAAGGCTCACCCTATACTATTTTCAACCAATAAAAGCATAGGAGGTGAGCCTATGAAGGAGATAAGGATATCCTTCACAATACGTATACCATT
>Ga0272448_1006119_pt1 | contig 13071 bp, 12 predicted proteins | sample YNPCB0191_FD_202220 | JGI IMG/M metagenome (GOLD analysis project Ga0272448, IMG submission 202220) | Hot spring sediment microbial communities from Yellowstone National Park, WY, United States - YNP-CB-019-1 | ecosystem: Environmental > Aquatic > Thermal springs > Hot (42-90C) > Sediment...
CTCACCTTAGCTTGAACATCGAAAACTTGGAAACTCCTATCCAGGCTTTCCACAGGAAAAAACCACCACAAAAAGCAAATACTCCAGTGGAAAAGGAGGTAGTGAAATAATTATGGGAAACTACAATTTGCCTTTTCGTTCAAGCATCCTGTCTAGATAAGGCTTAAGTTTCTCGTTTTCAACTTTAATCCTTTCTTTTCCAATTTCGTTCAACTTAGCAGTCATTTCACGGACAACTTCAGCAAACTTTACGCCTTCAGCAGCCGAAATGTATTCAACTCTGAACCTTTCAGGAGTCAAGCCTAACTTTTGCAGCGTATTTGCCAAGGCTTCCATACGTGCCTTCATCTTCCAGTTTCCATCAATATAGTGACAATCATAAGGAAGGTGGCAAGCTCCAACCAGAACCATTCCTGCACCTTTTCGGAAAGCCTCTAGAACAAACTCCCTGTCAACCCTTCCTGAACACATGACCCTGATTGTTCTAATTGTGGGTGGATACTCAAACCGGCTTGTCCCAGCCAAGTCTGCCCCAGCATATGAACACCAGTTGCAGCAGAAACCTAAAATTTTGTCTTCAGGATTTTCCTCTAAAGCCGCGTTTATTTGGGCAAAAATTTGAGCATCAGTGAAATGCATTTGCGTAATCGCATCAGCAGGGCACTCCGCCACACATGTTCCACAACCATGACACATTGCAGCAATAACCTCAGCTGGCTCATTAGGTTGAACTCTGATTGCGCCGTACGGACATTTTGTTGCGCATATGCCACATTTGACCTTAGTGTTTCGACATTTTTCTGGATCCACGATGGATATAATTGGTTCAATTTTAACAATGGATTTAGAGAGTATTGTTGCTACACGTGCAGCTGCTCCGCTGCCTTGAGCAACGCTGTATGGAATGTCCTTCGGTCCTTGGCATGCTCCTGCTAAAAAAATTCCGTCAACTGCGGTGTCAATGGGTTTGAGCTTAGGGTGGCTTTCCATAAAAAAGCCATCTATGCCTCGAGTTATATTTAGAACTCTTGAAACTTCACTGGCATCTTTATTTGCTACCGCTGCGGTTGCCAAAACGACCATTTCAGCCTCAAGCTCAATTGGTTCACCAAGCAACGTGTCTTCAGCGCGGACGATGAGATTCTTTGCTTGTGTTTCAAGGACCTTTGAGACTCTTCCTCTTATAAAGTTTACACCCATCTCTCGAGCTCTTGCGTAGAATTCTTCATATCCCTTAAAATTGCTTCGCACATCAATGTAGAATACATATACCTCGACATCTTCACCATAATGCTCCTTTAACTGAACTGCATGTTTAAGCGTGTACATGCAGCAAAATCCTGAACAATAGGGGTATTTTTCAACATCTCGAGAACCTACGCATTGAATAAAAGCCACAACTTTAGGTTGTTCACCATCCGAAGCCCTAATAACATGTCCACCTGTTGGTCCAGCTGCAAGAATAAGCCTTTCAAATTCAAGGCTTGTTATGACGTTGCTGTATTTGCCATAACCGTAAATGTTTCCTTCTTCAGGTATATGAATGTCATAACCAGTGGCAACGATTATTGCCCCCACTTCCAATTCAACTTCTTCAGCTTCGAGGCTGAAGTTTATGGCTTGTCTCTTTCCACAAGCGTCAACACACTTGTAACATTCGATGCAATAGTCTTTATTTATTCGGTAAATCAGTGGAACAGCTTGGTCGAAAGGAATAGAAATTGCCTTTCTTACGCCCAGATTCATGTCCCAATCGTTTGGATATTCAATTGGGCAGACATCCCGGCATTCTCCACAACCAGTGCAATTTTCTTCGATTATGAATCGAGGATTTTTTCTAAGTTTAACCCTGAAGTTTCCTACAAATCCTTGAACGTCGAGTATATCTGTATACGAAAAAATCTTGATGTTTGGATGGCGGGAGACATCAACCATTTTAGGCCCCTCAATGCAAATTGAACAATCTAGTGTTGGAAATGTCTTGTCTAGCTGCGCCATATGTCCGCCAATACTCTCGTTTTTTTCAACTAAGTAGACCTTGAATCCCATCTCAGCAAGGTCTAAAGCTGCGTTTATTCCCGCTATTCCGCCACCCAATACCAAAGCCTTGTTGGTAACAGGAACCTCAATTGGCTGCAAAGGTCCAAGAAGCCTTGCCTTTGCAACAGCAATCTTAACGATTTCTTTGGCTTTTTGAGTCGCTTCCTTAGGTTTATTGGGGTGACACCACGAGCAGTGTTCTCGGATATTCGCCATCTCGAAAAGATACGGATTCAGCCCTGCTTCAGCAACTGTTCGGCGAAACGTAAATTCGTGCATTCTAGGTGAACATGCAGCAACTACCACACGATTAAGATTGTGTTCTTTGATTGCTTTTCGAATCTCTTCTTGCCCTGGGTCAGAACATGTGTACCTGTTGTGAACAGCGTAAACAACATCTGGAAGAGTTTGTGCGTATTCTGTGACTGCTTCAACATCCACGGTTCCTGCAATGTTCAAACCACAATGGCACACGAAGACTCCTATTCTTAGATTTTGAGACAACGACTTTTCACCTTAGAAGAAGTTTTTTAACTGATTCACGTGCTTTCCCAGCAGTAATTGTCCTTAATTCTTTGGTTACTCCTTGAACTGTTGTCAGTTTCTCAAGAGCCTTATTCCAAGCTCCAGAGTGTACAGGTGTATGTTTGACCAAATTTCTTTGTAGGCTTATTGCGTCATTGACTGGACAAACAACCTTACAGGTTCCACAGTAAACACAAAACTTCTCATTAACCCTAACCTTACCTTCATCAGAAATACTAAGAACTTCTGGTATGGGACAAATATCAACGCAATCATGACAGTTTTCAGGGCACTTTTCACTGTTTATTGAAATTATTCCTGTAAAATTTTTTTTCACCGATATAGCTCCATGTGGACACTTTGATTCGCATAGACGGCAACATGGACAGTGTTCCTTGTCAATTTCAACTTTCACTGAACGAGTAGACTTGTCAACAGTGACTTTAATAAGCTTAAGAGGACATGCCTCTTCGCATTCAATGCAGTTTGGCGGACATAACGATTCATCAACCGTAATTTCACGTATTAATTTAGGGAAAGACTCTTTATCAATAACGGGAACCCATTTTTCGCCGTTTAGAGTTAACTCAAAAGCGCTAAATGGACAAATTGCCGTGCATATTCCACAAAAAGAACATTTTTTTTCGTCAACAAAAATTGTAGGTTTGTTTGGCTTTTGCCCTGAAGTTTTGGTTGGCCTACAAACTGTTATAGCCTCTTTTGGACAAATAATTTTGCAGATTTCACATCCAACACACCATTTCTGGTTAAGAATGAGTAAGTAATGCTTTGTATACATGAATCGTTCTACTATAAGTTTGTCACCAGATTGCCTTCTTGAAAGCTTGAGTACCATAGGTCATTCTCCGAATGCCTTTTGAATTACGTGATTACGGTTTTCACATTGGAATTTACGAATATTATCGGACTCTTAAATAATAACTTTATGATATATGCAATGAAGGTTACAATTTTTTGGTTCTATTCGAAACAAGAGAAGAAAATCCACACGTCCACAGCCTTTCCACCAATGCCCATATAAAGAAACAAATCAGCACACAATAAAACAAGCAAGAGAATAGGCAAGATGGCCAGAAAAGCTGACCCGACTATATATACCCCCTCCTCTCAAGGCATCTACAGACAATAGGTTTTCTGCATCAAAAAGGCATCAAAAACAAACTAATAAAACAAATACATTACAAATGATTTATTCTCAAAAGTCTAATTGAACATGTGGAAACCATGAAAAAACTAGGCTTTATCGTTAATCCAATTGCTGGTATGGGAGGCGCAGTTGGTCTAAAAGGAACTGACGGTAAAGCAACGCTAGAAAAAGCTATTAAACTTGGAGCTGAACCAGTCGCTCCAGCTCGAGCTAAGCTGTTTCTTTCATATCTGAAGCATCTAAAAAAAGATGTTAAACTTGTCACTGCTGCGGGATTGATGGGAGCCCATGAGGCTCAAACAATTGGATTTTTGTGCGAAATAACGGGTGAAGAAAAAAACAAAACCGATGCTGATGAAACTAAGGATGCATCTAAAAAAATGGTCGACGATGAAGTTGACTTACTTGTCTTCTGTGGAGGAGACGGAACAGCCAGGGATATCATGGATGTTGTGGGGACTCGCCTTCCAATACTTGGCGTACCAACAGGCGTTAAAATGCACAGTGCAGTATTCGCGACTAATCCAGAGTCCGCAGCAAGGATAACGACACGTTTTCTCTTTGGAGAAATCCCAGTAAAAGAAGTAGAAGTCATGGACGTTGATGAAGAAGCTTTCAGAAGCGGTCAAGTATCAGCGAAACTATATGGCTACGTTCTTACCCCCTACGAGCCAGATTTAATGCAAGGTGCAAAAGTCGCCAGTTTAACTTCTGAATACGAGCTTAGAAATCAAGCCGCCATAGCCATTTACGTTATTGATGAACTTATGATGCCAGACACGGTCTACATCATCGGGCCAGGCACCACTACCAGAGTAATCGCAGACTTGCTTAACGAAAAAAAGACTCTTCTCGGAGTTGACATCATAAGCAACAAGATAATCATAGCCTATGATGTAAACGAAAAAATAATACTCGAAAACATCAAAAACAGAAAATCCAAGATTATTGTTACTCCGATTGGTGGGCAAGGCTTCATTTTTGGTAGAGGAAACCAACAAATTAGCCCCAAGGTTATCAGACAAGTCGGGAAAGAGAACATCGTTGTTATTGCCACAAAAAATAAAGTTGCAAACTTAAGAAAATTAAGGGTCGACACCGGAGACCCATCACTGGATAAAGACTTACGAGGGCAGATTAATGTAATAACAGACTATAGAGAACAGACCTTGATGGAAGTCGAGTAGTCCATTTTGACTACGATTTTAGATTAAAAAACTATCTGAAAATCAAACTAAATTGTATCTAGCGTCGCTTAAAGATTTTAGATACAAAAAATGTCCAAAAGAATACTAAAAGAAAAAGAATACGACGAATCCTATGCGTAGGCATGTTTATCTCGCTCATAGAACAAGATTTACCTATTTACAGGTATAAGAATTTTAAAATAAAAACAGTGGCAAATCCTTTTCCAAAATCTTATGTAACTTCGTTCATAATTTTTGTCCAAAAATAACGTTAAAAAAGGAGTTATTCGGAATAATATCCTTTAAGATAATTTTATTATCCATTTTCCTAATAGCTTTTGTGCGCCAAAAATTATTTAATTTAGATTTCCACCTTTATATGAAAATTAGTTTCTGTGAGGAATGATTCGGTGGTTAGAATCACAAACCGGCAGGAATTGTTAGACAATGCTTCCTCGCAAAATAACAGAATGGTTAGGGAGATTGTACTTGACGCTTTTGAAGCATTGTTTGACGCAATTGACCCTAAAAAAATTACAGAGTCTGGGGTTAAATTGAAAAATGATTTTTTGTGCATAGAAGGTAAAAAGTTCGACTTAACCCATTATAAGAAAATTATTGTTGTTGGTGGCGGAAAAGCCAGTGGGTCTATGGCAGAAGCCTTAGAGGAAATCCTAGGAAACTACATAAACGATGGTTTAATCGTTGTTCCCAAAGGAACCTCCGAAAAATATAAGACCAAAAAAATCAAAATCTTTGAAGCTAGCCACCCCATTCCAGACAATAATAGCGTTAGGGGCGCAAAGAAGATTCTTAGCCTCATTAAAAAAGCCAACGAAAACGACTTAGTCATATGCCTTTTCTCAGGTGGGGGCTCAAGCCTCTTAGCCTTGCCAAGAAACAGCATCTCTCTCAAAGATAAAAAGAAAGTAACCGACATGCTCTTAAGATGCGGAGCTACAATCAACGAGATCAATGCTGTACGAAAACACATTTCATCTTTTAAGGGAGGACAACTTGCCAAAGCAGCTTATCCAGCAACCGTCGTAGGTCTTTTGTTATCTGACGTTCTTGGCGATCCACTTGATGTAATAGCTTCTGGCCCAACAGTTCCTGACTCAACAACTTTTAGGGATGCTATAAGTATTCTCAAGAAATATGAGATATGGGAAAAAGCCCCGACGACTGTCAAGAAAATTCTAATGAGCGGAGAAATTGGACTAATTGAAGAAAATCCAAAAAAAGACAGTTACGTCTTTCAAAGAGTGAGCAACATCGTTTTGGGCAACAATCGCCTTGCATGCAAAACAGCAATCGATGCGCTGAAAAAACATGGGTTAAAGACCCTGTTTTTAACTTCTTTCATGGAAGGTGAAGCTAGAGAATTTGGAACAATGCTTGGCACAATTGCAAGAGAAATTTCAGTCTCAGGTAATCCTTTACCTCCGCCTGTTGGAATAGTAGTTGGCGGAGAAACAACTGTCACTGTAACTGGGAGTGGTAAGGGTGGAAGAAATCAGGAAATAGCTTTATCCGCGGCTTTAAGGATCGAAGGAATTGATGATGCAGTTATTGCTTCAATAAGTACAGATGGGATTGATGGACCCACTAACGCTGCTGGAGCACTTGTCGACGGAGAGACGATAAAACGTTCTAGGCAATTAAAACTTGACGCAATTAAGTATTTGAAAAACAACGATTCATACTCGTTTTTTTCGCGTGTTGGAGGATTAATTCTAACAGGTCCAACTGGCACAAACGTTAATGACATAACAATAGTGACCGTAGCCAAGTGCCAATGAAGATGAAGAGATTGTTACTTTTTTATCTCCAAAGTAAATTTCTCAGATGGTTTAGTGCCTGATTCTTCTGTTAGAAATTTCCAGTTTATAGCATATCCGCCTAAAAACGAACCAATTGTATTACCGACTAGTTGAAGAACAACCATGCTAATAAATTCGGAGGTTATTGGATAGTTGGCTACAAACATCATTAACAGAATATACCCTATAGTGCTTATCATCGCAGGAACAACTAATAGCATTTTCAAATTTGCATATACATTGTAACCTGTGTAGACACCACCACAAAAACCACTAGTTAAGTAGACAAGTCCAAATATGAAAAAGGCTCGGGCTATCACGTAATTCTCTGTAAAAAAGGTTACTCCAGCCATATTCATGCTATACAGAAGATACGGAAGCCCATTATATACGATGTCGAGAACAAGAACCGTTATTCCAAAGCATATTGCTCCTCCGATAGCAGTGTGAACTAAATCCATTCGTTCGATTGGACCACGTTTAAAAGGTTCAATACTCATATCTTTACCCTCAGATTTGAAATGAATATTTCTATCTCTTTTAACGAAGAATCGAAGTACTCTTCACTTCCCCAATATGCTATTTGCACTAATTTTTGATTATGAAAATAAGACAGCATCATATAGGAAATGTTTTTTGGAACATCATTCTCAACGTATCCGTCTAGAATTTTGTAAACCGAATACTCTGCTTCATATCCAGAAACCATTTTTGTTCCATTTTCTATAAAGACAAGAGTGGCATTTTCACTATTTTTTCGAATTTCATAATATGTCATATTGACTTCATAATTTATCACTGAACGAACATCAGTTAGTTTACAATTATTCAGAAAGGTTTCTGTTGAGGTTTCATCAAAAATAGATAGACCAATATAAACTATTCTTGAAGGATCAAAAATTATGGCGCTAAATGTTTTTCCAGAAGATTCAAAATTGTATTCCATTGGAGTGCCATACCAATTTTTTGGCAATTTCATTTCAACAAATTGATTTTCAAAGCGCAACAAATCGCCTTCAAGATGGGTTGCTTGCGTGTAATACAGAATGCCCAAGCTTACTAAGACTGAAACAAGTATCAAGATCAGTGTAAGGATGACTGGTGGTATAATTATCGAACGCAATATGCGAAGGTTTAACCTCAACGATATTCCCAGCTTGAATTCAACAGTAATTCACAGTAAGTAAATATAAATTTGACTATAGTCATCTTAAAACAAATTTCGAAAACATGATTAACGCATACGATCAGGTCTATAAACAATGCCACTTGACCCAAAATTGCATCGAAATCCATTGCCAGCAAACGTTTTTTCTTCATGACCCACAAGCTCACCGCTCAAAATTTTTTCAATACCCGATACGAACTCATTGATAAGCGTACTTGGCAAAAGCAAAGAATCAAGATCCGCGTGACCTGGAAGAATAAAGTCAAACTCATCCATCCTAGATTGTAAGCTTTTCAAATTCTTATGAAAATGAGACAAAGGAAGAGACTCTTCTAAATGAAGCCATGTTGGATTTTGAATAGTATCACCTGTAAACAATAACCGATTCTCTTTATCTAACATACAAACTGAACCGGGCGTGTGACCTGGAATGTTAATGACCTCCAAATGTCTATTGCCCAAGTTAAAGACGTAACCTTCCTCTAAGGAAATTACAGAGGGTAATTTTGCAGCCCAAGTGTTTAAATTAACACTATTAACTAATTGCTTGGGAAAAGTATATTGTAAAACGTTCTCCAGCATCCATTGCTTGGTTTCAAGAGAAGGCGGCGTATCAACGAAGGGTTTGTCTGCTTTATGAATGTAAACTCTCTTGAAAAAACTATTTCCAAGGGTATGGTCTGGATGGCCATGACTGTTCATCACTGTTAAGGGTAGAGGTGAAAGGGTGGCTATAATATTTGGAAGATCGCCGATGCCATAACCAGTATCTATGAGAAGGGATTTTTTGTTTCCACAAACTAGATACATCAAATCACTGCCATTCTCATCTATTGCCCAAGTTTTCTCAAATATCTGTTTTGTTCGATATAATTCTGAACCTTGCATTTCTCGAACACTCACGTTTACTTAGGATAGGGAAACTTGTAAATAAAGGTTAAAGAAAACTCCCTCGAAAAATGTTAAAGCAGAATCAAATTAAAGAGAACTCTAGATGTGTTATGTCGATGCTTTTGTATCCAAAAATTGTGTTAGATCGTAATAAAAAGATTCTTTTATTAGTGTATAAACACTTTTCCTTTGTTAAAAAGAGGCGAATTCATGCAAAAACCCTTCTTTTAGCATAGAAAAATAACTATTATGGTGGCATTAGTTATAATTGTAATACATTAATTTTCCAATTAACCAGAAGACTTTTCATATTAATTAAGACAATATTTGATAAAATTCATCAATTTCAAATAATGAAGTTTCTATCTTTTCATCTTGTTAGCTAGTCCCTTCCATCCCATGTGACTGTAATGTGTCGCTATTTGGATGTTTTTCCAATTAAAAAAATCTATCAGATCATGTATGTCAAATCCATATTCAAGTGCCAATTGTGATGCTCTTTGAGCCCTGAACCAATGAGGAAAAATATTCGAATCCAGTTCCCTAATGAGACGATAGACTTGAATTCTACTTATATTGAAAAGCCTATCTGTCCCTAATTTTTTTATGTACTCCAAAAGAAATACGCATAAGGGCTCTTTTAAGTGGATTGGAAAAGTTCTCGTGGCTTTCTTTTTTTCTGTTTCCCACCTTTTTCTTCCTTTTATATCGGTGTATTCTTGAATTTTTTTGTAACGCTTTATTACTGGCATTGCTTTGACAACCAGATACGGTTCTTGGACAATAAAATTGTCCTTTTTCAGCATAAGCACCTCACTTACTCTTCCGCCAGTTTCAAATAAGGCCGAAATCAAAGCCCTATCTCTTTCTTGTTCGCATTTTTTGACTAATTTCAAAAGATAGTCCCATCCACAGAAGCTTTCAATCTCTTCGACACTTCTTTTGGATTTTTTCAATCCTAAAATCACGCCTTGATAACGTGTAACATTATATATGTAATGTTACGTTGGAGTTTGATGTGTTTTTAAGTCTATTCCATATGCGAAAATATATTTACCAAATATTCATTTGTTCAAAAATGGATACAAAAGCATCAACTACTTCAGTAATGATTATTGATGGTAATAAATTGAACTGTTTTCTAAAAATGAAAAAAAATAAAAGTCTTTTATATGCTTTAAGAAATGAGCGTATAACGGATGAAAGGTAAATTAATCATCATTAAAATTGGTACTGGCAGCCTCACTAAGGAGGATGGAAGCCTAGATTTGTCTGAAATGAAACGGTTAGTTGATGATATAGCAAAAATAATTCAGCAGCAAAACAAAGTTATACTTGTAACATCAGGAGCAATTGCGTCCGGCATCGCAGAACTGGGAGTTAGACCTAATCCTAAGGACATTATTTTCAGACAGGCATGTGCAGCTACTGGGCAAAGTATTCTTATGTCGCATTATAGGGAATTTTTCAGATTCTTTGGATTGAAGGTTGCACAGATTTTATTAACAGAAAATGACCTTTCCAATAGGATTTCGTATATCCATACTTGTAATGTTCTTGAGAAATTAATTCAACTTGGTGTTGTGCCGATAATTAATGAAAACGATGTAACCTCGGTTAACGAAATCATACCTGTTATGAAAGGCGTTAAAATCAATTTTAGTGACAATTCAATTCTCTCATCTTTGATCGCCAACGCTGTCGAGGCAGACATGGTAATTATTCTAACAACGGTTGACGGACTTTACACCAGTAATCCAGAAAAACCCGGATCTAAATTTATTTCAATAGTGGAGAAAATTACGCCAGAACTAAGGAATTCTGCTGAGGGAAAAAGTCGCTTTGGAAGAGGAGGCATGAAAACTACTCTTGAGGCTGCTGAGATTGCTATGCGGAGTGGAATTCCACTTGTTGTGGCCAACAGTCACAGACCAAACGTTCTTCTAGATATTTTGGAAGGAAAACGTGTAGGGACATATTTTAAACCTGATGATAAAGGGTTAAGTGGCATAAAACGGTGGATTGTGTTCGGAGCAGGAATAAAGGGTCAAATCCGCGTCAATAAAGGAGCGAAAGACGCCATCATAAAGGGAGCAAGCCTCTTAGCCGTTGGGATTGAAGCTGTTTCAGGGCAATTTCAAATTGGAGATGTGGTTAGCCTAGTTGGTCCGGATGGAAATGAATTTGCTAGAGGAGTTGTAAACTATTCAAGTGACGAGATAAATCAGATTAAAGGATTAAATACTTCAGGAATAAACAAGGTTCTTGGCTATATTAGGCAAAAAGAGATAATCATAAGAAAACGTATGCATTTAATTGAGGGAGAAGTATAGAACATGTCGGACTTAGTTCTTGAAATGTGCAAAAAAGCAAAGCAATCTTCATACTTACTTTCTCAAATTCCTACTGATACAAAGAATAAAGCCCTTCGCAATATGGCAGACGCTTTAGAGAAAAATGCAAAAACAATTATCGAAGCTAATAAAATTGACGTAAAGGCTTCACATCAGAAAGGAGTAAAGGAATCTCTTGTTGATAGACTTATTCTTAACGAGAAAAGAATCGCGAGTATGGCAAACTGTCTACGTGAGGTTTCCCAACTTCCTGATCCTGTTGGCGAAATAGTTAAAACATGGACCATGCCAAATGGTCTAATCATCGGCCAATTACGAGTTCCACTAGGTGTTGTAGCTGTCATATATGAGTCAAGACCAGACGTCACATCTGACGCTTCTGGAATATGCTTGAAATCTGGAAATTCCGTTATTCTAAGGGGTGGATCTGAAGCTATCAATTCAAACATTACAATTGGAGAAATTCTTTCTAAAGCAGCAGCAGACTCTGGAATTCCTAATGGTGCTATTCAAGTTGTACCTGACCCAGACAGAAGTGTAGCTATGCGTCTTATGACAATGCGGGAATATGTTGATGTACTAATACCTAGAGGAGGAGCGGGACTAATCAAGGCGGTTGTCGAGAATTCTAAGGTTCCTGTAATTGAAACAGGAGTTGGTAATTGCCACATCTATGTTGAGAAGGATGGAGACTTAGATCGCGCAATTGACATAATCATTAATGCTAAGTGCCAAAGACCTGGTGTATGTAACGCCGCTGAGAAACTGCTAGTCCACAAAGATATTGCCGAACAGTTTTTGCCCAGAGTCGTTAAGGCACTTAGAGAGCGTGGCGTTGAAATTAGAGGATGCGAAGAAACCCGAAAGATAGTTAAGGACGTTATTCCCGCATCGGAAGAAGATTGGTATACAGAATACTTGGATCTTATCATTGGAATTAAGGTTGTCAAAGGACTTGATGAGGCAATTGATCACATCAACAAATATGGGACAAGACATTCTGAAGCTATTCTTACAACCGACTTTTCAAAGGCTTTAGCTTTCATTCAACGTGTTGACTGTGCCGCTGTTTACTGGAATGCTTCGACACGATTCACTGATGGTAATCAATATGGTTTAGGTGCCGAGATTGGTATAAGTACACAAAAAATCCATGCACGTGGACCGATGAGTGTCCAACATTTAACATCTATAAAATATTTTGTTCTGGGAAGAGGACATATTAGAAATGGGTAATTCAGTTTTTCTTAAATCACAATTTTAAGCGTTTTATCGTTTTTAAAATTCTTGAAGACTACATCTTATTTAGGTGTATCTTTTTTGAAAATGAAAGAATGTTGTTTCTTTCTCTACAAGAAAAGGCACAGAATGTCAGACACCATTATTCATTATTAACGCTTGGTTTGAACGCATATAAAGTGCTTCAACATCAGAAGCGCGTGGGAATTCCGCTACATCTAAAGGGTTATGAGATACAGCTACAGGTAAAAGAGTTGCCTTTAATTGGTGCATCTCCTGTGTTTTAACACGTTTCTCCATTAATTTTAAATTGTTAGACTCTTTTTTCACTTGGCAAAGTTCAATTTCTATCTCTCCATCGATGTTGAATGAGGCGGTTGCCGGTCGAAATTTGATGTTGCCTATACCAACTGGTTGTTTAAGCAAATTCGCATCGACAGTTTTCCCAAATTTTACAAAAGAGGTTGCCGTTAATTTTTTCGGCTTAATCTCCAACTCTTTTACCTTTATGACAAATATCTCTGTTAAAAATCATTTTAATAAATTGGTTGTGTCCGCTAATCGGTTAACTTTTTGAACCGAGACTGGGTTCACTCCTATGTTACGAGAACATACAAAGGAGGTGGAACCCAATCATCTCAGTCCAAACTAAACTGGAGATACATGGAGATATAAG
>Ga0272448_1006122_pt1 | contig 13068 bp, 12 predicted proteins | sample YNPCB0191_FD_202220 | JGI IMG/M metagenome (GOLD analysis project Ga0272448, IMG submission 202220) | Hot spring sediment microbial communities from Yellowstone National Park, WY, United States - YNP-CB-019-1 | ecosystem: Environmental > Aquatic > Thermal springs > Hot (42-90C) > Sediment...
TACCGGCAACTCAAGGATAAACCTTGTGCCTAAGCCGTATTCTGACTCAACCTGAATATTTCCTTTATGGGTGTCTGTGATGATTTTTCTGATAACATAGAGTCCTAAGCCTGTGCCGCGGCGGGAAGATGTCTTGGTTGTAAAAAATGGGGTGAAGAGTTTCTTTAAGTTATCGCTTTTGATTCCTATGCCATTATCTTCAACAGTAATTTCTACAGTAGAGTCTGATTTTGGCAGGGCTGAGATAGTTATCCTGCCTCTATAACCCGGCTCTTTTAAGGTGCTTTTGCGTTCAAGGATGGCGTCGTAGGCATTGTCAATGAAGTTAAAGAACACCTCTTCTAATTGCACGAGGTTACCTTTTATCTTAGGCAGATTATTAAAGTCTCTGTGGATATCTATCTCAGAGAGTTTTACCTTGTATTGCACCATCTCTAAGGTGTTATCAAGGACAGTGCTTAGGTCTAAGGGCTCTAAGGTTGTATCATCCTGGCGGGAGTATTTAAGCAGGCCCCTGACAATCTCTCCTCCTTGAATAACATTGGTCTGGATGCGGTTTAAGGCATGGTTAATCTGATTAATCATCTCCTTGACCTCTGGGGCGCAGGTGGAGGTATCAGTCATCCTGATTGTGTCAATTGTGTCGCCGGCAATCAAGGAAAGGGCGTAGAGTCGGTTATTTATCTGATGGGATAGGCCGTCTGCCATAGTGCCTATGGTGCTCATCTTCTCTGCCTGGGCAATCTGCTCCTGCATATGCTTGGTTTCTTCGTAGAACTGGGCGTTTTCAATTGCTAAGGCAGCCTGGCTGGCTAAGACCTCAAATACATTTATGTCATCGCGGGTATAAACCTGGTTGGAGAGTTTATCCCCTAAGACAATAAAACCCATAAGCCTATCATCTAAAAAACTTGGTATAACAACTGAGGCATTAAGGAGGCGCATCTGCTCTTCTAAGTCAGAGTAGAGTTCAGTTTTTAAATCCTCCTTCTGGCGCTTGATTTCTTCGTAAATTAAGGGTTGATGTTTATAGGCACACCAGACAACAAGGGGGTTTTTGGAATCTAATCTAATGGGAGAGTTCCTTCCTTTTCCTTTATCGCGGCTTACCTGCAGAAGGTATTCATCGGTATCTTTATTATAAAGGTAAATTGCGGCATAGGATATCCTGACTGTCTTGGTAACAATATGGGCTATTAAATCAAGGAGGCGCCTTAAGTCACGGATACGGGTCATACCCAAAGAGGCCTGTTTTAGGGTATTCTGATACCTGCGTTGCTCCTTAAGGAGCCTTGCCTCTGCCCTGCGTTCAACGTAGATATAAATAAATGGCCCTACAGTGGCTAAGACAGCCATAAGCCCCAAGGGTAGCGTCCACCAATAACCTCCAAATATTGCAGTAAGCCTGTTTTTAAGCAAAAAGGCAACTGCAAAGGGAAGCCCAAGGACAAATGTGTAAACCGCAATAAATATGCCTGTGCGGGTAATAGCAACAGTAATGTCCATAAGGCGGTACTTCACAACAGCGTAAGCCATGATTCCGATACCTGCAGATAGAAAAATATTCCCAAAAGGAGGAATTGGTATATTGTACCATAGTGGATAATTAGTGGCTCCTCCGCCAAATCCCAATAAAGCTCCTACAATGAGATATTTAATTTGCACCCTTTTAATACCAGATGCCTTTTTATATTCTTTATACATTATAAATAAGGCGTATGCTATACAATTAAGGTATACTATAATAAGAAAAGGTAGGTATAAAACTCCAGCATCAGGCCAATATTTAAAGAAGAGTTTCGGAGAAACGTTTTTTACAAATAACGGCGTAAAATTAAAGACAAGGAAGATAAAACTCACCACATAATCAAAAATAAGAATCCTTCTCTTTTCCCTATGCCGACCGAGCAGACTAAGTATAAAGTGTAAATATACTACAGGGATATATATCGCTCCAACCATCAGCGCCCTGCACCAAAAAAGTGCCTGGTCTTCACGGTTAGAAATCTGCCAAAGGAAATAACTATAACTCCAAACGCCAATAGCGATTGTCGTCCATCCATAGAGCTTATTTACTATGCCTCTGGGATTTTTAAAATAAACAAACAAACCAAGGACTGAACTTGTAAGTCCGTTAATAAGAGCGGCTAAGGCATAGAAAGTCATATCAACTCCTTAATCTGCTCGCGCAAAACAATAATACATTATCTTAGTCCCTTGGGGTATTATCTGTAAATCTGTCGGCGAAAATCCCCCATCTATAAAAATACGCCTGAACTCACTTTCAGTTCTATAAATAAGGTTCCACTCTGTAGCCCATTCCATCAAACAAACTGAAGAGTTGCTATATTTATCTCCGAAATTTGCGATTGCCATAATCCCGCCTTTCTTAAGTAACCGCTTAAGATTGGCTATTAATCTTACTGCAATCCTTTCATCGAAATAATCAAAAAGACCTGTAGAATATATCAAATCATAATCGTGTTCTATTTCTTGTTTAACATCTTTTTTTAAGGCTATACGGATAGCGTTCTTTTGGAAGAAATTGATATTTGGGTAAGGATTTAAAAGTCGTTTTGCATAATCAATAGCCCTTATATCTAAATCATAACAATCAAAGACAACATTTGAAAAAAGATTATCTGAATCAGCATCAAGTAACTCTTTAATTTCTCTAGCAGGACCTGACCCTAAATCCATTATTCGGATATTTTGGGCTCTACGGTCTTTCACAAAATCATAAATAATTTTTTTGAAGTCATCTTTTCTTCTCCGTGTAGCCTTAGAGGCGGATAATTGCTGAAAATAGTTGTCCCACAAACGGTCAAAGCCAGATGTAACAGGTTGATTTTTATAAATATTGTCTATAATTATAAAATCGCCTGGATAACCCAAGGGTTTCTCAAAAGTCCATTTAGGGTATTCCCCATATAAGAAATAATGTCTGTATCTTTTTTCAAATATTTTTTTCAATTGATATACCTTAGTCTCATTTTTTACTATATTATCTCTCTCAAATTGCAGTAAATCCCTTGCTACCTCATCTACGCTAGCGTTAAATGTCTCCTGAAACTTCGGCCAGTCATCAGGATTTTTTGATAATCGTTCCTGCAATTCTTTGCTTAATCTAATATAATGTTTTACTTCAGAAAATAAATTGAATCTTACAACATCCATCCTACTTTAACACCGCCTTTACCTTATCTACCAGTTCATCAATATCAAAAGGTTTATAGATATAGGCAACGGGTTTTAATGCCTTTGCCTTTTGTTTTATCTCTTCGTCTGCGTATCCAGTAATAAAAATTACAGGGATATTGTTAGAATTCCTTTTTGCTAAGTTTTTCTGCATTTCCTCTATTGCCTCTACGCCGTTCATGCCAGGCATCCTGATATCTGCGATTACCAAATCTATGTCTTCCTCTTCTGTTATTATCAGGGCGTCTTGCCCGTTCTTGGCAACAAAAACCTCAAATTTATTTTTTTCAAGCAATTTCGTAAGCGACTTTATAATCAGTTCTTCATCGTCAATAATTAAGATTTTCTTTGGCATTGTTTACCCCCTGGAATTATTTATCCCGCCTAACCGGCTGTTTTAGAGATTGTTTGCGGATGTTTACCTATTTTTGCTTTCGCAATAGGCAGGCGCACTGTTACAAGCGCGCCCTTGTTTAATTCTGACTCAACTGTAATCGTGCCTTTATGCTTTTCTACTATCGCCTGGCATATGGAAAGACCAAGGCCAAGCCCCTTGCCAACATCCTTTGTGGTAAAGAATGGGTCAAATATCTTTGGCATTATTTCTTTTGGGATACCTATCCCGTCGTCTTTTATTTTAATTTCTATCCAATCGTTATTCTTTGATACTGATACCGAAATGACACCGCTTTTTTTAATCTTTTTTATTGCGTCCCTGGCATTTAAAATTATATTGGTAAATACCTGCTCTAATTCGTTTTGGCTGCCTGTGATTAAATACTCACCTTCCTTTGCCTCGGTAATTATTTTTATATTCTCCTGCTCTAACTGATAACCTAAAAAAGATATTACCTTCTTAAGGATATTTAAGACGTCTATATCGGATAACTCACCTGATTCTAACGGCTTCTTGGCATAGGTCATCAATTTCTGGACTATTGTCCGGCAACGCTTGGTTGCCTCCTCTATTAGAGCCAGAGATTCTTTTGAATCCGAATCAAGTTTTTCAGCATCAACCAAGAGCATCTGCACATTGGTAAGTATTGCAGTTAAAGGGTTATTTATTTCATGGGCAACCCCTCCAGCAAGCGTACCTACAGTGGCTAACTTTTCTGCCTGGACAAGTTGCTTCTGTACCTCTATTAATTGATTTGTTCTTTGCCTGACTTCTTCTTCTATATTTCCATATAACAAAGCGTTTTCAGTTGCCAGGGCAACCTCGCGGCCTAACTCGGAAAAATTATTCAGGTCTTCATGGGTATAGATTTTGCCTGAAAGTTTATCTCCTAATATAAGAATATCAAGTAACTTGTCTTCCAGAATACACGGCACAATTACAGTAGCGTTTAAATTCAGCATCTGTTCTTTTAATTCCTTAAAAACAGAATTCGGGTTATCTTCTGCCTTATGTCTTATTTCTTCATAAAGCAGGGGTTCTTTTTTGTTCTCTAACCAGTTAATCAAGGGATTTTTAATATCTATAGAAGGGGGTCGTTCGTTTTTCAAATTAATGCCGGCTTTTAGGGTAAATCTGCTGGTTTTAGAATCAAGGCAATATATTGCTGAATGAGAAACGCGCACAGCATTGTTAAAAAGGCCTATGATAAAATCCAACAGTTGCTGGAGGTTACGAATACGTGTCATATCCACTGCAGCGCGCCTTAAGGTATCCTGATAGCGGCGTTGCTCGCGTAACAATATTGACACAATCCTTTTTTCAACATAGAAAAATATAAATGGCCCCGAGGTGCCTAAAGCAGCCATTAATATAAGGGGTCCTATCCACCAATTCTGCCCTAATAATTTTATCAACCAATCCTTGCCCAGGGCTACAAAGAGAAAAGGTAAACCCAAAACCAAACTAAAGGTTACTAAAAATATTGTTGTGCGGGTAATAACTACCGCAATATCCATAAGCCTGTATTTGACTATGGCGTAGGTGATCGCAATAAAATATACAATAATAAATAAATCGTGTGGAAATGGTTCAATATTAAAAAAATTAGAGTAAAAATATATAAAACCTCCCATAACAGCAAAAAACGTGGCGATTAAAATATATCGCAATTGGTTTCTTCTATAACCACTCACCAATTTAAATAAATTATATAACCTTATAAATCCATAGATCGCCATTATACCGAAGAACAAAACAAAGATATAATATAATGGACCGGGTATTATTGAACCATTATGGGTATTAAGTTTGATACTTAAAATAAAAAAAGGTGAAAAAATAAATATTAATAACGCAAAGGAAAACAGATAAGATATTCTTATTGAATTCTTTAATAAATTTTTAGTATCTCCAATTACCGCATTTGTAAATTTTAAAAAGAAGGTTGGGACAAAAAGAGCAGCCATATGTAAAAGACGCGCAAATAACAAAGAAAAATGAACATTGTTTATAAATTTTACTCCAAAAGGCACTAAGCACCACATAGCAACAACGATAGTTAGCATAGCAAAAGTTTTATTTTCTGGCTTGTTTCTTTTATTAATGTATACAAAAATAGCCAAAACTATCCCTGTGGAAAAAGCTAATAATGAACTAATAGTAAAAATATTTATTACCTTCATCTAATTACATGATTTTATTGGGTTTGTGCCTTGGCAAATTATAAGCATAATCGTGTATGCTTAAACTCATTAAAAAAGATGTTATGGAAGTGCATTTTTTATGCCATAGAGTTCTCATGGCAAATATAATTCTAGGAATATCTAAACTAAATAATAAAATTTTGAAAGTAAGAAAAATCCTGCCACGGGTAAACATTTTTGCCTTTTTATTTCTATCTCTCACTAAAACTCCTTTATTCCATAGTGCATCTAATCTTTTATATAATGCTACGTAAGAGTAAAGTTTTTGTATTAACCAATAATACCCATTCTGCAAATAATCTGAACTCATCCCTTTTGGCTTAAAGCATACTTTATCAAAATTATAGTTAGACCAATTCCTATCAAAAATTCTATTTTCTTGTTCTAACCTGTTGTAAAGACGTGTGCCAGGAAGAGGAGTTAAAATTGTTAGTTGAGGAAGGGCTATGGGAATATCCATGACAAAATCATAGATTTTTTTAAAAACTTTTTCATCATCAAAATCGTTGCCTAAAATGAATCCTGCGGAAACGGCTATACCAGCGTCGTATATCTTTCTTAAAGCAATACAATATTCATCAATCTTATTGATTTTATCCTTATCCATTAATTCCAGATTTTTCTGAGTAATTGATTCTAATCCTATTAGAAGCTGGCGACATCCGCTTTTATACATTAAATCTAATAATTCCTTGTCTTTGTAAATACTTATTGGAGCTTGCCCCCACCAACTTCTAATCTTTAAAGGAATTAACGCCTCAAAAAGTTGCTTTGCACGGGAAAAATTAGCAGTTATATTATCATCAGCGAAGATAAACTGTTTATAAGGATCGAGTGATTGAAGAAATTTAATTTCATTAATTATATTATCTATGGGCTTAAAGCGTATTTTATCTCCAAAAAAAACTTTTACTGAACAAAATTCGCAATTAAACGGACACCCCCTAGATGTTTGGACGGTAAAATAATTATAATATTTATATTTAGTAAGATCCCATCGAGGGATAAAACACTCCTGTAAATCTGGTTTTATTTCAGAAGTATATATTTTTTTTAATTCCCCACACTTAAAATCATTTAAAATATCCAACCAGATATTCTCTGCTTCACCTATTACTACACTATCTACATATTTCAAAGCCTCTTCCGGCAATGCAGAGGCATGCATTCCTCCTGCTATCACAGTAACGCCCCTGTTTTTAAATTCAGTAGCTATCTCATAAGCCCTTATTGCCAAGGGCGTATTAAAAGTCACTCCTACCAAATCTACTTGTTCCGAAAAACTTATGGGTTCGATGTTTTCATCTACGATGTTAATTTGTATATCTTTCGGTGTAAAGGCGGCTATCGTCGGTAGAGCAAGTGGAGCACCACCGTACTTTTTGTTAATCAATCTTGCAGCTGTTTTCATATCCCAAAAGTTTGAAATTCTATTGCCAGGCGCTATGAGTTTGATTTTCATAGATTATATCTTTGCGTATAGGCAAATCTGCTTCAAAAATAGCCTGATATCTTTAATATCATGCGTCAGTATCTTGTAAACTTTATCCATATCGATTGTCCCGTATTCATGAATAATGATATTCCGGAAACCAACCATCTTTTTCAAGCGACTATCTAAATCTTTTGAAATAACTTTGTGTTCTCCTAAAATATCAAATAATCCAGCCAAGGTGTCAGGCACTGTCCAACCCTGGTCTGAAATTATGTGGCTGGCGATATCAATACACCCCTGTATGGTTAATTGCAGGTTATGCAAAACGATATCCTGCAAATCTGCGCTGTTTTTTAGTTGCGCGGGCGTTATTTGCTTTTTGCCTTTTAAACGCTGAAGACCACGCTCGATATGGTTAATTTTCGCCTTGATAATATTTTGATTTACCATCTGCTATGCCTCCTTAATTTTGGATAGGATACCGTTTTCTATCCTACTTTTTATAGGAAGAAAATCAAAATATTGTATTATTGTCAAGGCTTCAAAATTATGTTCTTTTCTGCCTGGCTTTTCGTAAATTTTCATACCTTCTTTAAGGATATGGTATTTCAAAAATAACGACGCCTGGTTCAGGATAATAATATCTATTTCTTTATTTAAGGCCTCGCTTAGGCTGCTTGCGAGCGCAATCTGTTTATCCATATAATCTTTTTTGCCGACCTTATTATCAAATAAAACTGCAATATCGATATCGCTGTATTTATTTGCCTTACCCTTGATTTGTGAGCCAAAAATATATGCCTTCAGAATAGATTTATCATCTTGAATAATACTATTTATTAAATCAATTTTTTTACTATCCATCTACACTCTCCCCTTCTGTTCCTAATCAGCGCTATGAGTTTGATTTTCATCTGATTGCCTCTTTCACCTTTTCTATCATAGGTGCATCAACCAATTTATCTCCCCAGTAAAAATCAGAGACCTCAAAGCCATGCTTTTTGCCTAATTGCCTTATCTCCTCCATTTTTTCTATGGTGATATTGCCTCTGCCAAAACTAAAATTCTCATAGCGTTTTTCTAATGCCAGGATTATGGATTCAGAAAAACAGCCGTATAGCGTATCTGGCGAAGGCAGGCCTATGTTCATAGGTAACCCCAGAGATGCCGGGGCTTTTGCCAGCCCCCCTGAAAAAATAAGCACATCATCCCTGTGCGTAGGGGAATAAGAAATATTTTTAGGATATCCCACGTCGCAGATTATGGAACCAGGTTTAAACCATTCCACCTTAAGTATAGAAGAAGTGGCGCTGGCGGCGCTGATAACAATATCTGCGTCTCTGACAGCATCTTGATTATCAGTAGTAGCAACAATCTTTGCCTTGCGCATTTTTGATAATTCCGATTTTAGGCGCCGCAGGTTTTCCTTTGTCCTGCCAGTAATTGTAAGTTGTTTTACCTTATCTACCAGTGCCCTGGCGCATCCGCTTCCGATATCGCCTGTGCCTCCTACTATGGCTGCCTTTAAAAAAGCCAAATCCCTGTTTAAAAGTCGGGCAGCCTTAAGAACTCCGTCTATAGCCATTGCAGCGGTAAAGGTGTTTCCTGTTGTAACAGCCACATCCACTTCATCTGCTATCTCCTGCCCTGCCCTTTCAGCAACAATAGATGTAAAACCGCCAAGCGTAACTATGCCTATGCCGTGCTTTTCAGCAATTCTGCATGCCCTGACTACCTTGGAAAATATTGCCCAGATGTCTTTTTCTATCATATCAGGGATAAACGTGGCCACTATAAAACATCCGTTTGTAACCGCCCCTGTCCTGGATTTAAAATTGACAATATCATAGAGTTTAAATGACGGTGTAATGTTAAAGAGTTGGCCTAAAAATTCACGCGAAGGCATTTTAAAATCCGGGTTTAACATCTTAAGGCACTCTACCAGATGGTTAAAGTTATAAAGATGGCCTACAATTCCGAAACCAGCAACCTTTTCTATGTCCCCGCGTTTATAACTGGCGTATCTTATGGATATCAGTCTGCGCTCAAGGGCATCCAGTATGGCTTCAAAATTCCTTGTAAGTAGTTTCTTTATGTAAATATCCGCAAAATCCTTAATTCCAGGAATGCCCACCCTTAAATAAACATCCACTATAACCTCTGTCCCCTCAGGGTGAGCCTGGAATGTCCATTTTCCGCTAAACTCCTCTAAATCCCCTTCTATGGCTTTAAAATAGATGGCATTTTCAGACAGGGCTAAGGTATCCTCTTCTATCCAACTCAATGGAACCCCATCTACCTGCACCCGCCATCTGGTCTTCATAACGCCCCGCGTTCTGTGAATTACTGAAGCCTCTTTAACATTAGGCATATATAAAGGAAATTCCCATACCCTGGTGAGCAGGCGAATCACCTTCCATTTCTGCGTGTTTATCACCCTTGACACCTTTATTTCAATAGAATCTTTATCCGGCATCTAACATCTCCTGGATTCTGTTTCTGACTTTGAAAATTCCCTCCTGTAAATATATATCATCAATCACCTCTTCAAACTCCTTTAACAGGCATACTGGTTTGCCAATCTTTACTTTTATCGGTAGAAATTTTGGAAATTTAGCCTTTACGGGTAAGGCATCAAAAGTCCCTAATACAGCGCAGGGGACAATGGGTATCCCTGTTTTAAGCCCTAAAAGCGCGGTTCCTCTTCTGAATTCCTTTAATTTTCCGTCGCGGCTGCACCTTCCTTCAGGGAATAATCCTATAATTTTATTTTGTTTTAAAAGTTCAATCGCTTCTTCGGAGGAACCGCCTGTTGGCACAACCTCAAGTCTTTCCAAGCACCATTTAAGCAGGGGTATTCTAAATAGTGCGCGGGAAACTATGCAGTGTATTTTCCGAGGGACAGCAGCAGCCACAACCAGCGGGTCTAAAAAACTTGAATGGTTGGCAACAATTATAAAATTGCTTTTAGTGGGCAAATTTTTTAATCCTTCTACCTTCAAACTGAAAAACAATTTTAATATGATGATAGCAATTATCCTGTATATCCAGTACCACATAATCCTATAAACTCGCTAAACTCGCCAACGCGCCAACTCGCCAACTCGCTAACTTTATTAGTATTGCGTATTGTGTAATGAATAATGAGTAATTATCTGTGGATTATAATCACGGATTTAACGGATTTTAAACGGATTACCACGGATTGTCTTATCTAAATCCGTTTAATCCGTGTTTCTTTTAATCCGTGTTAATCCGTGATTAAAAACGCGCTAAACTTCCTTTTCACCTAACAGGCGCCTGCGGAACCCAGACCTCAAAGCCGTATCTGGCGGCTATATCCGCTATTTCCTCAAGTTTATCCAAATTCATACTATCTCCAAGGGAATAATTCACAAAGCGACCCTTAAAAGTCAAAAGCATGGCTTCGGCTAATGATGCGCTTATAATATCTTTTGGAAACCCATCGTCTATTCCAAAATCAACAGGATAAGGCAATTTTATTAAACCGGGATTTATAAGTGTAACATCTAATCGAGGGTGCATTCTTTGGCGCAAGGTCTTTGATAAAGAAATATCGCAGATAATGCTATTTGGTTTAAAATCTTCTATACTAACTTTTGTATCCGCTAAGTCATCTGCTATTATCAGGACATCCGATTCCCTTGCCACTTTAGTTATATCTTCTTCTATAAGTATTTGAGTTTGATTTAAATTGCAAATTTTATCTTTTACATTTTCAAGATTCTGCTGGTTTTTATCAGTAATAATAATTCTCTGAACATAATCTGCCAACTTTCCTAAAGATAATAAAGCAACAGGATTATCTATGCCAATAACGCCAAGGTTAAAATTCTTAAGTTCCATTTTCTTTGATTTTGATACCCTATATATCGCCTCAAACACAGACCAGGCAGTTAAGGCATTGCCGTTGGTAAAAGGAAGTTTTACGGCTTTAGATGCATTATAAATTTTATCCTTTATTATAAAATCACACCCTGCCAGGCCTAAAATATCAGCGCCATAATGCTTAGCAATGCGGCCAGCAGTTATAATTTTATCCAGGACAAATTCCTTCTTTAATGTCAAAAGGTCCTGTGGCAATAATGGGCAGGCCATAATAAATCCCTGAATTTCATCTCCCTGGCTTGAACGCACCTTTTTAATCTTTGATATTTTAAAAGGAAGGATATTCTTTGAAAGGTAGGGGTATATAAAAGGAGGTATAAAATTAATCCAGGGCCAGAACTTTCTTAGTTGCTTAAAGTTTAAAGGATAGAATAGAAAGGCAAAAGTTTTCATCATCCAAGAGGTTAAATTATTAAGTTTTATCTAACGCGGATTTCCTGCGCTCTTTGCCTTGAAGGTTATAGGTAGATTTTTCCTTAATCCACCTCTGGAGATATTTTTTATGAAACCTCCAGTCAGTCCCAATCTTAAAAGCAGGGATTTTCCCTTCGCGGGCGTACTTATGGACTGTAAGCGGATGGATGTTAAGATAAGCAGCCACTTCTTTAGTTGTCATAATTTCTTTATTGTTTTGCATATTCACCACCTTTTACGCATATTTACTATAATCTTATATATATTAATATATACTAATAAAACTATGACTTGTCAATATATATTTAAGAAAAATAGGGACGTTTCTATTTTTTTACTTCAGAAAATTCATTAAGAAAAAATAGAAACGTCCCTATTTTCCGTCCCTATTTTTCGTCCCTATTTTTTATTCCTCTTCTATTGTGGCTAAGACCTCACCTATATTTACTGATTCCCCTTCATGAAAAATAATCTGCGCAAGAATTCCAGAGCAAGGCGCAGGAAGATTAAAAGTGGCTTTGTCAGTTGTCAATTCTACTAAATCCTCTTTCTCTTTTATCTTATCGCCTTCTTTAAAGTACCAGTAAGAAACAGTTGCCTTTTCAATCCCTTCTCCAAGCGCTGGCAAAACTACATTTGTCATCTTAATACCTCCTCGAATAAACAGTAAATCTGCTTTCCGCAAAAATACTTGTAGCATCCGCTATGCCTTGTGGCGGATCCGCGTTAAAATATATTTTTTCTATAATTACATATTGTTTTTCTTACAAAATACTCCCCTGAATTTTTCTATAATATTATCCTTCGCATCCTGAATTGGAATTTCTCTTTTTAAAACAGTCTCCAGGGAAGTCATCGCAATATTCATTCCGCAGGGTTTAATAAAATCAAAACCGGATAAATCATCTTTCTTGATGTTTATACTTATGCCATGATATGTAATCCAATTTTTTACTGTTATTCCAATTGAGGCTATTTTTTTGCCATTGAGCCAGACGCCTGTAAGATGAGGCTTTCTGATGCCAGAAATACCAAAGTTTTCTAAAAAATCTATAGCAACCTGTTCTAATTCACGCAAATACCAATGAAGGTCTTTGTTAAGATAATTTAGATTAAATACCGGGTAAGCGGTAATCTGCCCTGGCCCGTGATAGGTTACATCCCCTCCCCGCTCTACCTCATATATAAAGATACCTCTTTTTTTTAATTCATCGTCAGATACCAGGATGCTATCTTTGCCTGCTAATCTGCCTATTGTAATTACAGGGTAATGGCTGCAGATTATTAATGCCATCCGGGCATAGCCATTTTTAACCGCCTTAAAAACCTCTTTCTGAAATAACCAAGCCAATCTAAAATCAATGAGACCTAAATCAAAGACATCAAAGTCCATAATCCTTGCTTAATGCCTCCTGTATGCCTTCTGATAAAGTGGGATGCGCAAAAATAGTATCCTTTATTTGGGAGATTTTAAGGTTGTTAGATATAGCCAGTGAAAAAATACCAATTAA
>Ga0272448_1006123_pt1 | contig 13067 bp, 14 predicted proteins | sample YNPCB0191_FD_202220 | JGI IMG/M metagenome (GOLD analysis project Ga0272448, IMG submission 202220) | Hot spring sediment microbial communities from Yellowstone National Park, WY, United States - YNP-CB-019-1 | ecosystem: Environmental > Aquatic > Thermal springs > Hot (42-90C) > Sediment...
GACGGTCGCGAGCGCGGCGGGTGCGTTGCGTTCGACTGAGGCGGTGAGTTGTTTCAAAATTTCCAACATCAGCGATTTTTCCTCAAATAGTCCTGCACCTTTTTACGCGCGGGTGGATTGCCCTGCGCGATTTTCTCGCCGCCGATGAACAACATCGGCAAATTCACCGTGCGATATTTCAGGATGCCTTCCGCTTCGGTCTCTTCGACCAATTCGATTTGCACTCCCGCGCGCGCGGCTTCGTCTAGCACGATTTCGCGCATCAATCGGTAACGTCGGCAGGTCTCCGCGCCGACCAGTTTCACTTGGAGCATTTATCCCTACACTTTCGCCGGTCCCAAAACCCTAACTCGGACAAGCCGAAACCAAACAGGGCAATCTGGGACGCGGATGAACGCGGATAAAATTTTCGTCCGCGTACATCTGCGTTTGTCCGCGTCCGAAAGATCTTTGCTTTTTGTGCCAAGATTTCACTTGTGAGGTCCTAACCTGCCGAAGGCGACAGGCGTTTCGTCCTCCACCACCCGCGCACACGATCTATCCAGGTCGGCGGACGCAGCAGCCACGCTTCGTCCAGATACCGCCGCGTCAGCGCATAGCCCCGCTCGATCAGCTCGTCGGCGTGCGTGAAATCCCAAAACATCACCGGCGGCTCAAAGCGCAGTTTGAGATGATGCACCGGCACGTGGTGTGCCGCCGCCAAGCGCAGCTCCAGTTCGATCTGCCGGCGCGCCACCGTATTCAGCAGTTTGCTCGCAAACGGTCCAAAGCCGCGCGCCCGCGGGTCCACTTCGTCGGGTTCGGACAAATCCAGCGCGATGATCTCGGTCGCACCGCGCGCCAGAGCTGGCTCGATCGGCAGACTGCTCACCGCGCCGCCGTCAATCAGAAATTGATCGCCGATCTCCAGCGGGCGCACCCACGGCGGCAGCGCGGTCGACGCCAGCAGTCCTTCCAAGACCAATTGGTCGGGCTGCTCGCCGTAGAGCACCGCCCGCGCGTGATTCAGATCTGCGGCGACGAGATAGACCGGGACGCGCATCTGCCGAAAGCGCAAGTCCGGATCCGGCATATGCGCGGCAAAAAACTCGCGCAGACGCGGATTGGGCTTGACGCCAGCACGGTTCATCAGCGCCCGCGTGACCACCGACATCCAATCGGCGGGAAAGAGATGATGCTGGGCAGCAGTGCGCCACGCCTCTTCCAGTCGCACCGCTTGTTCGCGCGTGGGGGCTAGACCGATGAACGCGGCGTTGAGTGCGCCCGCCGAGGTGCCGACGAGCAGGTCGGGGTGGATGCCGCGTTCGAGCAGCGCGTGGAGCGCGCCGGCTTGCAATGCGCCGCGCGCGCCGCCGCCGCTCAAGACAAAAGCCAGTTTGTGAGTGCGTCCCATCGCCCGCCTCCTATACTCCCGGGGAATCGTTTCGCCGCGTCCATTCGCGCGCGCCACTCGGCACACCGCGCCTGCCAGCGCCGCCGCAAACCCAACGCGCTCCACGCGTTCAGCACGCCGAGCGCCGCGCCTCGACGAGCGCGCGGGCTGGCTCGCGCAGAAACTCGAGCATCGTGATGCAGAGCGCAACGCCAAAGGTCTGATCGGTAAGTTCGCGATCCGATAAAAGGACACTACCGAATACTCCTGCCCGCCCGTAACAGTTCGTTCTGCTATTTGATCGGCACGGGGTGCTTGGAGAGGTCCGTGTGGCAGAGCGTGCAGGAGCTCGCCTCAGTCACATGAACATTCTGCACCGCGCTGTTCTGACCGTGACACGCCAAGCAGGTCGTGACGTCCGCCGGCGTCGCGTGCACGCGCTTGAACGTACCGTTGGCTTGGCTGTTCAACAATTCGGCGGTTTGTTTCGCCACGGAGGCGGCGAGCCACCCGCACCGTTCCGCGCGCTGCGGCGAGTACGCATTAAAGCCAGATTTGTTGCTCCATTCGGTCACCGAAACGTGGCAGAGCGGCGAGTTGGACACCGAGGCGACGATATCGTACTTGGGCGTCTTGGGTTTGTAATTGGGCAGCGCCTCGGTATTGTACCAGGCAAAGAGTTCATCGATGAGTTGCTCCGCAACCTTGGTATCCACAACCAGCGAAATGGCGGCGGCAGCGCCATTCAGCGCCCCGCACAACGTGCCGAGTTCGTACACGCCGCCTTTGCCGTACTTCATCATGTCGAGTGGAAACGTCGAGAAGGGTGCCCCCACCTGTTGGGCTAGGGTACCAATGATGGCGCTGAACGTTCCGTACATGCAGGCGCCTTTGGCATAGTCGGCGTATGCCTTTTCCGCGACCGTCACCGGATCCAGCTTGGCGTAGGTCCACGGAAACTGGGGCACTGGCGTTGGACTCGCGAGCGCGAGGGCAGTGGGCGTTGGGCTGGGCGCGCAACCGATCAGGCTCGTGACCCCCGCGCCAGCGGCCATGCCCAATGCCACCGCGCCCGCGTTTTTCAGAAATTCCCTTCGTGTGGTGATTTCCATTTTTCCTTCTCCTCATTGAGTTGTGACGCTAACGATCCGATACCACCTTTGTTTTCGCTTGTTTTTTGTCTTTCCTTGTCCTCCGGTTGGGCAGTGTCCTTTTATCGGGTCCGCAAACTTTTCGATTTTCCCAACTATCCAAAAGCGCAGCGTGACGTTCTCCGCGCGCTCGCTGGCTTGCCGATTCACTCGAGTCATCCGCGCGTGAGGGTGACTAGCCGCACGCCGTCGAGTTGGCGCAGACCGGCACCTTGCGCAATGCCCAACCGCGCCGCGGCGACGTCCACGATCTGCGCGCCCGACAAAACCTCGATTCCATAGTCGAATAGGCGCGGCGTTAGCGGTGTGCTCGGTCCCAGCAGCATGACGTGCGCGTCAGCGCGGCAGGCGCGTAACAAATCGTCGAGCGTGTGATTCACCAACGTCATCCCCGTGATGGCGACCACATCGGCGCGCGCTAGAAATTCTGCCGCGTGCGCGGCGTCGATTTCGTCGTCCACCGGTCGCTGTTCGATCACCCACAGCGCCGACGCGACGGAACGCAAACGCGCAATGAACGGAAAGTGTCCGACCAAAGCGACGCGCCGCCCGCGCCCGTGCGCTTCGAGCCAGTCCGCCGCGTTCAGTTCGACGCTGGGCGGCGGATCGCGCGCGAGGAGCGCGTTGAGCGTCGCCACGCCGATGCTCGCTTCAAGCCGGCGCGGCGAACGCGCGTACTCCGCCAACTCGCGCGCGGTTCTTAAATGCAAGCGCCCCGCGTCGCGCACCGGCGCTTCGCCGTGCGGCGCATCGTCCAGCGCCGTCGCCGCCATGCCGCTCAGCACGCGACCTTCGACGCGGACTCGGACCATCGTCCAGTGTGCGCCGACCAGCACTTCCTCCACCCGGCCGTCCATACGCACCGCGTTCAGCAAATCATCCAGAATCGGCATGTCGTTGTCTTGATTGCCTCTTCGCTTCAAAGCCACTGCCCCAGCCAGCCAAAGACCAGCGCCGTGATCAGCGCGCCGCCGCACGCACCGGCGACCAATTGCGCGACCGTGTGCTTGCGGCGCTGCCAGCGCGCCCACCCCACCAGCGGCAGACTGAGAAACGCGAGCAGCGCGGGCGCGCCGAAAACGAAAACGAGCGCGGTCGAGAACCCGCCGACGCCCACCATGTGCAAACTAATTTTCCAAAAACTCGAAATGACCAACATCGTCGCTCCTAGACAGAGGTACGTCAGGGTCATCACGCGCAAAAGGTGCGGTGCGCCGAACGCGGTGAGGACGATCAACGCCAGGGCGTCGCTGCTCAAACTCACCAAGATAAAACGCGGACGTTCGGCGCGCTGACTCATCTCGAAATCACTCACCCAGCCCCGTCGTTTGCCCAGAGTCAGATACGCCAGCGGAATCCCCGTCACGATAAGGAGTGCCAGCGCCGCCCACGCCAAACCCGCCGCACCCGCGGCGATCCAGCCGAGCGCGAAAAAAATCGGGAACGATAAAACCGAACTGTCGAACAAGACCGACACCCAGCGCGCCATGCGATTTGCCATTACGCCACTCCTACGGCGAGCAACGTCGCCCACACCGCGATGCCGCCGACGAATACCCACACCACGTCGAGCTTGAACCAGCGCACCGCGACGAACGCCGCCGCGGCGAGCGCCAGCGCCGCCGGCGTGGTCAACGCGACGCCGCCCAGTTGCAGAATCACGACCGCGAGCAAGCCGACGAACGAGGCAAGCACGCCCGCCAGCGCGCCGCGAATCGGTTTCAGATTGCGGAGCCGCGCAAAGATTTCCGTAAAGATGAGCGTCATCGCAAACGACGGCGAGAACATCGCGAACGTCGCCAGCGTCGCGCCGAACACGCCGCCCATCTTGTAGCCCACAAACGCGGCGGTGATGAGAAACGGACCCGGCGTGATCTGCCCCAGCGCGATGCCGTCGGCGAATTGATTGAGCGAAAGCCAGTGCTGCGCGTCGACCACGTCCGCCTGAATCAGCGGAATGATCGTCGTCCCGTTGCCAAACGCGACCGCGCCGATCTTGAAAAAGACCAAGCCCATCGCGCCGATGTCGGACTGGAGCGACCCGGCGAAGCCGGCGACGGCGAGCACGACGGCAACGACGATACCGATGCCCGCCCACTGTCGCCACGTTGTGGAGGTCGATTTCGTTTCGCGCGGGTCTGCGATTCGCCCCTTGGCTTCGGGACGGATGAACAGCGCGCCGAGCGCCAGCGCGCCGAGCACGATCAGAATCGCGTTGATCTTGAAGAGCAGCGCGGCGAACGCCGCCAGCGCGATCACCGCCTGCGCGCGGCTCTGCACGTTGCGCGCGCCGAGATCGAGCGTGATTTGCGCGAGGATGCCGACGACGAGTGCTTCCAATCCCAGGAAGAGCGGATGCACCCAGGGCAGATTGCCCAACGCAAAGTAGAGCGCGGAAAGCACAAGCATCAGGATGAACGACGGCAGGATGAAACACGTCGTCGCCACGACTGCGCCGAGCGCGCCGCGCAATTTGTAGCCGACGTAAGCGGTCAGGTCGACCATGATCGGACCGGGGTACAACTGCACCAGCGCCAGTCCCTCGTTGAATTCCTCTTCCGTCAGCCAACCGCGCCCGAGCGCAACCGCTTTGAGTTGCTGCAAGATCGCAAACCCAAACGCGGTCGCACCAACGCGCAGGTACGCGAGCGCAATCGTGACGAGCGATACGTGGGGCGGCGCGTGCGTCGTTTCGGCGAGCCGCATTTTCTCGGTGATCAATTCACGCCTCCAACAACGCGCGCGCCGCTTCTTCGTCCACCTTGCACTCGCGCAGAAAATCGAACGGATTGATGACGCGCCCATCCTTGATGAGACCGGGCGACGCGCGCACGTCGTACTGCTCCGCGAGCACCTGCCCTTCGGGCGTGGTCATTTCGTACAGTGTGAACGGAATCCCGCGCTCGGTGAGCCACGCGATCACGCGCTGACTGCGCCGGCAATTCTTGCCGCGCAACACGATCAGTCGATCTGGCATTACCGTTTCCACGCTTCACCACTCTGAATTCCGCGCAACGTGCGCGCTGTAACGACCAACCAGAATCCCACGAGCAGGACGAATAACGCCGCGCCAAACGCTTCCAGCGCGCCAACCTTCCATGCACGCGCCAGCGTCAGCGTGCCGACGGTGTACGCGCCGAGCGGAAACGTGAACGCCCACCAACCAATGCCGAACGGCAACCCGCTCGTCCGCAGATATTTGCGGAGCAGCAAGATCGCCGCGGCAAGCCACCAGATGCCAAAGCCCCACAACGCCAGCGCGCCGATCGACGACAATGCGTTCACCGCCGCGCTCAACTCGCCCCATTGCGCCGCGCCCGCTTGCGCCATCCGCAGCAGCGCGAGACTCCCCACGCCGATCGGTCCCAAACCGATCCACAGCGACGGCGCGTGCGGCGCGGCGGGCAGCGGATGATAGACCAGCCGATCGTACAACAGCGACGCGACCATCAGGAACAAGAAAAAACCGATACCCCACGCCGCGTAACTCGCGACGAGCAACAGCCGCGCCGTCTCCGCGTCGACGCGCGGCAAGAGCGGCAGAAGCGCCATCGGAATGATGATGTTGACGACGGGCGGAATGAACCAAGCTCCGTTCACGCTTTCCTCGTTCACTCGGGGCGTGACGAATAAGATGTACGCAAAGACGACGCTGATCGCAAAGGCGACGATGGTGCCGATCGCCGCCAGAACGGCGACGATAGCCAAGACCACATCGGCGGACAGAACCGCGGGACCGATGGCGGCAGTCGTCACGGCGAGGACGAGGATGCCGCCGGGGAACGTGCCGTAGAGTCCGCCGAGAATCGGATGCTGCAAATCTTTCCACGCCGCGTCGGGATGGTGCACCCAGCGCAGGACGTACGGGATGCCGAGCGCGATCAAGAGCGCGTACGCGAGAACGGCGAATGCGATGCCGACGACACGCAGCGGCGCTTGGAGCGCGATGACGCTGCCGGGATTCATGAACGCGCCGACGCCGACGATCGCGGTGCCCATCACCGCGCCGAACCAACCGGGATGAAATGACCGCAGTACGCTGGCGGGCGCTGCCGCCTCGGCGGCGGGTGATGCAGTCGAACGGGCTGCTTGTGCCATGATTCTTCTCCTGAACGTATAGGTATAGAATGTCTCCAGCGTCAGCGCGTGAGGGGGCTCACGCGCCGACGCTTTTATCGTGCTCGACCACCAACGTCCCTTCGGGAGCGATGCCGTTGAGGAGCGTGTTGGTGACCGTGCCCCACTTGAAACACAGATCGTGCAGTTCGCGCAATTGGTCTTCGGGCGCGGGACTATCGAGAATCAAACGATACGTGATGCGCGTCAGCGCGGGCGGTTCGTCGCGACGCTCTGCGTCGAATTCGATCCGCGCGGCGTTGATCTGCACGCGCATCTTCTCGCCGAGCGCGTTGACGTTGGTGAGCAAGCATGCCCCCAGCGCCGCGAGCAATGTCTCGGCGGCGTTGAACCCTGCCGCGCCGTCGCCCTTTTTGACGTTGAGGGTGAGCGTGTGCCCGCGTGTGGCGGCGATGGCGTGCGCGTCGTCCTGCCGCGCCACCGTCACTTGATAATTTGTGTTTGCATTCTTCTTTTCAATCTTCATCGAATCCAACCGTTGGGGATAGCTGGAGCAAGCGCCTCAGCCCTCCGATCTTTACACGCGGAACGCGTTACGCCTTGCTCTTGAGTGATTTCCGCAGTTTGCCGGGCATCAGTTCATTGGTCAGTTCGATGTAGGTGCCTTTGAAGATACGCACATTGTCCACGCCCTTGCTCTGCAAGTAGGCGTATGCCACGTTGGAGCGATCGCCGCCGGAGCAAAAAGCCACGACCACTTTGTCACGCGGCACTTGGTGCCAGCGTTGCGGCAATTCGTTGACGGGAATGTGCAGCGCGAATGGCAAGTCGAGGTGTTGCCGCTCTTCGTGGGAACGCACGTCGAGTAGCGCCGCCTTGCCTTGCGCCCACAGTTCAAAGAACTGTGCGGGCTCGACTTTGTGTTGACCGGTGCTCCAAAATTCGAAATCACAGTCACCTAGCCATTGATCGAACAGATTGTCAGACATGGTTTTCTCCTTGTAGATGATTTGGCAGAGGCGCGGTACGCTCGTCTCCGCCGCGAACGATTATTCGTTACATGCAACAGGATCAAGAAATCGAGGTCTCCGCCCGAAAAGGACGGGGGAGACCAGAGGTCCCGACCGCCAGATGCGTCAGGACAACCTTGAGTAGATCGGCGCCGACAAGAAACACGAGAGCCAGGACCAACATACTGCCGACCAGAGACAGCGAGACCGGCGCCATCAACCAACCCTGGGTCGCCAGCAACGCCGCCCCGCCGACGTCAAGCAGCGTGGACAGGATGAGCCAGCGTCCCGGATAGGGTTTCGTCCAAAAGAAGCCACGCCGGCGCGTCAAGTAGAGGACGGACTGAGCGCCACCGAATACCAACCAAACAAAGACGAGGGTTTGGGTTTCGGCGACCCCCAGCCGCAGCACGTCAGTGGCGGTCCAGTAGATGGCACCGCTCAGCAACAACAGAAGTGCGGCGAGCCCCAAAGCGGTTGTCACCAGCGAGCGAACGACCCAACGGTCCGGCATGGGCGAGGGAAGCACCCGGTCCATCGAGACCGACATGGTCGCACCATCGGTGGCGAACATGAGTAAGACCATCAGAAGCGGGTTGACCACGAACACACCCGAGAGAATGACGCCCAGGGCAAGGAACAGCGGGATGCCCATCTTCCGGGTAAGCATTGTCAGGACGAAGGTCTGCATCCGCTGGTAAATCATGCGACTCCCGTTTATCGCCATGATAATCTCACCCAGACCTGAGCCGGTCAGAACAAGACTCGCGGCGGCTTTCGCCACATCGGTTGAATTTGCCACGGCGATACCGACATCCGCCTGTTTGAGTGCCGGCGCATCGTTCACGCCATCACCCGTCATTCCGACGATATGACCCGCCTTCTGGAGTGCCTGCACTAAAAAGAATTTGTCCTGCGGAAAAACCCCGGCGAAGATTTCATAGGCGTTGACCGTCTCCGGATGGACTCCTTCTCCAAGCGTTCCAGGAGGAGCAACTTTTCCGATAATTCCGACTTGGGCCGCGACAGCCCGCGCGGTCGCTTCATTGTCACCCGTGACAAGCAAGACCCGTACGCCTTTGTTTCGTAGGTCGGAGATCAACTTTTTGGAATCCGGTCGTATCAGATCGCCCAATGCAATCAAACCAATGATCTGAAGATTCGACTCTGGTCCGGCTGCCACCGCCAGAACGCGACTTCCATCGGCTGTAAGTTGAGCCATATCTTCGGCGATCTTTGATGCCGGTGTTTGTGTGAGTTTCGCAATGGTCAATGGCTCTCCCTTGATGATTCGTAGCACCTCGTCATTTTGGCGGATCAATCCTTCCGAATACTTTTTGTTTTCATCAAATGGCACGAACTCCAAGCGGGACACTTGGGCTGAGCTAATCGTCTTCCCTTTAACGGCATTGAGGATCGCAAGGTCGATCGGATCTTGGGTCGCGTCGTCTGAAGCCAGCGCTGCCAGACGAAGCACCTCTTCTTGGATTGCCGGAGTAAAGGCGTGTACTTTTCTGACAGCCAAACGATTCTCCGTTATCGTGCCGGTCTTGTCGAGGCAGAGTACATCCATTGACGCCGCGTCCTCAATCGCCGAGAGACGCGTCGTCAGAATTCCGCTTCTAGCCAGCATGCTGGAGCCGAGCGCGGCGGACATGGTAAACATCGCTGGCAGGGCGATCGGAACAGCCGCTACCAACAGCATGAGGCCGAAAGGAAGCATGCCAAGCAGCGGCATGCCCCGGATCAGCGTGCTGGCGAATACGGCGATGGCGAGGAAGACAACCAGCACGGCAAGGTACTGGGTGATCTTCACGATCAGGAGTTCGAGGCGACGGGGCGCCTCGGCGACCCGAACCAAGGCAGCCGTTTTCCCAAAGTTCGTTCGCGCGCCGGTTGCCGTCACCACCCCGGTCGCCTCACCGCGGCTCACCAATGACCCGGCGTAGACGACGCTTCCGGAATCGCGCTCAAGGGGAAGCGATTCGCCGGTTAATTGTGATTGATTTACCTGAATCTGTCCATCCACAAGATGGACATCTGCCGGAATAATGTCACCGACACGCAGATGTATAAGATCATCGGGAACTAGTTCAGATGCTGGAATTGTCTGCCAGATGCCATCGCGCCGCACGCGCGCGTTGATGGTGAGACGTTGACGTAGCAGCGCCAGCGCTTGCTGTGCCCGACTCTCTTGAAAAAAGCCGAGGACCGCGTTGAACATCAGCAACGCGGCGATCACGATCGCCTCGACCCATCGTCCCAGAATCAAATCCAGGAGGATGGCGAGCTCGAGCATCCACGGGACCAATCCCCAAAATTTGCGAAGCAACGCCCCCACCCCGCGGGGTCGCATCTGGGACACCGCGTTGGAACCGTATCGCTGGAGTCGCTCTGCCGCTTCCGGGCTGGTCAGTCCGCCAGGCGCGGGCTCCCGCGCGGCAGACGCGAACCGAGCTGTGTCTTGATTGTTCATATTACGTTCTTCTTCCTTCTCTACGAATTTCAGCCATTAAACTGATCCGGCTTGACTGCCCGCGGTCGCTTGAGACGGCACCAGACTCAGCATGAAGATCCCCACCGCAATCAGCACGGCCGCGATGACAAAGGTTGCCGCAGTGTTCCAGAGACTGAGCAACAGCGCTCCCAGCGCGGGGGCATACAATCCACGCAGCCCACAGGTGAACAAGTGCAGCCCCGCCAGATCAACCGTCTCGTAGGCAGCCAAGCGAATCGCAAAGAGTCGCCAGCCAATCGAGATGGCTGCGCCGCCGATGCCACACAAAAAGTTGGCGACCAACAGAGCCGTGAACGATCCGCCGAAAGCGTAGAGCAGCGCCATTCCAAAGATACCAACCATCCCCCCTTGAAGAAGAATCGTGCTTCGTTCCGGTTTTTCGCCCAGATGACCCCAGACTCCCGAGGCGAAGATGAGTGCCAAGCCATTGACAGCCAACAACAGCCCGATCTGACTGTTGCTCAATCCCAACTGCTCCACTTCGACGATCGGGAAGGCGGGCAGCATCATAACCATGCCCGTTCCCGCCACCATAAAAACCAGTAGCATCTGCCGCAAGACGCCATCCTGTCTCACGAAATGCCAGGGCGATGCTTCGGCACTCGAGTCTGTTCGCGGCATGTCGGGGAAAGGGACATAAGCAGCTGCCGCCACGCTGGTACTGAGCGCGGCAATCGCCGACACGAGGCGCATCCCCCAGAGATCCATGAGCCAGCCGGCAACGCCGGATGCCAACGCATGTGCGGTGTTGAAAACAGCTTCCACCCGTCCCAGACTTGCGCCCGTGCGCTCTGGATAGACGATTTCCGCCATCGCGACATACAATGGATCACTCACACCGTAGAACAGATAGTACAGCACTACCAGCAGCGCGAACGAAAGCGCCGACTGCGCCATTCCCATGAACAATAGTACGACGGCGGTGGCTATCAGCGATCCAACCACCAGCCAACGAGTACCCATCTGATGGGCTTGGGCTGCCCACGCCGGGGCTAGCAGATTCGTCAGATAGGGAGCGCCGGTGATCAGCGCCAGTAACCACGGCGAAGCACCCAGACGAACGGCAATCACGGCGAAAAAAGCTGAGCTGACACCAGCCGCCAGCCCCAGACCGGCGTGGGCAACCACATCGAGACGAAATGGATGAGTGGACATGCTGTTCACAAGCCGCTCCTAATCAGCAATGCAATGACCACGATGACCAACAGGAGCCAGACGGCGAGTGGAAGCCAATGCCTCCAACGCCGAAATCGGCGGCGCGATTTCAAACTAGGCATCATGTTAACGTTCCCCCCTGCTGAACTAGACCGCGCGGCGCACTAGACTTCGGGCTGTGGCACCACACAGCAGATTCCCTCGATGACCTCCGCCGCGCGTGTCAGCACTTCAGCCGGCAACCCCACGATCATTTCTTCATTGGTGAACCCGGCGCGCTTGCGCGCCTGCTCCTGTGGGATCGTCGCCTCCGGTCTTGCCGATTTGAAAGGTAGCACCGTGCTGTAGGCGCAGAAGGACGTAAGAATCTGAAAATGCAATGGGATTTCGAGCCCGGTATCAAAGTTCGTGGCGTTCAAGAGTTGTAACGCCTGATGCGGGTTGGCGGCTGCCAGCACCACATCCGGGTCGACCGGCGTCTGTGCCAGCGGCGTGAGCAAAATCGCGACGGTGTGTCCGACGGGCAACTTGGGTGCCTGGTCAATCAGCCGCTGACCAGCCCGCGCGCTCGCCACCATGTGCGACTTGGCATACGGCACGCCGTTGGTAATTGACGCCGGCGCTTCCTTAACGCCCAACATGTAGGCACCGCGCTGGCAACCATGATCTTCGGAAAGCATCAGAATGGTCTCGCCCTGCATGGCATGCCCGACCGCGGCGCAATAGTACATCGCGCTTTGAGGTCGGGGTAGCCCTTCAGGCACCGCGTGTGGATCATCGAACAGTTTCACCGCCACCAGCGGTTTGGTCAGTCCCACTGCGCCGGACAGTTTCTGGGCGATTTCAGCATAATTTGTGTTCATTTTTTCTCCTTTTGATTCGATTACGCGAATACGATCGATCTTAGCGCACAACCAGCACCGGACAATTGGCATGGCGGGTGACGTTTTCGACTGTGCTTCCAAGCAACAGTTCCTCCAGGCTGCGCTTGCCGTGCGAGCCGATGACGATCAGCGTGGCACCTAACTCTTGAGCCACGCGGACGATTTCCTCCCAGGGTTTGCCGACCCGCAGGTGCAGCGCGGTCGCCACGCCCGCGTCGCGCACGAACTGCGTCTCGCGCTCTAGATGCGCACGCACGCGATCTTCGTATTGCTTTTCCAAGCGCCGCTCCAGCGCCTCGACCTCTTTTGCGCTGACAAATGGATCCGGCACATCGAGCAGATCGGACGGCAGGTCTTCCGGGTCCACTACTGTCAGCACCTCCAACGAACTGTGTGAGCACTGGGCACACGCCAACGCTTGCTGACCGGCATCACGCGCATGTGATGAAAAATCAGTTGCCCAGAGAATCTTCTTGAACATCGTGCACCTCCTTGTAGATGATTTGGCAGAGGCGAGACGCGCTCGCCTCTGCGAGAAGGTTATTCGCCGCTCACGGCTGCCGCCGCGCTGAGTTTCCAGAGACGCCCCTTCAATCCCAACAGCACGCGCGAGATGAGCAGCAGCACCGGCAGTTCCACAATCGGTCCCAGGATGATCGCCAGATACACCAGCGGATGCCCAGGGAACGCGCTCACCGCCACGCCGATCACCGCTTCGGAATTGCGCGCCGTCGTGGTGAACGCCAGCGTCGTGTTCTCCTCGTACGTCAACCGTCCGAGGCGACCCAGCACCAGCGCCAGCACGAACAGCACGAGGAAGAACAGCGCAATCACGCCGATGATCAGCGCCACGCGTCCGAGGTCGCCCGCGCCGAGCGCGCTCTGCGACGCGAACATCGC
>Ga0272448_1006124_pt1 | contig 13066 bp, 9 predicted proteins | sample YNPCB0191_FD_202220 | JGI IMG/M metagenome (GOLD analysis project Ga0272448, IMG submission 202220) | Hot spring sediment microbial communities from Yellowstone National Park, WY, United States - YNP-CB-019-1 | ecosystem: Environmental > Aquatic > Thermal springs > Hot (42-90C) > Sediment...
TGGTATGTCGCTGGGTATGTATCAGTTTACGAAACAGTCTGCTCAGGAGCTTATAAAAAAGTATGGTTATGAGAAAGAGTTTGAAGGGATTGGGTTTGGGACGAAAGAGTTTGCGCAGAAGTGGAAGGAGTTAGCTCAGAAAGACGCTGGGTTTGCAAAGGCTCAGCAAGAATACGGGGTAGAAAAGTATTTACAACCTGGAGCGAAAGCAGCGGAGCGGTATGGTTTAGATGTGACTAAGTCTAGAGCTTTGCAGGAGATGGTGCTTGCGAGATCGGTTCAGCATGGTACTGGTGGTTTTGACCGTGTAATGAAGAATGCCTTCGAGGGAATGAATCCTGAGCAGATAAAAGCGATGAGTGAAGAAGAAGTTATTGATAAAGTATATAGTCATATTGCTGATAATGTTGATAAGTATTTTAAGAGTAGTTCTCCTGCTGTAAGAGAAAGTGTTAGAAAGAGGATGCTACGAGAGAAAGAAGAGCTGAAAGCGATGGCGGCAGCGGAGAAGGAGAAGAAAGGTGTAGCTGATCAGCAGGTTGAGGCGCAGAAGGGTGTTACGAAAGAGGCTGAAAATCTAGCTATGTCAATAAAAGAGCATGGAGAGATTCAGCAGCAGGTATCGCAGGAAGCGCAGAAGATGGGGTCTTTAGTAGAGCAGCAGAACGAGGTGCAGGAGAAGGTTACAAAAGAGACTGAGAATTTAGCGTTAGCAGCAAAGGATACTAGTGTGCAACAGCAGCAGGTGTCACAAGAGGTGCAGAGGTTGGGGGATGATACAGCTAGTAGTGATGATTATGTAAAACAAGCTGCTCTATCTAAGTTAACACCTGGCAAGTGGAGGGAAGTAAGTCCTGAAGAGGCTGGTGTAGTATCTTCAACAGATGATTATGTAAAACAAGCTGCTCTATCTAAGTTAACACCTGGCAAGTGGAGGGAAGTAAGTCCTGAAGAGGCTGGTGTAGTATCTTCAACAGATGATTATGTAAAACAAGCTGCTCTATCTAAGTTAACACCTGGCAAGTGGAGGGAAGTAAGTCCTGGCGAATCAACAGGTGGTTGGGTTGAGGTTCCTAGAGCGCCGTATAGTGGTTTTCAGAGTAATATATTTGGTAATATGATGGGAAGTGGTAATATGATGGGAAGTGGTAATATGATGGGAAGTGTGCGAGGAATGGTGAGTGGTGTGACTATGCCAATGAGAAGTATGACTAATGATATAAGTCGAGTGCTGGGTGGGGTTGATCAAGTAGTAAGTAGTGCAACTGGTGGTTCAACTAGGTTGGGGTTAACGAGCAAGTTTCAGAAAATGATGGGTGGTGGTACTGGTGGAATTGATAGAATGCTAGGAAATGTAATGGCGCCGGTAAATCAGATTAGTAATGCAGTGGGTGGCATGACGAGAGGTATGTCTAATATAACAACTGGAATGTCCAATTTGACAGGTGGTGTTTTTGGTGGGCAGAGGGCTGGGGTTATGGACACGGGGCTTGTGAGCATGCAAGCGGGGGTTCAACAGCGAGCAATAGATATGGATATTAGGAGAGGTGCTATGGGAGTTGAAGCGATGGGAAATGCTGCTGCGGGTGGTATTGGATCGGCGAAGATGAGGGGTCCTGGGGGTAGTGAAAGGGTGACGATGAGTGGTGGTGATGCATTTAAGAATGTTCCGTTATATGTAGAGGATCTTGGTATTCTTATGATGCAGCTAGGGTTGGTGTAAGGGGGGAAATAAAATGAGGCAGTTGGATCCAGCATATAATCTTTTAACTATAAAGCCGACTGGGGGCAACACGGCTGGTATGGGTTATACTAGTCCCGATAATCCTACTCCAGTTGCGAAGGTGTTTCAGGCGTATATACAAAATGAAGTAAAGATTAGGATGGGGGTTCAGTATCAGACGATTTTCGAGGATGTAATAAACATAAGAAATAAGTTGAATCAACTACTAGCGAGTATTTCTGTGATATCGGATAAGTTTATGGATAATCTCAGTCAACAGATTTCGGCTCCATTTGCTCAGGGTGTTGCATGGACGAGGAAGTTTGGAGGTGTTCCTGAATATATTGATTTTAATTTAGACTGTGTGCTTATAAATTTTGATAGTGAAGATGAGATATTTACGGCGTTGAATGATTTATATGATATAACGATTCCTAGTATTTCTACAATTGCTGGACGGGTGCCGCAGATGGATGTGATGATAGATATCGGAGGTTGGTTAATTTTCAAAGATGCTTTTGTTACTGATATTGATCATAGATTTTCGAAAATGAGTGTAAATCAAGTGCCGTTGTATGTTGAGTTATCGATTAGTTTTACTACGAAATATGTTGTTGATAGGGGTATGATTTCAGGGTTGTCTGGCAGAAAAATAATTATATCTGACGCTAATAGAAAGGATACGCCGCCTAATCCTGAAAGTTAATGTTTGTTTTAGTGACGGAGGAGCAGTATATGGATTTATCTACTTATACATTTTCGACTGTTGATGTGTGGTTGTTGAATGTAATAGAGGAGGGGTATCAGTTAGATGATGATAGAAAAGTTCCTGATGAGTGGGTAGAAGAGATAATAGTGTGGGAAGGGATGTGGTATTTAGTTCCTTCGTGTAAGGTAAGAATAACCGATTTCGGGATGAATTATTTATCGTATAGGCATTTGGGGAATGTAGTAGTTCGGATGGGTTTAAAGGAAGGTGATGAAGTAATGATGTTTGATATGGCGATAGCGATGAATAGTGATTCTTCACTTGAGCATACGACACGTCCTACTTCGGTTAGTATGAACATATTGGGGTATGCTACTCCAGGGTTATGGTTACTTCAGAAGGGATTTAAGGGGTATGGATGTAAGAGTGCTACGGAAGTTGCGGATAAATTCATTGAGGATGTAGTTTTGAAGAATTATGGAAAGTATTGTGATGATGACTTATGGACGTGGGAATATATATATGATGAGAGTTTTGATAAGAAGTATTACTTACAGAGCGGAAGGAGTGGGTTTAGTTTTTTAGGGTATTTAAGAGATTGTGCGAAGAGCAAGAGTGGAAATCAAGATTATTTTTTATGGCTTTCAATGGTGAAAGATAAGGAAGATGAGTATATACAGTGGAAGTTGCATTTTAGAAGTTTTGAGGAAATGAAGAAGCAGGATTTTCAGTATTATTTTGAGTATGTAACCGATCCTACGAAATGGGAGAAGATTTGGGAAGATAATGGGTATATGACGTATCAGGAAGAGGGTGAAGAGGAGAAGAAGGTAATTCCGTTTCTGTGGTATGGTTTGATAAATAAGAATCAGACTAAGGATACAACGAAGGCAAGGTTTGCAAGGTATGATTATGATTTAAAAGATTTAAAAGTAAAGAGAACTTTAGTAGATATTGCTCCTGAATTGGTTGGTGAAGAGAAGAAACCGAAGAGTAATATTTTAGCTTCTGCTTTGGTAAAAGATAAAGATATGTTAACTGAGGTTGTGACAGCAGGTAGTACCGATGCGCCGACAAGAACAATACCAGATCTTGGACTAATGCAGAAGTGCAGGATGTTAAGAAAGTGGGCTGTGACAATACCCGGGGTTGAGGATGTGGAGGTTGGAGATAAAGTAAGAGTAATATTTCCTTCAGGTTTCAATGAGATGACTGAGTCGCTGTCTGGTGATTGGGTTATTGGAGAGATAATACATTTATACTCTTTTCCTGGTCAGAATTATATGAAAAAAGTAGTGCTAGTTTCAGATAGATGGAAGAGTGAGAGTAAGGATGCGTAGGAGGGGATAGCGATGGACTTTGTGCAGAAGGGGTATTCACTGGATGGGTTTCATAGAGGTAAAGTTGTAGATAACAACGATCCTTTGAAGCTAGGCAGGATAAGAGTAAAGGTATCGCCGTGGTTTGATGAGGTAAAGGATGGGGATTGTCCGTGGGCGGAGCCTGCTTGGGGTTCGGGGATTTTATATATTCCACCGAAAAATGCATGGGTGTGGGTATTTTTTGAGAAAAAAGATCCTGAGAAGCCTGTGTGGTTTGCTTGGAGTTTGCCGTTCAACGGGGTGAGGTATAGTGGTGGTGTGTGGGATGAATTTGGAAAGGGTGCGATGGATGCTGGTAATATGTTTGCGGAAGTAGGGGCGGAGTATCCTGGGTCTGTGGTGTGGCGGTTGCCTATGGGGTCGATGCTAGTTTTTTATTCTAATGGAGATGTATTATTATCTGGTACTGGTGTTGGTGTGTTATTGCGGAGGGATGGATGGATTATACCTGTTAAGGGTAGGTGTGTGTGTTGTAGTAAGTAGTAAGTTTGTGTGTATATAATGGGTAATGAGAATAGCTGGGAGTGGGATTTGTATGGAAAGAGTGTATCAAGAAATATGGAGTGATGTTAATAATAAGTTAGTGCTTGATAAGACTGGTGATGTGATAAAGCATGTAAATTTAGAAGTGTTGGAAGATGCGATAGAGAATATTCTTTTGACAAGAAAGGGTGAGAGAGTAATGCGTCCGAATTTTGGGTCAATGTTAGAGTATTTTTTGATGGAGCCTATTAGTAAGCCGACTGCGCATAAAATTGGCTTGGAGATATTAGATGTATTGTCGAGGCAGGAATCAAGAATAAAGGTTGATAAGGTTGAAGTTGTGGCTGATTACGAGCTTGGGGGTTATCATATAAGGATTGATGCGGTGGTGAGGGAGCTGAACATGCCATATGTAATTGAAAAAGTGATATTAGTGTAAGGGGGGTAGGCATGCAAGAGGTGTGGGGTGTATTTCCTGTTGATACGAGAAAAGGTGAAGTAAATATATGGGCAAGGAATTTAGTGAATTTTAAGAAAGCTGTGAAAAGGCAGCAGGGGCTGTGGACGATGACGGATGCGTTTGTGGGTAGGTGGGATTTGGTTGCGAGTAGTATTTATGATGATGTGTATTTATGGTGGGTAGTGCCGTTAGAGAATGGTGTGATGGATTTATTCGACCCTGAGATTACAGGAGCGTTTTTTAAAGTTCCTACGTTTGAGGATATTTGGGAGTGGCTTGCGTTTAGGGGGAAATAAAGTTATGTGTAAGATGAAGAGGGGGGCAGGTGAGAAATGTTTGATTTAACTAAGATAAGTTTTGAAGATTTAGTAAGTCAGTTGATATATATACTCAAGACGAAGGATGCCTGGAAGGATGCGAATCTTCAGTCAACTGGTAGGATGCTGATAGAGCTTTATGCTTATGTTGCTCAGCTTCTTTTGTATTATTTGAAGCGTAGTTATGAAGAGATGTTTATTGACAGTGCGCAGTATTGGGAGAGTTTATGTCGACTTGCTAATATGTTTGAAGCGCATGTGAAGAGGCCTGTTGGGGCGAGTGGTCGAGTGAAATTAGTATTGAAAGAAGCGAGCAATCAACCTGTTATAGTTTCAGCGAAAACGCCTGTTTTGTGCGATGATGTGTTGTTTTATATTGTAAATGATGTAGTATTTAATCCAGGTGAAACTGAAAAGGTGGTAGATGTGAGCCAAGGTGCGTGGTCGGAGAGGGTTTTTACGTCGAATGGGAATCAAACACGGCAAGATTATAGAATAGCGTTTGAGAATGTTAGTGATGTAGGGGTAGAGGTGTATGTAAATGATACTGCGTATGCAGTAGTTGAGTATTTTGGGCAGACTTTGGATAAGTTGCAAGCGAAGGTGTGGACTAGCACTGATAAGGCATTGAATGTAACGTTTTTGAGAGGGTTTGGGGTGCCTAGTCTTGGTAATACTGTAACTATTAGATATTGCGAAGTGAGGTATGACTATTATCCACCGGTTGATAGTGTTTGGAGTATGCCAAGGGATAATAGGTTTGAAGTAATTCCTATTTCGAGTTCATTTAGTAGAGGTGAGTATTGGGAGGATGAGGAAAGTTTCAGGTTGAGGTTGCAAGGGTGGTTTGGAGTTGGACAGAGAGCGGCAACGAAGGAAGATTTTTGGCATATAGTGAGTGGTATGGATGGAGTTGGGAAGGTTCAGGTAGTGGATGTGAAGGATAATTTTAATGCTCCATTTAGAGAGGTAGAGATATATATAACTGATCCATCGGGAGGGGTGCCTTCGGGGGAGGTAGTTGAGAAGGTGAGGGAGCTTTTGGATAAGGTGGGTAGTGTAGGAGTGATGTATGATTTAAGGCCTGTGCAGTTAGTAGAGGTTGATGTATTTGTGAAGGCGTTTGTAGGGAGGGTTTATTCTACTGAGAGGGCTAAGGTGAACATTATAAATGAGATTAAGGAGTTGTATAGTGATTTAGAGATACAAGAGTGGGTGAACATAGATAAGATACGGAGAACGGTGTTATCAGTTGATGGAGTGAGGACATGCGAGGTAATTCTTCCCGGGGTAGATGAAGAGTTGAGGAAGGGGCAGATGGTGCATTTAAGAAGCGTAAGAGCAGATGTTTATATTGGAGTATAGTAAATGCAAACAAAACTTGATTTACTTATTCCTGATTGGTTACTACAATATGACTCGTGGAAGCAGTTTTTAGAGGTGGTTGAGCAGTCTGTGAATGAGGTATCTGCAAATGTAGATGATTTAAGGGACTTGTATGATTTAGAGAAAGCGAAGGAGTTTATAATTCATCTTGCGAATAATTTCGGATTTGGGGATATAGTTTATCAGAGTTTAGAGAAGAATTTACAATTATTAGACAATCAGTATGGATTTATAGAATGGAAAGGGTCTGAGGAGTTTTTTGAGAGGCTGTTAGAGCTCTTTGAGATAACTGCTGTAATAGAGGATCTATCGAAGAGTGTTCTTATATATAGCTGGGGGAGGAGGTGGGATTGTAGTGTATGGGAGGATGCTAAGTATTTTAGGGATGCTAGTGTTGAGGTGACGATTCCGATATTTCAGTATTATCAAATGAAGGAGCTAGAAAGGTTTGTTCACGCAGGAGTATATGTATGGTATAAAATAATTACGGGACTGCAGTTATTAGAGATAGATGTTGATATAGATGAAGCAGTGGCTGATGCTGGGGAAGCGTTTGTTGAAGAAGTTGAGTGTAGTGAGACAGAGTGTCATGGTGTTGGAGAGGCATGTATAACAGTTTTTAAACCTTATGGGTTGGCACGTACTGTTATTATTTGGGGTGTTATAAATGAGTGGGTACTTCCAGCGGGTGATCCTGGATATAGTATAGTTCCTAATGAATATCTTAATCCGATGCGATTTATAGTTACAAATCCTATATCTCCAGTTATGGTTGTTAATGAATATGTGTCACCGGTTAGTAGTTTTTGTGTTAGGTTGGGTATGGTGACGAATGAGCATGTAATAGTAGGAGGTGATAGAATGCCAGCAACGGTAAAGATAGGAATGATACGGGTGTTATTGCAGTGGAAGAATCTAGAGACGTTTTGGTTTGCGGTGGGGAGGACGGTAACGCCTTGGGATTGTGAGACTGATCCTCCTATCGAGAATATAAATACGACTATGTTAGATGAGATAGGTGGGTTACAGAAGGCTGAGACGGTGTCGCTTTGTTATCCAGATCCTGATGGTTCTATAGAGTTCAAAGGTAATAAATTTACATTAGTTCCTGATGAGTTTGCTTATGATCATGATTGTAGATACTTGTATTGTTCTACGATACTAAGGTTTGATGAATTTCCGTTAGTTACTTTCAGGCAGTATGGTATTTATGTAGGGGTTATTCCAACAGCAGGGAATGAGACGAGGAAGATATTGCTGCCTGATGAAGTATTGAGTTATGGGAAGCTGATAGGGTATGTAAATATTCCGCCAATTATTAGAAATGCAGGGAGCAAGAATTTGATGGAGATTGTAATTGAGTTTGGGCCTAAGGTAACTCCTATAATGTAAAGGTGGAGGGTTGAGAGGTGGACAAGAAGCTATTAAAAACAGTGTATGATAGATATGGTGAGCCGTTAAAGAAGCCTTATGTTACTTATGATATTTCGGGGCATGGGCTGACGACGTATCAGTATGTAGTAACTGCGTTTAATGAGACGGGCGAGACTGATGGAGATCTAATAGTAATAAATAATGCTCCTGATGTATTGAATGCTGTTCAGTATATAACTTTGACGTGGGATCATGTAAACAAGGCGAAGGGTTATAAAGTTTATGGAAGATCGGCAGGGTATATGGGGTTATTGACTGAGATAGATGCTTTTGATGTGGATCCGCCGAAGTTTATTGATTATGGAGTTTTGGTTCCGGACTTGACAAAAGGTCCTCCTGCAGAGAATAAAACAGGGAGAACTAATTGGGATAGGCTAGTATTTCTTCCTGGGCGGTTTGCTCAGAGTGCTGAGATGAATGAGCTTCAGTCGATATTGAATGCCAAGCTGAAGAGTGTGGGTGATGCAGTATTTAGTGATGGTGATATCATACGTGGGTGTTCTTTGACGATAGATAAGGATACGGGCGAAGCGAAGGTAACGGAAGGGTTAGTGTATGTTGAAGGTGCAGTGAGATATGTTAAGGGTGGAGAGATAACAATTCCGAGTGGGACTATTTATGTTGGGGTAAATGTGGTGCGAAGTTATGTTGATGAGCTGGATGATCCGATTTTGAAAGATCCTGCTCAGACGTATCCGGGCTATGCAACGGCGGGGGCTGCTAGAGAGGTAGTTGAGTTTGATTGGGTGTATTCAGATAATAAGGATAATGTTGATGTGGTAGTATGGAAGGTAGTGGATAGAGTGCCTACATTGATAAAACCTGTGGAGGGGATGACAAAGGTTGAAAAGGTTATAGGGAGGAAGTTGTATGATCTATATGGTAATGTTTTAGTATATGGGTATGATACAAAGGTGTTTAAACACGATGACAGGAGAGATAAGGTTATATTTGATGTTAGTGCAGGAAAGGCATATATAAATGGGATGGAGGTGGAGAAGCCACGGACATCATTGGTTGTTGATATAGCGCAGGACAAATCAGAACTAATTATGGAAGAGGTTCCTGTTTATAGTGGGAAGCTTTATATGTCTGATGTAATTCCTGTTGCAAGTGTGGAGCAGGTAGTGATAAGAAGGAAGGTGGCTGAGACAAGGAGTGTATCTAATATTGTAGATGCTTGTGGGTGGTATTATGATAATACTGGAGTTAGTTTGGATAATATATTAGGGGTGTGGAATAATAGTAGTAAAGAAACGAATTATACTTTTAGTAATAATGATCCAGGGTGTGCGGGTAGGAATACAGATGTAGTACTGAGTGGAACTGGCTTTGCGCTGAATCCATCTACGTTTAGTGTTGGAAATACTTATTATATTGAGTATTTGAGGTATATGACTGTAACGAAAGGTGTAAGGCAGAAAGCTTTTCACGAAGAGGAGTTTACATATCAGGATGGTGTAAATGAGTACCAGTTGAGCAAGATTGATGTGATAAAGAACAGTAGGACTCCTGTTATTGTAGTAGATTCAGATACAGGGAATCAGTATGTGGAAGGGGCAGATTATACAATAGATTTGGGAAAGAGTGATGTTGCTATTGGTTATGCAAAGGTGATTTGGATAAATGCACTCCAGGATAGGACTAAGTTTAAGGTGAGATATTATTATTGGGATCATGTAGTGGAGGGTGATTTTGTTTCGATTGATAGTTATGTGCAAGATTTGAGTAGTTATGTTTATGATGATATAGAATATCCGAATGCGATAGATTTTAGGGCGAGTGGTATAGATCCAGCTTTAGAGAAGCCTGATATTCTTGTTCAGTATAGAGCGTATTTGAGCAAGTGGGGGTGGTTGATGTTGAAGGAGGATGGTGAGTTTGAGTTTGTGTATGGAGCTAGTGCTACAATACCATCTAAGCCTACCAGGCCAGATGGAGGGCTTCCGCTGTATTTAGTATATTTTCCTGCAGCATCTCAGGATTTGTTATTGTCTGCTGAATCTAAGTATAGAGTGAAGAAAGTATATGATATAAATGCAATGAATGATAGAATTAGTAAGTTAGAGTATGATGTAATACTGATGGAGACCGAGTTAGAGCTGATATCAAAAGATGTTTATGCACCTAAGAAGGGTTTGTTGGTGGATACATTTACAAACGCTGAAATTTTAGATGATACAAAGAGCACCGTGAGCATTGATGGGGAGAAGGGTGAGTGTAGTTTAAGAAAGACAAGGCAGATTGGTAATTTGTCGGTTGTATCACTGAATAATATTAAGCAGTGCATGAGTGCTTTTACGATACCTTATTCTGAGGCGGTATTTGATCAGCAGTTGGTATGGACAGAGAATTATGGAGTTGAAGTGAATCCTTATGCGGTGTTCAGCCCTTATGTAAGTGTAACGTTGCATCCGCAGAATGATTTTTGGATGGGGACAGTGGAGGATGGAGCTGTAACGGTATCTACTATAAATACTCAGAATCCAGGGTGGGTTGTGACTAATATAAATGGTGCTACAAGGAGGATGATGTTATATGACTGGAGTTGGCAGGCTGGTGGTAATCCGTTTGGAAATATAAGTGCAGATGTAGCAGGAACGTATGTAGCAATTGATCGTGTAGATTTTGCTCCGTATCTTAGGCAAAGGGTGGTTGTAGTTTGGATAAAGAATTGCTTACCTGGTCAGGATGATATTAGAGCGAGGTTTGATGGAAGGGATGTAGAGTTAAGTATTGCTACTCAGAGTGATATAGATTTAGCTGGGTTGAGGGGTGTTACACCGAGGGGAAGTGTAGGTATTCATATGGGGTCAGTGAAGGCGGATGCTAATGGGGAGGTTATAGCTAAGTTTATAATACCGGAGAATGTCCCGGCTGGAGAGAAAGTATTTGAGGTTTATTCTCCGGATGGGGTAGTGTATGGAAGGGCGATGTATTATGGTGAGGGGCAGGTTACTCATTTATTGAGGATTATTTATAATCCTCCGCCTCCTCCACCTCGGCCTATTGATCCGATTGCTCAGAGTTTTGTGGTGGAAAATCCTGTTGTATTAACATCAGCGTGGATATGGGTTCATAAGGTACCACCTGCAGGAGAGGAGTATGGGTTAGAGGTAGGAATAAGAAATATGACTGAGTCTGGATTTCCAGGGCAGACAGTATATGGCAGGGGGAGTATTTCGAAGGCGAAGATCATGGAGATGATACAGATAACTGATCCTTCTCAGACTGTGACGGTGCCTTCGATGTATAATGCTGTGAAGGTAGATTTTGATGAGCCAATTTATTTAGCGCCAGGATACTATTGTTTGTATGTGGGTAGTCAGAGTAATGGGTATTATTTGTTTACAGCGAAGGGGAGAGAGAAGGTGATAGGTAATTTAGCGAATCCGAATTGGGGGAAGATAAATCAGTTGCTTGACAGACAGGTGCATGATGGAATGTTGTTTAAGAGTTATAACTTTTTGAGTTGGGAAATAGACATGGAGAGGGATTTGATGTTCAGGTTGAATAAAGCGCAGTTTGATACGAGTGTTGAGGGTCAGATTGAGTTTGCTATTTCGGGGATGGATTATCCGATACATGAATTTCAGTTTGGTATGGAAACGGAAACCCCTCTTGGGGTGTCTGTGAGATCTGAGTATGATGTGGGTGGTGGTTGGACAGAGTTTAAGATGGTAGATTTTGATATAGAAAGAAGTCGAGAGAGATGGGATGTAGTTGAATTAGATAGAGATGCTGATATTCTAAAGATAAGGTTATTGTTGAAGACTCAGGATCCGGATGTGTCTCCGATTGTAAGGAAGGATTTTGGGTTTATTCAGGCATGGACTTATAGTAATAGTGCGGTCTATTATACGAAAGATGTGTATATAGGGCAGGAGTTTAATACGATAAAGGTATGGATAGGGGAATTTACGAATGGTGGAACTGTGAATTATGATGTAAGCTTTGATAGTGGAGGGACGTGGTATAGTCTTCCGGTGATAAATAGTTTTACAATGAAAGACGGGTGGGTAGAGAAGGAGCTAGGTGGAGATTTAAGTAGCATAACGAATAATGTGGTAAATGGTGCATTGAGGTTTATTATTAGGATTGATCTTGCAAGCAATCCATCGATGAAGTATTTATCACCGAAGCTAAAGAGCTTGCGAGTGTTGGTATATTGAGAGGATAGTGATGATACTAATTGATAGAGTGTGTGTAATAGATAAAGGGTTGAGGTGTTTAGCGGAAGTAGTTCTTCCAGAGAGGGTGTATTGGGTAGCTGGAAGGAGTGGTGTGGGGAAGAGTGGATTGTGGTATAAAGGTATTGGAACATTGTATCAATGGCATTTAGCAAGGGAAGTAGGCAGGTGCAAAATGATAAATGTAGGGACGTATGGTGGTTATGAGGTTCAATATGTTCCGTGGTTGAACAGGTTTGGTATTTTTGCAGAAAGAATGCAGTGGTATTTTTCGGAGTGGATAGGTGGTGCAGGGAAGAGGGAGTGCAGGATATTGGAGAATTCGGAAAAGTTTCAATTTTCTGCTGTGAAGGTAGATAGTATGATACCTATAGTGAATGATCATAATGTGTATGTGTTGAGGATAGAGGGTGGAAAAGGTAAGGTGACAGATGTGTGGAAGGTGATGGAGCTATTAGGTATAATGTTAGAGAAAGGATGGAACTTTCCGTGGGATAAGGGTGCGATTAGTGATATAAATGCTGAGGGGAAGGTGACAGATGTAGCAGATATGTTTAAGTCGAATGATATAAAGTGCAAGTTTGGGACGGTGTATTCGGTATTATATTCTATGGTGAAATTATATTCTGATCTGGCAAAGAAATTTCAGGAGGAGGTAGGGGTAAGTTTGGAGTTGAAGGAATTGCCTTTTAGTTGCTTAAAGGTGATGAAAAGGTTAGGATGTGATATTTTAGGAATATGGGGAGAAAAGAAGGTGGAGTATAGCTGGGGCGGGTATAAGGATCTTGTGCTTAATGTGCTGATGGAAGGAGTGAATTGCGCAGGGATTGAATTTTCTGAGGCGGGTGATGAAGCGAGGAAGTGGTATAAAAATGATTTTCTGAGGAGGGTGGCGGAATGCCGCAGTTAGAGAGGGATTTAAATAGTGGTGCTGTGATTATTAAGTATAGTGAATATGAGCTAGAAGATCATCTTGGGTATA
>Ga0272448_1006125_pt1 | contig 13066 bp, 7 predicted proteins | sample YNPCB0191_FD_202220 | JGI IMG/M metagenome (GOLD analysis project Ga0272448, IMG submission 202220) | Hot spring sediment microbial communities from Yellowstone National Park, WY, United States - YNP-CB-019-1 | ecosystem: Environmental > Aquatic > Thermal springs > Hot (42-90C) > Sediment...
GTATGATATGCCTGAGGAATGCGACATGAGCTTTCTCCTAAACTGTCAATATGAGAGTCAACAGTCTAGCAGATGCCGCCGCATTCCTCAACCTACTCCTTGTCGCAAACTGGGGGCCCCCCAGGTTACCTGACCCCTTGAGTGTGCGTGCTCTCTGTGTTATGATGTGTTTATGAAGCTGCGCCTTGCCACTGCCATTGCGGCGGGAAAGATCACCTATCTCGTGTTGCGCCGACTGGGCCTGGGGGGCGGCACAGCCGCACCCGGCCTAGTGGCCGCAACGTTAGCACCTACCGTTCTATCCGGGCTGGTTGACTCGCTTGCTCGCGGCTCCGTGATCATCACCGGGACAAACGGCAAGACGACCACGTCACGGCTGATCTCTGACATTCTGCGCCAGGCAGGCCTGAAGCCGATTCATAATCGGTCAGGCTCGAACATGATACGTGGGCTGGTCTCAACTGTGGTCGTCGCCTCCAACGTGGCCGGACGTCTACCGGCAGACATCGGCGTATGGGAAGTGGATGAGGCAACTCTGCCCGATGCAATGACAGCCATTCGTCCGCGGCTGGTCATCATTAACAACTTGTTTCGCGATCAGCTTGACCGTTATGGCGAGGTGAATACGGTCGCGGCGATTTGGGAAAAGGCACTGGCCGCCCTTCCACCGGATGCGACGGTCGTTCTTAACGCAGATGATCCGCGTGTGGCACATTTGGGCGAGACGGCCAGACAAACCGTTGTCTACTTTGGCATCGAGGATGGTGGCTGTGCCCTGGCCACGTTGCCCGACGCCGCCGACAGCATCCACTGCCTAAGATGCGCACATCCGTTGATCTATGATGCCGTCTTCGCCTCACATTTGGGGCGTTATCGCTGTGCTGTCTGCGGTCTGCAGCGTCCGGCCCCCCAGGTCCGGGCAGAACACATTGCGATCACCGAAAACAGCAGCACGGTGCGCGTGCGGGCAGGTGATAGACAACTCACATTGCAGCTTGCTTTACCTGGACTCTACAATGCTTACAACGCTCTGGCAGCGACTGCAGCAGCTCTGGCTCTGGGCATTGCTTCTACAAGCATCGAGCAGGCTGTGGCCGATTTTCGTGCTGCATTCGGGCGGGTCGAGCGTCTGCGAGTGGGCGACAAGGACATCGCCCTCTTTCTGGTGAAGAACCCTGCTGGATTCAATGAAGTGCTACGCACGCTCTTTTCCGGCAACCACCGACAGAACGTATTGATCATCATCAATGATCTGCTTGCCGATGGCACCGATGTCTCCTGGTTGTGGGACGTAGATTTCGAGATGATGCAGGGGAAGGTGGCGCAAGCGGCTGTATCCGGCATACGGGCGGCGGACATGGCTCTGCGGCTGAAGTATGCCGAGGCCCAACCTGTTACTGGGCAGACGCTGGTCGAACCTGACATTGCCCACGCGGTCAGTCGCGCTCTGGATATGACGCCGACTGGCGAAACCCTTTATATTCTGCCTACCTACACCGCCATGTTGGCCGTGAAGGATGCCCTGGCGCGACGTGGCCTCGCCCCGCGCTGGCAGGACGATTAGCAAAAGCATGAAACTGGCGATCTGTTATCTCTATCCCGACTTGATGAACACCTATGGCGACCGAGGCAATGTGCTGTGTCTGGTGCGTCGCTGCACCTGGCGGGGTATCGAAGCCACCGTTGACCATGTGACCGTCGGTGATCGTATAGATCCACGTCGCTATGATCTCTACTTCTTCGGTGGTGGGCAGGATTGGCAGCAGGCCGGAGTATCGGCTGATCTGCATCGAGGGAAGGGCGATGCCATTCGCGAGGGCGTAGAGAGTGGGGCAGCCCTGCTCTGCATCTGCGGCGGCTTTCAGCTCCTGGCCCGTTACTACCGCCCCTTTGAGGGAGATGACCTACCGGGCACAGGCTTGTTCGACGCCTGGACCGTCGCCGGGCGCCGGCGCATGATCGGCAACACGGTTGTCACTATTACCTTCGCCCCCTTGCGTAGTTCCGCGCCAGACAGGCCGACGTTGGTTGGCTTTGAGAATCACAGCGGCAAGACCTACCTTGGCCCCAGTTGCCAGCCGCTCGGCGTAACGACCATTGGCTACGGGAACAACGGTGAAGACCGGCTGCAGGGTGCCGTATACAAGAACGCCATCGGCTGCTACCTTCACGGCTCCCTTCTGCCCAAGAATCCCCACCTGGCCGATTATCTGATCGCCCGTGCTCTGGAGCGTCGCAATGGCCTGCTTGAGCTGCCTCCTCTGGCTGACATTGATGAGTGGAAGGCGCACGAGGCGGCACGCCAACGGGCCAGGCAAACAGGCAACCCAGGCCTGGTGCGCCGATCGAAGTAGCATGAATCATGAGCCGCGGTTTACCCCTTGACAAATCACTTAACCCATGCTATCATTTGCCATGTTCATAGTTAACCTGGTTAATCATTAGCGTATTTAACATAAAGGACGAAGCATGTGCTAACGACCAACGACATGACCGGAGTGGTGGACGAACAGAGTCTGACCCATCGAGTGCTAAGGACAATGCCGCTCCTCATGCACTTCATGTTCAGACAACTGCGCGATTTCGATGTTCGCATCGAACCCAATCAGGTTCAGATCCTCAGTGTGTTGGCCGAGGGACAACGCACCGTCAGTGAACTGGCTGCCAGGCAACATGTCTCACTTCCATCTATGTCCAAGACCATCAACATGCTCGTGGAGCGCGGTTGGGTAGAGAGAGTAGAGGTGCCGGAAGACCGGCGTGTTGTGCGCTTGCGTCTTACTGAGCAGGGCAGAGACTCTCTGAGAGCGGCACATCAGGCCATGGTGCATGCCGTAGACGAGGTTGTCTCGCACCTCACACCCGAAGAGGCGGCAGCACTCTCGCGGGGTTTGGATATCCTGTATTCAGCGTTTGGCAGTGCAGCAGACCCGTGCCCGAAGCATCGCGTGCCTGGCAACACTCCTTGATCACCCGCACGTGATCCTGATACTATCTTTAGGAGACAGGAATGGTACATCAACCGACAGCCCAATTTGCATCGGGGCGGGGAGGCCCAGGCGCCGGCCGACCACCCAGAGGAAAGAGAGGCCTGCAGGGGCAAACCCCACGCAGCGACCCGAAAATGCTGATGCGGGCCATTCGTTATCTTGGGCGTTTCAAGCGTTTGACTCTTCTAACCTATGGCTCGCTCCTTGTCGCGACCTTTGCCCAATTGGTTGTCCCGCAACTACTACAGAACCTGATGGATGCCGTGAGCAGAGGCTTCATCGCCAAGCAGGTGCTCGGCCTTCCGGCACAGTTTCAAGCGCTTGCTGCACAAGCCCTGAGCAAGACGATGGCCCAAATCCAGGCAGATCAAACAGGTGCACAGACCACCCTGACCACGGCAGCCATTGCCATGATTGTCTTCGCAGTGGTTCAGGCAGTGTTTGCCTTCTCTCAAGCTTACAACGCCGAACGGGTATCGCAGCACATTGCCTTCGATTTCCGTAACGACCTGTTCGCCAAGATTCAGCGTCTCTCCTTTAGCTACCACGACCGCAACCAAACAGGACAATTGATGATCCGGGCAACCGACGATGTGGAGAAGGTGCGCATGTTCGTTGCCCAGGGCCTGGTCATGGTTGTCCAGGCGTTCATCTTGCTCATCTCGGCGCTTGCCTTGCTGTTCCTTACAAATGTCAAGTTGACCCTGGTCATTTTGCCGATTCTGCCTGTCGCCTTCATCGTCTTCATGGTATTCGGTTCGATTACCCAACCGCTGTTCATGCAAGTACAGATACGAGTGTCGCGGCTGAACACGATTCTGCAGGAGAACCTGGCAGGGTTGAAAGTTGTCAAAGCCTTTGCCCGCGAACCTGAAGAGCAGGCGCGATTCAACACTGCAGCAGATGATCTGCTCTGGCAGCAGGTTCGTGTGGCGCGCCTGTTCTCGTTTCTCTTTCCAATCGTTTTTCTGATTGCCAACATGGGCCAGGCTGCCTTACTGTACTTCGGCGGTAGCCAAATCATCAACGGCACGCTGACCATCGGCCAGTGGCAGAAGTTCACCATCTATCTCTTCTTCGTGTTCTTCCCCCTCGGGCAGTTGGGCTTTATCATCAATCTGATGTCCCAGGCATCGGCATCGGCGACGCGCATCTATGAAATCCTCGATGCCAAGAATGATGTGGAAAACAAGCCGGGAGCAATAGAGTTGAAGGATGTGCACGGCCATGTCGTCTTCGACAATGTGACCTTCCGTTACTTCGGTAGTGGTGAACCTGTACTGGACAGAGTATCGTTCGAGGCACTACCCGGTCAAACGGTTGCCCTCTTGGGCGCGACCGGCAGTGGCAAGACGACGATTATCAACCTGATCCCCCGTTTCTACGATGTGACCGAGGGCAGAGTGCTCATTGATGGCTACGATGTGCGCGACGTGACCATTGAGAGCCTCCGCTCGCGCATCGGCATTGTGCTTCAGGAGACCATGCTCTTCAGCGGCACGATTCGAGATAACATCGCCTTTGGCCGTCGCGATGCGACGATGGATGAGGTCATTGCCGCTGCCAAGGCCGCGGCTGCCCACGATTTTATCATGGAGTTTCCCCAGGGCTACGATACGCCCGTCGGCGAGCGAGGGACCACGCTGAGTGGTGGGCAGAAGCAACGCATTGCCATTGCCCGCGCTCTGCTCATGGACCCGCGCATTTTAATCCTGGATGATTCGACTAGCAACGTTGACTTTGCGACCGAGAAGATGATCCAAAACGCACTCGACAAACTCATGAAAGGGCGTACATCGTTCGTCATTGCCCAGAGAATCAGCACGGTGCGTAACGCTGATCAGATCCTGGTTATGGACAAGGGACGTATCGTCGCCCGCGGTCGGCACGAGGAGCTCATCGAGACGTCTGAAATATATGCAGAAATCTGCACATCCCAGTTGGTCGGAGACGCCGACAGAGACCTGCTCAGCAGCGACGAGCAGGTCAAGGAAGAGGTGCACCTATGATGATGGGTGGGGGCCCTGCTGCCCATGGATTACGGCAGGAAACAAGCAAGCCAAAGAACACCGCTCAAACGCTGGGCCGGCTCTGGTCCTACTTCAAACACTATTGGTATCTCCTGCTCGGCGTGCTTGTTGCGGTGTTGCTGACATCTTATATTCAGGTTCTTACCCCTGATCTGACCGGCCAGGCTGTGGATTGCTTTATCACGCCGGCCACGTTGAAGGCACTGGCTGGCAATGCCACAAGCGTCCTCCCCGGTCCGACCGGCGGTACGGGCGGTCTGGGGCAGGCGGGTGCCCCGGTTGGAGCTGGTGTTGCAGCAACCCTTAAGAGCAACTGCTGGTTTGCCAAGCTTGATCCGGCGAAAGCGACAACCTCAGACTATATCGCCGGTCTTGGACGTTTGGTGCTGTTAATCGCCGGTCTCTATGTCGTCGGTTCACTTCTGAATGGCCTGATGTTCTATCTCATGAGCTATGCAGGGCAGCATGTCTTGCGCAACATGCGGGTGGAGGTTTTTAAGCACATCCACCGCCTTTCGCTTGGCTACTTCACACGGCATGAGGCGGGAGACGTGATGACCCGTATCACAGCCGATGCCGATACGCTGCAACAGGCGATCAGCTTTCCGCTGGTGAGCGTCGTGCAGGGGGTTGTGATCATTGTCTGGGTAGCGGCCACCATGCTCTCACAGAGTGTTGCCTATGCACTCGTGGCCCTTGCCATGGTGCCGTTCATGTTCGTGGCGACGCTCTGGTTCTCCAGCCAGGCGCGTAAAGCTTTCCGCAATGTGCGTTCAAGCATTGGCACGGTAAATGCTAGCCTGCAAGAGAGCCTGGCCGGGGTGCGCGAAGTGCAGGCATTCACGCGCGAGGATGAAAACATTCGGGACTTTAACCAGTCGAGTGCCGCTGCACGGGAAGCATCCATTCGGGCGGCATCGTACACGTCTGCCCTGGGGCCATCCCTGCAAGCGTTGGGCTATATCTCACTGGCGTTGGTAGCCGGGGTTGGTGGCTCGGTGATCCTGAGTGGCGGCACCCTGGCAGGCACAACCATATCGCTGGGGCTTGTCATTGCTTTCATTCAGTACAGTCAGCGCTTCAACCAACCAATCCAGCAGATCTCGGTGATGTGGACGAACATTCAGAGCGCCATTGCAGGCGCCGAGCGAATCTTTGGTCTGCTTGACACACTACCCGAGATTACCGACAAGCCAGACGCGATCGAGATGCCGCCGATTAAGGGACGGGTCGAGTTCAATCATGTCTATTCGGAATATGAACCGGGCGAGCTGGTGCTCAAAGATGTTAGTCTAGTTGCTGAGCCTGGGCAGACAGTAGCCATCGTTGGGCCGACGGGCGCCGGCAAGACGACGATCATCAACCTGATTCCGCGCTTCTACGATGTGCTCAAAGGTTCTGTCACCATTGACGGCATTGATGTCCGTGATGTGACAGCAGCAAGCCTGCGCAAGCAGATCGGCATCGTGCTGCAGGATTCGTTCCTGTTCAGTGATACGGTCCTCAACAATATTCGTTATGGCCGCCCCGATGCCACCGACGAGGAAGTGTTCACCGCGGCCAGATTGGCGCGCGCCGACCAGTTCATCGAGCGCCTGCCCCAGGGATACAACACTATGCTGGGCGAACGAGGCAGTGGTCTCAGCCAGGGGCAACGGCAGCTTATCTCCATTGCTCGCGCTGCCCTGGCCAACCCTCGCATCCTGATCCTTGATGAAGCCACGTCATCGGTGGATACACGGACCGAGCGGCTGATTCAAAAGGCACTGGAAGACCTCTTGAAAGGGCGGACGAGCTTTGTCATCGCCCACCGTTTGAGCACTATCCGCAACGCCGATCAAGTGTTGGTCTTGAAGGATGGTGAGATCATCGAGCGAGGGACACATGACAGCCTGATGAAGCAACGCGGTTTCTACTACAAGCTCTACATGAGCCAGTTCCAGGTGCAGGAAGCGCTGGGTATCGATGGTGACGGGCGCGAGCCGGCAGAAGAGGCTGACAAGACCGTGGTCGGGAGTAAGTAACGGGGCAGAACAACCGCTCGGAATAATCTCATGCCCCGCAGATTGCCTTATCTTGAAATGTCTGTGATAGAACGCGGGTCCTTGCCGCGCGCCCATTAAGTGTGGTATAATTGTAATGCCGGATGGGGCATGCTGCACGTGCAGCGTGTTGTGCCATCCGGTTTGCACAGTCGTTTGCAATGCAGGCGACGAACGAAGGAGGTCCATGACCTGATGTTTTACTTTGACCCGATGTACCTTGTGTTTGCAATGCCGGCGCTGGTTCTGGCATTGTATGCTCAATGGAAAGTGACGTCTACCTATAATAGAATGTCGCAAGTTCCAAGCATGATCCGCCTGACAGGCGCCGAGGCGGCGCGGCGGCTGCTGGATAGCAACAGATTACTGACCGTCAATCTTGAGCCAACGGCCGGAGAACTGACAGATCACTATGATCCCTCGGCCAAAGTGTTGCGGCTGTCACCGGGTGTTGCCCAAAGCACATCCATTGCCGCCCTTGGCATTGTGGCGCATGAGGTCGGCCACGCCGTGCAGGATGCAACCGGCTATGAGATGATGCGCGTGCGGGCAGCGCTCGTTCCTGCGGCAAACCTGGGTTCGACCCTGGGCATCTGGCTGTTTATTCTGGGTTTTGCCCTACAGATCACGCCGTTGGCCTGGGTCGGCCTGTTTGCTTTTGTTGCGGCCTTCCTGTTCACAGTTGTGACGCTGCCAGTAGAACTCGACGCCAGCCGTCGGGCAATGGCCATGCTGACGAGCAACCACTTGATTGCTTCTACAGAGTATGGCATGGCCAAGAGCGTGCTCGATGCTGCCGCACTGACCTATGTCGCCGCAGTGGCGCAGGCCCTAAGTCAACTGCTGTACTTTGGCTTCATGCTGATGGGTGGGCGAAGGCGTGATTAGCATCAAGATAACTCCGCACGTGAAGGTAAAAAATCGCACCTGCACTGTTGAACCATGGCGTCTGCCGATGGCGATCCCCCTTCCCTGATCAGAGAAGGGGGATCGCTGTTCATTAGGAGCAGGCCAAACGCCTTTACGTAGGGGTGCGATTGTGCTACAATGAAAGTGGTAACATTTTCATGCATGTCTGGAACGTTGGCGGCCATGACTCAGAGCAATGATGCTTTCATATTGAATAGAGATCTGCCTCAGCTCGAGCAAGAGCTGCTTGCTCTCGGTGAACCGACATACCGCGCTCGCCAGGTGTGGCATTGGCTCTATCACCGATTGGCAGGGAGCTTCGCCGAGATGACCGACCTGCCCCGCTCCCTGCGCGACCGTCTCGCCAGCCACTACACCTTCGATACACTCTATCCCCAGGCACTACAGGTTTCGCACGATGGCCTGACCCGCAAGCAACTGTTTCGCCTTGCCGATGGTACGGCAATTGAGACGGTTCTCATGCTCTATGACGCCACGGACACAGGCAAAGCGCGGCGGACTGTTTGCGTCTCAACACAGGTCGGGTGCGCCTTGGGCTGTGTGTTCTGCGCAACGGGGCAAACCGGGCTGCAACGCAATCTGAGCAGCGGTGAGATTGTGGGGCAGGTCTTGTATTTTGCCCGCCAGGTGGCGCGACACGGCGGCAACGGCGAGCCGACCGACGATGCTTTGCCGATACCCGGCCCGGTTTATCCACCGATCACCAATATCATCTTCGCCGGTATGGGTGAACCGCTGGCCAATTACGACGCCACACTGGCCGCCGTCCGTCGTCTGAACGATGCCGATGGCTTCGGCCTGGGGGCACGCCATATGATTATCTCGACTGCAGGTCTGGTGCCGGGGATTCGCAAGTTGGCGCGCGAGAATGTTCAGGTCAGCCTGGCAGTGTCGTTGCATGCTCCCAGCGATGAGGTGCGCACACGCCTCATGCCGATCAACCGTCGTTATCCATTGTCTGAATTGCTGCCGGCATGCCGCGAGTATGTAGAGAAGACAGGCAGGCGCGTTGCCTTCGAGTATATCCTGATCGAGGGAATCAACAGCATGCCCAGCCAGGCTCGTCAGTTGGCTGCGCTCATCCAGGGCATGACGTGCATGGTGAATCTCATCCCCGTGAACCCTGTCCCGGGTAGCGCCTTCATGCCGCCACGTCGAGAAACACTCATCGCCTTCCAGTCTATACTCAATTCTGCCGGCGTGACGACAACGGTACGGACGGAGAAAGGCCGCGAGATTCAAGCCGCCTGTGGACAGTTGCGGGGTAGAGTAGCAGCACCACCGGCCGCTGAGACACAGGCGACCGGCGGTTAGCCATGCTCGACCGTCTCCGCCGCCTGAATCCTTTCCGTCATCGCGATTGCCACAACTGTCGCTTTGTCGAGCGCATCCACTCGACAGGCGACGGCCAGGTTACGCGCTGGGTTATACTCTGCCAATGCCCATCATCGCCTTTTTTCCGCAAGCCTATTCCCCCCGAACTGATCTGTCCCTGGTGGCAAGAGGCTACTTTGCCGCCGCAACCTCCTCTAGCCTGAGCGACAGGACCTTGGATGTGCTGTCACCACCCATCGAGATGCCGTAGAGCGAGCTGGCCATCTCCATTGTACCCTTGTTGTGAGTGATAACAATAAACTGGGTGCGGCGTGCCAGTTGACGCAAGGCATCGCAGAAACGCCCAACGTTGGCGTCGTCCAGCGCAGCGTCAACTTCATCCAGGACACAGAAAGGTGTCGGGTGAACGGTGAGGATGGCAAACAGCAGGGCCGTCGCCGTAAGGGCACGCTCACCACCGGAGAGCAGGGCCAGACTCTGCAATCTCTTTCCCGGCGGCTGAGCTACAATATCAACGCCCGTCTGCGCCAGGTCATCAGGATCGGTCAGACTCAGTTTCGCGGTGCCACCCCCGAACAGAGTGGTGAAATAGCGGCGGAACTCACGGCCCACGGCTTCGAACGTCGTTTCGAAGCGATTGCGCATCAGATCATCGAGCTCGCCGATGACCGTCTTGAGCGACTTGACCGCCTGTTCTAAATCATCAGACTGGCTGGTCAGAAACGTATATCGCTTGAGGGTTTCTTCGTATTCAACGATGGCATTGGGGTTGACGGGCCCAAGGTGGCGTAGCTGGCCGCGCATGCTGTCTATGCGGCGCTTCAGCGTCTCGGGGTTAGCCGTCAGAATGTGTGCATCCGCCTGTGCATGACCGTCACCCACTGCCAGGCTCAACTGGACCGGCACGGCAAGCTCTTGTAGCATTCTCTTGACATCGTCTTCGTCAAGTCCGTAGCCCTTCAAGCCCAGCCCCTCTTCGGCCTCGATCTGTGCTTGCAGTTTGCTAAGCTCGCTGCGGGCGCGCTGTACCTCAATGGCCGCTTGGCTATGCGACCGCTCCAGAGCAGAATGCCCGGTTCGCTCCTCGGCCTCGGCTGTCAAAAGCTGTGCCCGCTCCTTCTCCAGACCGGCAATGTCGGCTTCGGCCGGGCGAATCTGCTCTTGCAGGGCAGTGATCTCGGCGGAGAGGCGACTGGCCTCGACCTGCGTGTTGGCGATCTGCCCGGCAATCGCTTCGGCTTCGATCTTGAGTTCGCCCGCTCTCTGCTGCTTGGCCGCAATCTGGGCAGCGAGTCGCTCGATATCTTGTCGCCGGTTGTCAAGCAACGTCTGCTGCGTGCGTAGGTTTTGTTCACCTAGAGCCACAGCAGTGCGCACCTCGGCGACACGACTGACCAGTTCACTACCGGCAATGACGGACAGCTCCTGGCGCAGCCCCGCAACCAGCGTCTGGGCATCTGCCAGTTGCTGTCGTCGAGCAGCCAACTCAGCAGATAGCGCTGTCTCTTGTCTATCCAAATCCGCCTGGTCTTTGCTCAGGTTGGCCAATTGTTCACGTAGCCAGGCGATTTCCCGCTGCCAGCGCTCAAGATCGCGCTGGCGCTGTGTCAACCGTGTTGCTACATCGTCTCGCTGACGCTGCAAGGTTGCCAGACGGCCATCCAAGGCGACCAGCGCTTCTTCTGCCTTATGAAGTGCTGCTTGCGCCTCAGCCATCTTCTGATCGAGGGCCTTTTCCGTAGCTCGAGCGGCGGTGATACGCTTGGGCAGATCCGCCAGCTCACGCTCGCGCTCCAATAGCCCAGACGAGCGCATGCTGACTGAGCCACCGGTGATTGCGCCGCCTGGACGGACGATATCGCCGGCAAGTGTGACAATGGACGCTATGGAACGTATGGCAGGACGGTCGAGAATGCGCCGCGCTGTGTTCAGATCGCGCACCAGCAGGACCCTCCCCAACAAGTAAGCCGCGATAGAGCGATGGCGCTCGGACACCTCGACGAGCTCAGCACCCCAGCCGATTGCCTCGTCAATCTTCTCGGCGGCCTGTCGCCCTCTGATGACATCAAGAGGCAGGAATGTCGCGCGTCCACCGTGTGTTTGGCGAAGGTGCTCGACAGCCGACTCGGCAGCCTGCCAAGTCTCTATGACAATGTCCTGCTCGTGGTTACCCAAAGCCGCGCTGATCGCTACTTCATATTGTGGTGGAACCCGCAGAAGCGAGGCGACGGTGCCCACAACGCCGGCCAGACGTCCGCTGCGTGCCGCGTTCAGGACAGAACGCACTCCTGCGTCATATCCCGCCATGCTCTGTTGCAGCCGCGAGAGGCTGTCCAGGCGTAACTCCAGGGCTCGACGCTCATCATGCGCGGCAGCCAGGGCGGCCTGGGCGGCCTCGAAGTCTTTGCGCAAGGCGCTGATGGCCGCCTGTGCCGGGCCTCGTTGCTGCGCGGTGGCGGCTATTTCGGCGTCTTGTGCGGTCAGGGAAGAGCGGAGTGTCGCAATAGCCGCATCGAGGCTGTCGGCCGTTGCCTGGTGCTGCTCCATCTGGGTCTGACGTTGCTTCATGTCATCGTGCAGCAAGCGGCGACGACTGGCCACGGCCGCCAGGCTACTCTCGGCGGCAGCGATGGCCGATGTAGCCGCAAATGTGTCGCTTTCTGCCGCCTCCAGTCGCTGCCGCACACTCTGGCGGCGCTGCTCCATCTCAGACGCCTGCTGCTCAAGGTCTGCAAGCTCAGTGATTCGCCTGGCCTGCTCGTTGACGAGCACCTCTAACTCACCCTCAGCAGCACCAATGTCCTGCTGACGCGCGACCAGTTGCTCCTGAAGGGGAACAATCTCATCGAGGATCTCGCCCTGCTGACGATTCAGCGAATCCAGCGTTGCCCGTGCGACCGCCATGCGGCGCTCCAACGTCTCTGCCTGGGTATGCAGCGCACTAGACTGGCGATGCCACTCGCCGAGGCGGGCGCGCAGCTCGCCTTCGCGCTCGCGCACCTCGGCCAGGTGGTTTTCGATGTCCTGCAGCCGTGCCTCAGATTCATCGAGCAGGCGTTGAGCCTCGGCTTCTGCTGATAGGGCGCGGCGCAAATCTTCACCAGCTGCGGCCCAGCGATGACCATACCAGGCGGCCAGGTAACCACGCAGTTCTTGCAGCAGCCGTTCCTGCTCTTGAGCGCGCTGTGCCTGCTCCTGCAAGACTTGCAGACGCGGCGCGATTTCGGCCATCAGGTCACGCAGGCGCACAAGATTGGCTTCGGTTGCCTGGAGCTTGGCCAGGGCGTCATTGCGCTTGAGTTGATAGCGTTTGATGTCGGCTGCTTCTTCGAATAGCTCGCGGCGTTCTTCCGGTCGCAGGGAGAGGGCAGCGTCAATCGCGCCCTGACCGATGACGGTGTAGTTATTCTGGCCGATGTTGCCGGCCAACAGTAGATCAACAATGTCGCGCAAGCGGACACGGCTTTTGTTTAGCAGGTACTCGCTTTCACCGGAGCGATAGGCGCGACGGGTAATGGTCACCTCGCTGAAGTCAACAGGCAGCCATTTCGTGCTGTTATCGAGGGTAATGGAGACCTCAGCCATGCCGACACGCGGGCGGGCAGACGAGCCAGCGAAGATGACATCGTCGCTACGTTTGATGCGCAGGGCGCGCGGCGACTGCTCGCCGAGGACCCAGCGCATGGCATCGGCAATATTGCTCTTGCCCGAACCATTCGGGCCGACGATGGCCGTGATG
>Ga0272448_1006126_pt1 | contig 13065 bp, 9 predicted proteins | sample YNPCB0191_FD_202220 | JGI IMG/M metagenome (GOLD analysis project Ga0272448, IMG submission 202220) | Hot spring sediment microbial communities from Yellowstone National Park, WY, United States - YNP-CB-019-1 | ecosystem: Environmental > Aquatic > Thermal springs > Hot (42-90C) > Sediment...
ATGGAGAACGCCTCGCCAAAGGCCGCCAGGCGAGGTTGCAGGGCGGCCACCTCGGCCTCGGTCGCGGGTCTGGCGAGGGCGAACTCGGCCACGCGCACGGGGTCGACATCGCCCCTAAGGTAGATCTCGCCCCCGTGCATGCCAGTTGCGCACCAGTCGCCAACCAGAGGGGTGCCGGGCCTGAGATCGAGGCCAAGGACGATGAGCAGGCCGCCGGCCATGTATTCGGCGAGGAAGTCGCCGGCGGCTCCGCCGACGACCAACACGGGGAAGCGGTCCCGGAAGGCCTTCATGTGGATTCCGACGCGGTAGCCCACATCGCCCCGGACGAACACCTCCCCGCCCCGCATGCCGTATCCCAGCACATCTCCGGCGTGGCCGTCGACGTAGATGCGGCCGGAGCCCATGGTGTTGCCGACAGCGTCCTGGGCATTTCCGTGCACGCGCACCGTCGGGCCGGCCATGAAGGCCCCCAGGTCGTTGCCGGGCACGCCGCGGATGTCGATCTCGACGGGTCCGGTGAGCCCGTCGGCAATGTAGCGTTGCCCATTGACGTTCAGCAGGTCGATGCGCGTCACGCCCTCGGCGACCGCCTTGCGGATGCGCTGATTGAGCTCGCGGTAGTGCAGGCCCGCGGCGTCGATGCGAAGCGCCGTTGCTCTTGCGCTCATGCGCCCACTCCCGCCGGCTTGACCCCCAGGACGTCCAGGACGGTCCTGTCCAGGCCCAGCCCTCGCAGTCGCTCGCGGCTGCCCCGCAGGCTTTCCACGGCGTTCACGCCCATGGCGCCCAGGATCTCCTCGAGCTCGGCGCTCCACGCCCGAACGAGGTTTACGAGGCGCTGGGAGCCCAGGTAGGGGTCAAGCCGGCGGGTCAGCGCTGGGTCCTGAGTCGCGATGCCCCAGGAGCACCGGCCTGTGTAGCACTTCTGGCACAGCGTGCAGCCCAGGGCGAGCAGCGCGCCGGTGCCGATCGCCACCGCGTCGGCGCCCAGCGCGATCGCCTTGGCCATGTCTGCGCTGGACCGGATGCCGCCGGCGGCGATGATGGAGGCCTGGTTGCGGATTCCCTCGTCGCGAAGCTGTTGGTCCACAACGGCGATGGCAATCTCGATCGGGATTCCCAGGTGGTCCCTGATCTGCGTCGGGGCCGCCCCCGTGCCGCCGCGAAAGCCGTCCAAGTAGACGATGTCCGCCCCCGCGCGCACGATGCCGCTGGCAATCGCGGCCACATTGTGGACGGCCGCGATTTTCACGCTGACCGGCTTCTCGTAGTTGGTCGCCTCCTTCAGGGCATAGATGAGCTGTCGGAGGTCCTCGATCGAGTAGATGTCGTGCTGGGGGGCAGGAGACAGCGCGTCGCTGCCCACGGGGATCATGCGCGTCTCGGAGACTTCCTGCGAGACCTTCTCCCCGGGCAGGTGCCCGCCGATCCCGGGCTTCGCTCCCTGGCCGATCTTGATTTCGATGGCCGCGCCGGCTCGCAGGTAGTCGGCCTCCACGCCGAAGCGACCGGACGCGCACTGCACGAACGCGCGATGAGCGAAAGGCCGCAGGTCGGCGTGGAGCCCGCCCTCGCCGGTGTTCCACATCACCCCGCATTCCTCGGCGGCCATCGCGATCGCCTTCTGCGCGTTCAGGCTGATCGACCCGTACGACATGGCTGCGAAGACAATAGGCGTCGCCAGCTCGAGCGTGGGCTCCAGGTCTCCCAGCAGGCGCGGCTCGCCGTTCGTCCAGGTCACTGCGAGCCGGTCCGGGCGCCGGCCCAGGTGCGTGCGCAGCTCCATGGGCTCCCGCAGGGGGTCAATCGATGGGTTCGTGACCTGGCACGCGTCCAGCAGAAGATGATCCCACAGGACCGGGTAGGGGAGGTCGTTGCCCATTCCGGTGAGGAGCACTCCGCCTGTCTCGGCCTGGAGCCACAGGTTCCGCCGGTGGGACTGCGTCCACAGCGGGTGGGGCCGGAAATACTGGGGGCTCGGTCGGATCGAGATTGCGCCCTGCGGGCAGAACGCCTCGCAGCGGTGGCAGCCCACACACTTCGCGGGGTCCACGACCGGCCCATCCTGCCAGGTGAGGGCCTTGAAGCCGCACTGCTGCAGGCAGCGCTTGCAGCGAGCGCAGCGCTCGGGGTCGTGCTCCCACAAGAACTCATAGGGCCGGTACAGCGGCGCGCGCACGGCCCGCGGCTGCGCGGTCGGCCGCGTCTGCGGCCTGGTGTCGCTGCGGTCGGTCGAAGACGTTGTCATGACTTTGCCTCCTGAGCCCTGAAGCCGGCGGTCTCCAGGGGCGGCTCGGTTCCCGGCTCGCCCACGACCGTGTCGCTTCCCAGCCGGCCGATCACCGGATGGCCGGCTCGGGGCGTCCACACGAGGTCGGGGTCTGGGCACATGGCGCGGACGCCGGCCTCTTCGCTGGACAGATACAGCCAGGAGCCGCGGCGAGCGGCCACCAGAGGCCTGAGCTTGATGCGATCGTTGAGGCCCACCATCTCCCCCTGCCGGCCGAAGATGATGGCGAAGGGCCCGTTGACGAGGGCGCTGGCGTAGGTCATCCTGAGGGCTGTGTAGAGGCGCCTGCGAGGCTCGGGCATGTGGTCGATTTGCTTCCAGAAGGGTGCCGCGATGACGTCGCAGGCCAGCTCGACCGGAAGGCCATGGCGGCGGATCAGAAGGTCGAGCAGGTAGGCCATGACCTCCGTGTCGGTTCGCATTGTGCAGCGGTAGCCGAACATCTCCAGATAGCGGCGGTTGATGCCGTAGGAGGAGATTTCGCCGTTGTGGACGACGGCCCAGTCCAGCAGGGTGAAGGGGTGGGCGCCGCCCCACCAGCCGGGGGTGTTCGTCGGGAAGCGGCCATGAGCGATCCAGATGTAGGCCTGGTATTCGTCGAGGCGGAAGAAGTCGGCGACGTCCTCGGCGTATCCGACCGCCTTGAAGGCGCCCATGTTCTTGCCGCTGGAGAAGACGAACGCGTCGTCGATGTCAGCATTGATATGCATTACCCGCTGAAGCACGAAGTCTTCGGCGGTGACCCCGGCCTCTGCAAGGGGGACCGCGCGCGGGAGCACGAAGTAGCGCATCAGGGAGGGGGGGTCCGAGATGCCGCGGTTGGGGCGAGTGGGGATGCGCTCATCCTGAGCGATGTCGAAGGCCTCCTCGAGGACCTCCTCGGTGCGGTCCTGGGCCTCCTGGCTGTAGTACATGATGTGGAGTGCGAAGTGGTCGGACCGCTCGGGATAGATGCCGTAGGCCGCGAAGCCGCCGCCGAGGCCATTGGAGCGGTCGTGCAGGATCGCGATCGATTCGCGCACCGCGCGCCCGTTGACCCGCTCGCCGGTCAGGCTCATCATGCCGCTGAGCCCGCAGCCCGAGATGTTCCGCGCGGTGCGGTCGAAGTCGCTTCGGTTCATTGGCTCCCCTCCTCGCCATCGCCGCGCGCCTCTTCGGGCGTTCGCAGGAGCTCCTGGAGCTCCTCGATGGCAACCCTGGGCAGGGCCGGAAGGCCGAGGCGCCGGCGCCGGTTCGCCGAGACGTCGGTGAGCGCGGCCTTGGCGCGGAACGCCTCCAGCCCCTCGAGGACGGCGCTGGGCGCCAGCCCGCGCGCCATGGCGAGGTGCTTGGCGACCCGCAGGATGGTCATCTGGTCATAGCGGTTAGGGCACAGCTCGGCGCACGTGTAGCACTCGACGCACTTCCACAGCTCGGGGGAGCGCAGCACCGACTCCAGGTTGCCGGCCGCCAGCTCTCGAACCAGCGCGTTGGGGTCGAAGGTGGGATCCGCGCGTGCGACCGGGCAGTCTTCGACACACGCGCCGCACTCCGCGCACGCGCGTAGGAGCGCGTAATCCCAGTGCCGGCGGACGGCGTCGATGCCGGCGCGGCGCGCCCGCCATTTCTCGAGGAAGGGCGCCGCGTCGACCCGGTGGCTGTCCAGGCCGAGGTCATCGGCCTCCAGGCCAAGGGCCAGGCCGAGCAGCTCGGGGTAGTAGAGGACTGGCAGGCCGAGATCCTCGCCTGCGCGCTGAAGCAAGAGCTGCATGTTGTCGTACTGCATCATGCAAGAGGGGCAGACCAGCGTCAGCGCGTCGGCGCCCGCGTCCAGCATGTCGCGAAGCTTGCTGCGGCACATCGCTTCGGCGGATTCTTGCTCCCCCGCCCGCAGGAGGAGGTTGCCGCAGCACTCCATCTTGGACGGATAGGGGACGCTTTCGGCGCCCAGAGCCTCGACGAGCTGATCCAGCTTGCTGGGCCAGAAAGGATCGTCGAAGAGGAGGTCGCGACTAGGGCGCAGGAGATGACAGCCGTAGTGGACTGCGATGCGCAGGCCCGTCATGGGGTAGGCGACCCGGTCTTGCAGCGCGCCGACGCCGATGTCCTGGTGAAGGACGTCGAGGACGTGGACGACGTCCGTCGTGCACTCGTACCGTCGGCCCACGCGCGCCAGCTCGCGGTTGATCTGTTCCCGAAGGCCGGGGTTGGTTTTGAGCTCCACGTGGGCTTCTTTGAGGGTGGAGAAGCAGCCGGTGCAGGGGGTGACGAAGAGCCGACCGGCGTCCTCGGCGACGCTGAGGTTGCGGGCGGCTGTGAGGAGCCACGCGCGGTGGCTCATGTTCCTGATCATGGTCTTCTCGGGGCAGCAGGTCAGGCCGTCGACGTCGGTGGCATCGACGCCCAGCCGCTGGAAGACGGCCCTGGTCGCCTTCTCCATGTGGGGCAGGCGACCTGGGATGTAGCAGCCCCAGAAGTACGCGTAGGCGGCCATGGGACCTCCTGTGCGCGGCGTGCGCTCGCATGTGGCCTGTAGGAGGCCGGCCACCTACCTCCTATCGAAGCCAGGGTCATTATACCCGCGGCGAGGCGGAGCGGTCAAGCCGCGCGGCGAGACCGCAGGCGGCATCCCGCGCGCCGCGGCCGGTGCGCGAGCCGCTGAGCCCGAGGGTGGGCGGAGCCGCGCAACCGGGCGCGTCATCCCGCGAAACCCTGGTCGGCCTTGGGTGTCTGTACGGCGGGAAGGAGCCGTGGTATACTGCCGCCGACGCATACGGAGCGGTCAGTCGGGCGCGGGGCGCAACCGCCACAGTTGCTGGTGGGCCGGGAGGGGGAGGCCCGGGGCGGAATATGGTAAGGTATATCGGAGTTTGGCCGGAGACTGCGACTGCAGGGCTTTGCGGCGCGCCGGGAAGGAGGTGAGGGTCTGCGGGGCAGTGAGCCCGCACGGCGCTACAGGCCAGGCTTTGGACCACAGACCGAGAGAAGAGAAAGGAAGGAAGATGACGAAGACTCTATGGACACTTCCGGTGCTGGTGGCGCTTCTCGTCGCCGGAAGTGGCGCGGGCATGGCGATGCCGTCGCTGGCCGGTCCCACGGGTGTCGTGAGCCTGCCGACGGCGGCCATCGCCCCCATGAATGAGCTTCAGGCAGCTTTGTCGTATCAGTCGCTGGAGACCCCCGGGCTGGGCATGTATGAGCCGAGCGAGGATTTCACAGTGTGGAGCCTCCAGGCCCTCACTGGCGTCGCCCAGAAGGCGGAACTTTGGGGTGCCTACGCGCGCGTCAGGGATGGCGAGGACTCTCATCTGTGGGGCATCGGCGGCAAGATCCAGCTCGCCTCCGAGCCGACTGAGCGGGCGTCTCTTGCGATCGGCGGCAGCTACCAGGACTGGTCCGACGCGTTGGCCGTCGAGACCGGCACCGGCGACGTGAAGGTCAAGAACGCCTATATCGTCGCGACCAAGGACTTCACGCCCATGGGCCAGGAGCGCTGGGAATGGGGGCCGGGAGCCGGCACCAGGATGCTGGGCAGCCTCGGCATCATGTACATCTCGCTTGACCCGGATGTCGGGGACAGCGAGAGCCTGACCCGACCCTTCGTCGCACTCGAGTTCATCGGGGCCAGCGACACTTCGCTGGGGCTGGAGTACCGCTGGAAGGATGACGACATCGACGAGGACGGCGTTTTCTCCGCGGTGCTGACGCACAAGTTCTCCGACGCGGTTACGGCCCAGGTTGGGACAACCAATGCCGCGCCGGGGGGCATCGGCCTCGGCGATCAGGACATCTTCGTCCGTCTGGGCTACAGCTTCCCGATGGGCGCGGCAGGCTAGTAGACTGGCAGGTACGGAGCCGCTGACCGAGCAGTCAGCGGCGGCAGTTGCAGACGACAAGGGACGGCGCGAGCCGTCCCTTGTTCGTTTCGGACAAGTAGGCTGGGAGGCGACGGGGCGGAGAGGCCGCCCGCTGCAGGTTATCTCTCGGCGTTGGGAAGGCTGATGACGCGGCCAGGCTGGCCCGGGGGCCGGGAGGCCCTCGGCGCGGGGCGCCCGAGGGCGGCGAGGGGGCTGCCGCTGGCATTGGCGAGCTGGCCGAGATTCGTGAGGGCCTGCTCGATCGTGTCGTTGGTCAGGGGAGCGAAGCCGCCGTGGCCGGGGTAGATCGTGAGGCCGCGGAAGCTCCGGAGCCGCTCCAGGGACTGCTCGTAATCGGCCACGCAGGAGCCCCAGTGAACATCCATCCACCCGATGCCGCCGTCGCGAAAGATGATGTCGCCGACGAAGAGAGCGTCGCCGACCTGCCAGGCAACTGAGTCCGCGGTGTGGCCGGGCAGGTGATGGGCCTCGAACACGAGCCGTCCGACCTCGACGCGGTCGCCGTCCTCGGCGAGGTGGTCGACGAGGTCCGCTGCGACCGGGGCCGCCATGGGCGCCGACTCGAGCGCGGTGACGAGCAAGCGGTGGGCGACGACGGCCGCGCGAAGCTGGCTGCGCGCGGCGGCCAGCGCGCCGACGTGGTCGGGGTGGTTGTGGGTGACGAAGAGCGCCTCGATCTGCCCCGGGTTGACGCGGTCGCGCTTGAGCTGGTCGAGCTTTTCGGCGAGGAGCGGGCCGCTGCCGACGTCCACGAGGGCGTAGCAGCGACCGCAGTTCACTGCATACACCACTTCGTTGCCGCTCTCGACGCGGTGGATTCCGGGAGCGATCTTCATGCCTTGGCTCTTTCTCTTCGCTGGCGCTTTGGTTCGGCTGGCGGGTCTGAGGCCCCTCTTCGCGCGCGGAAGGGTCTGGCCCCGGCGGGCGGAATCGCGTACCGCCGCGGCGCACCGAGGCGTCGACACAGGAGGGTGAGATGAAGCTGTATATCATGACCGATCTGGAGGGGGTGGCGGGGGTCCTGAACTTCCAGGAGTGGACGGGGCCGGGGAAGCCGTATTACCCGGTGGCCCGGGAACTGCTGACGATGGAGGTGAACGCAGCGGTGGACGGTTTCTTCGAGGGTGGGGCGACGGAGATCGTGGTCTCCGACGGACACGGGCCGGGGGCGATCGATGTGACGCTGCTGGACTCGCGCGTTGATCTGCTGCGCGGCTGGGGCGATGGGCCGTGGCCGCTGTGTCTGGACAAGTCCTTCGATGCGCTGGCCTTCGTGGGCCAGCATGCCAAGGCGGGCACGGAGTACGCGCATCTGTGCCACACGCAGTCGATCGCGTACCTGGATTTGACGATAAACGGCGTTTCCATCGGCGAGTTCGGGCAGCTTGCGATGTGCGCCAGCGAGCTGGGCGTTCGCACGATCTTCGGGTCGGGCGACGAGGCGTTCGCGGCCGAGGCCCGCGCGCTGGTGCCGGGCATCGAGACGGTGGCCGTCAAGAGGGGAGTGAGGTCAGGAACGGGCAACGATCTGGACGAGGAGGCGTATGCGCGCTTCACCGCGGCCGCGCTGCACACGCATCCGGTGCGGGCGCGGCGGCTCATTCGCGAGGGGGCCCTGCGGGCGATTCGACGCGCGCAGCGCGAGGACTTTGGGATCATCCCGCTCCGGCCGCCGTTCGAGCGGGTGACCACCTTCCGCCCCACGGCCGACCGGCCGCACAAGGCGATTTCCCGGGCGACGCACCCGACCAGCGTGATCGGGGTCATGAACGCGCCGGCCGATCTGGAGCCGCTCGACTAACGCGCCGCGCGCGGCGCAGGCGGCCCCGCGGCGGCCGAAGACGACGTGAGCCGCCGCGGGCAACGAGACACTGTGAGGTGAGGAATGAACGCACCGAAGCGACTGGCTGAGAATCCGCCGGCGGAGCCGGGCGTGCCCGTGGTCGGCGTCTTTGCGGTGTGCGACCCGCGCATCGACGAGGCCTCGCGCCGCCGGGCCCGCAACATCGTGGAGATGGTGGCGACTGCGGTGGCCAACCGCGTCGCGCTGCCCGGAGGTGAGCCGGTGCCGGTGGTCTATTCGCCGGTGCTGGTAGACGGTGAGCGCCAGGCGGACGCGGTGGCGCGGCAGTTCCAGGCTGAGGGCGTTCGGGTGCTGATCTGCGCGCCCGACACCTGGGCTTTCCCGCAGCTTGGCCTGATCTCGCTGCTTTCGCACTTCCCGGAGGACACGCCGCTGAACCTGACGTGCGGCAACAGCGGCCCCAAGCCGGGCGTGGTGTTCACCCATGCCGCGCACGGGGCGATCTCGCAGTACGGCCGGCTCGTCCACATCAACGTCGGCACCTGGCCGGACGAAGGCGAGCGGCCGGAGATGACCGAGGGGACTGCGGTGGCGCTGGCGGACTGGACCTTCGCGGCCGTGACCCACACGGCGCTGAAGGGCCGCCGGGTGGTCATACTCGGACACGACTCCATGGGGATGGAGACGGCGCTCTCCCACGTAATACCGACACGGCGGACCTTCGGGCTGGAGATCACGCGGCTGGACATGAAGCTGCTGTCCGACATGCTTCAGAAGGGGGCCTACGACAAGGCGGAGCTGGCGGCGCTGCGCGAGTGGCTGAGCGGCCACCTGGGGAAGCGACTTGAGCTTCGCGATGAGGGAGACCGCGCGCGCCTGGACACGAGCCTCGCAATGTACCTGGTGGTGCGCGACCTGATGAAGGACCTCAATGCGGTGGGCGGGGGCTTCATGAGCCAGCTCGAGTGGGGCTCGGATCGCCGGGGCATCCCGCTGCCTGTGGCGGACATCATGGAGTCGCTGTTCAACTCGACTTTCGACCACAACGGTCGCAAGGTGCCGCTTCCCTACGCCACCGAGGCCGACGTGCAGGGCCTGCTGACGATGTTGTTCCTCACCTATCTGAGCGGCGGCAACCCGCCGCTGTTCATGGACTTCCGGAAGGTGTGGGAGCCCTGGGAGATCGCGCGCCTGGCCGACTCGCTGGGCATGGGGGACGTGGAGCCAGAGGCGCTGTGGCGAAAGCGCGGGTTCGTGGACGGCGACAACTCGGGGAGCGCGTCGCTGGACTGGGCGGCGGCGCCGGGCGCCTCGATCGAGGAGATCATGGCCCGAGTGTCGATGCCGCGGGCCGACGAGGGGTATTTCCCGGGGCTCGGGAACTCGGTGACGTACGTCTCGCCCGGGGGGATCGAGGGCATCGCGGCGCGGATGGCCTACAGCGCGGCGAACAACCTGTTCTCGCTGGTGTGGGATGAGGCGGTGACGGTTTCTCTGCCCGAGAAGCTGGCCCAGGCCGTGTGCAACACGTCGAGCCCAACCTGGCCGCACACGTTCGTGGTGCCCAAGTACGCGACCATGGGTGAGTACAAGCAGTACGCGCCGGCCAACCATTTTCACATGACCTGGAAGCTGAAGCCGGCGCGGCTGCAGTTCTGGATGGACCTCGCGAACGTGGTGTCGGTAGCGCCATGGCAGGCCCGGCCGGGATACATCGAGGGCGTCGACCGGCCGCTGCCGCTGCTTTATCTGCTGAATGGGGGCGAATACAACACGAAGCTGCTGCGCGCAAAGTGAGCGCGGGCGCGCGGCAAGGCGGGCCCGCCCGTGGCGGTCGGGCCGGCGCTGGCGCGCGGACGGCACCGGTGGGAAGGCGGGGCGGGACGGCCGTCAGGCGTGGACGCGCTCGGTGTACTGGCTGGGACGCACCCACTCGACGCGATCGGCAAGGTGTTTTCGGACGCGGCGCACGACCTCGGTGAACGCGTCCCATCCCACGCCGTTGACCGGGTTCAGCCCCTGCCAGTGCGCGTAGAACAGGCAATAGGGCGCGCCGTCGGCGACCAGCTCGACGATTCGGCCCTGCTGGCCGTCTGCGGTGATGTAGTAGTCGGCGTCGACGCGGGCGGGGTCGTTCTCCCAGATGCCGAAGCGGTCCTCGGCATTCGGGAACAGGTCGAAGACGGCATACTCCCGGTCGTGGACGACAGGCTGAAGGCGCCCGGGGGCCGGTCCGCTCAGGGTGAAGCAGGGAACCGTGCGGCCGCGGAACTTGCCCTGCCTGGCGAGGTCGAGAAGCGCGCTCCAGACGTTGGGGTTGACGACGGCCTGGCCCGCGCGGCGCAGCTCGGCGTAGCGGCGCTCGCAGGCTTCGCAGCCGCAGCCGGGCCAGGTCACGCCGGTGAACTGCAGGCCGATCCTTTCACCCTCCTCGATGATGTGCGAGAAGTAGGATTCGTAAGCGTCGAGGGACACATCCGGCTCGTGCAGCCATACGCCTTCGTGTTGCGCGCCGGGCGGCACGCGGCCGAGCTCGAAGTCGAAGAGGCCGCCGTGAGTCATGAGCTCCATGTGGCTGTCGATGCCGCAGTCGAAGGCGCGCCGGAGCTGCTCGACGTAGCCGCGCTGTTCGTCCGTGGTCGGGCGGCTCAGCAGGCCGTGGGACTCGACGCCGTAGCCGAGGATGACGCTGGACTCGCCTGCAACGCCGTTGGCCGACACGAAGTCCAGGAAAGTCTTGAACGCGCCGGCGCCAGCGACGTATGGGTTCGTGTCATCGAGGTAGAAAGAAAGCGCCGTCTTGGCCATGCGACCCTCCTCGCGGCAGGTGTGGGCGGCGAGTAGCCCTGCCGGCGGTGGTACGCCGTCCGGGGGCGACTGTCCTCCCGGGCGGTGCGCACCTTCTGCCGCGGGCTAGCCCAGTATGGCCTTCAGGTCCTGCTCCGCGGTGGTGATGGGCATTAGGTTGAACTTGTCCTGGAGGACCTTCAGGACGCTGGGGGCGACGAAGGCCGGCAGGCTTGGACCGATGCGCATGTTGCGCACGCCCAGGTGCAGCAACGTCAGCAGTATCGCCACGGCCTTCTGCTCGAACCAGGAAAGGATCATGGACAGGGGCAGGCCGTTGATATCGGTGCCGAAGGCTTCGGCGAGCCCGGAGGCGATCTGGATGGCCGAGTAGGCGTCATTGCACTGGCCGACGTCCAGCAGGCGCGGGATGCCGTCGATCTGGCCGAAGTCCAGCTTGTTGAAGCGGTACTTGCCGCAGGCCAGCGTCAGGATGACGGTGTCCTGGGGGGTGAGCTTGGCGAAGTCCGTATAGTAGCTGCGGCCGGGCTTCGCGCCATCGCAGCCGCCGATGAGGAAGAAGTGCCGGATCTTCCCGGCCTTCACGGCCTCCACCACCTGGTCGGCCAGGCCAAGGACGGCGGCGTGGGCGCATCCCACAAGGATCGTCCTGTCCGCGCCGTCTTGTGCAAACCCGGGGGCCTTCCGCGCGGCCTCGATGACCGGGGCGAAATCGCGGTTGGCGATATGCCGCACGCCGGGCCAGCCTACGACGCCGCTGGTGAACACGCGATCCCGGTAGCTATCCTTCGGCGCCTGGAGGCAGTTGGTGGTCATGAGGATGGCGCCGGGGAACTCGTCGAACTCCTGTCGTTGAAGCTGCCAGGCGCCTCCATAGTTGCCAACCAGGTGCTTATATTTCCTCAGCTCCGGGTATCCGTGGGCGGGAAGCATCTCGCCGTGGGTGTAGACGTTGATGCCCTTGCCGCGCGTCTGCTTGAGCAGCTCCTCGAGGTCCTTCAGGTCGTGGCCGGAGATGAGGATGGCCTTGCCCTTGACGGGCTCGATGCGCACCGGCGTCGGCTCGGGGTCGCCGTAGGTGGCGGTGTGAGCGGCGTCGAGCAGGCCCATGACCGTGAGGTTGACCTCGCCGCACCGCAGGCACCAGCGAAGGAGGTCCTCGGAATCGGTCGGCTCGTCCGCGAGGTAGGCGAGGGCCTCGTGGAAGAACGCGTAGACGTCGTCATCGTCGAACCCGAGGATCTGGGCGTGGTTGGCGTAGGCGGCCGCGCCCTTGAGGCCGTACATCAGCAGCTCCTGGAGGCCCGTGACCTCGTCGCCGAGGCGGCGCTTGCGGTCCTCGATGGTCACCTCCTTGCCCTGTTCCAGCAGGCCCTCGAGGCTGCGGGCGGGCTGCCACCTGGCGGGCCCGCCGACCGGCTCGCGGCACTTGCCGGCCTTGTAGCAGGCCTGCTCGTACGCCTCCTTGATGCGCGTCTTCAGCTCGCTTGCGCGGTGCAGCATTTGCACGAAGCGATCGGGGTCGAAGTTCACGTTCGTCAGCGTCGCGAAGAGCGCCTCCGCCGTGAATACGTCCACTTCGCGATCCCTCACTCCCAGCTCTCGCGCGCGGTGCGCGTACACGCCGATGCCCTTGACCGCGTATGTCAGCAGGTCCTGAAGCGCCGCGGTCTGGGCGTCCTTGCCGCAGACGCCCTGCACCGTGCAGCCCGTGCCCTTTGCGGTTTGCTCGCACTGATAGCAGAACATCCGATCTCTCCCTGTATGGTGACTTCCCCCGCCCTGATCCTACCGCCCTCCCGACGCCTCCCGGACCAGCTCGTCGATGGCCTCGGCCCCTGCACGACGTCGATCTCAAATCCGGCTTCGATACACTCGCCCACCTCCAACTCCACCAGCCGGCCGGCCTGCCTCTCCCCCGACCGGCCGAGCGGAAAGCAGTTGCCCGGCTCGACGCCAAGCACGTATTCGCGCTCGCCCATCATCTTCCACTCGGTCAGGCACGGCAGCTCGTCCGCCCGCCATCGCAGCCGGAGCGCGAGCCCGCCGCGCAGCGCGCGGTTCACCACGGCCGCGGTCACCCGACCGTCAGCATCTGGCTGGCAGGTATGCAGGTAGACCTTCTCCTTGTAGCCGGAGACCGGGGCGTGCATCCTCGCGTACTGCTCGGCCCCTCCTCTGGCCTCATCGTCGCGCGGTTCGACGGTTGCGCTGGAGACGACCAGCTCCGCCGCGTCGTCGACGAGCGGGAACCCGGTGTTGATGTGGTACAGGAGCATGCACGGGGAGCGCCGCGCGCCGAT
>Ga0272448_1006129_pt1 | contig 13063 bp, 9 predicted proteins | sample YNPCB0191_FD_202220 | JGI IMG/M metagenome (GOLD analysis project Ga0272448, IMG submission 202220) | Hot spring sediment microbial communities from Yellowstone National Park, WY, United States - YNP-CB-019-1 | ecosystem: Environmental > Aquatic > Thermal springs > Hot (42-90C) > Sediment...
AAGGTGCGGTCCTGGGCAAACACGCCCCGCCACGCTTCCATCAAGGTCACCAATTCTGCTACAATCATGTCGGTGTCTCCTGGGGGTGGGATTGTTGTTCAACCAAGCCATACCCCAGGACACCACTGACCAAACCTAAATCAACTTAACTAAAACGATTTTTTTCCTCACCACCCAAATGGCTAAACTTCAGGGGCTGGGGGTGAGGGAAAAACAGAGGAGCCTACCAAATCATAGGTCATTTTCTGGGGAGTAAGAGTAAGAGAAAGAACCAATAGGCGCTCACCGTAACGCGGATGCAGCAACTCCCACACTCCCACACTCCCCCACCACTTAACTCGTGCGGAACTGGTACCCTTCTTCGATGACCCGCACACAGACATCCACCACCTGGGCGTCGTAGGCGATGCCGCGTTTCGCGGTGATCTCTTCCAGGGCGGCTTGCAGGCCGAGGCTGGGGCGGTAGGGGCGGTGGGAGGCCATGGCTTCCACCACGTCGGCCACCGCGAGGATCTTCGATTCGATGAGCAACTGGTCGCCGGCCAGCCCCTGCGGATATCCGCCCCCGTCGATACGCTCGTGGTGCTGCAGGATGATCTGCGCCACCGGCCAGGGGAATTCGATATCTTTCAAAATCTCATAGCCTTCAATGGCATGGTTCTTGATGAGCTGGAATTCCAGCGTGGACAGCGGGCGCGGGGTGCTGAGGATCTCGGAGGGGATGGCCACCTTGCCGATATCGTGGATGATGCCGGCCATCTGCAGGCCGTTGATGCAGTCTTCCGGGATGCCCATCTCGCGCGCGATGACGCAGGCCAGATCAGCCACCCGGCGCTGGTGGCCGGCGGTGTAGGGGTCTTTCGTTTCCAGCGTCATGGCGATGGCCTGGATGGTGGAGCGCAAGGCCTTCTCTTCACGCTCATGGCTGGCAGATAACTCTGATTGCGCGCGCTTGCGCTCGGTGATATCCTGCAGCACGCTCAGGCAATAGGGGGTGTCCTGCAGCGAGACGATGCGCATGGAGACAAGGATGACGCTGCTGGCGCCGTTGGCATGGATGTATTTCACTTCCAGGTCATCGACGCTGCCATGGTTGAGAATTTCGTTGGTCAGCCGCTCCTGATCGTCCGGCTTGAAGATCAGCCCCAGGTCCGCCGTGTCTTTGCCGATCACTTCCTCCGGCGTACGCCCCAGGGTATCGTAGACGCGCTGGTTGGCAAAGGCGATCTTCCCGGTGGAGAGCTCGGAGAGCAGCGTGGGCACCGGGCTCTCGTCAAAGAGCGTTTTGAACGCCGCCTCGCTACGGCGCAAGGCCTCCTCGACGCGTTTGCGCTCGGTGATGTCGCGCGTGATGGAGAGCATGCACGCCTCGCCGTTGATCTCGATGATGCGCGCGGAGAGCATGCCGATGCGGATGCCGCCATCCTTGCAGCGGAAGGGGGCCTCCATCTCGAGCACTTCCCCGTGCTCGCGCATGCCTTCCATCAGCCGCTCACGGTCGGCCACGTTAGCCAGGATATCGAAATCGTTGGCGCGCGTGGAGCGGCCCAGCATATCGGCGATGGTGTAGCCGGTGAGCGCGGTGAACCCCCGGTTGATATCCAGGTACACGCCGTCGGACAGCCGGGTGATGGACATGGCATCCGGGCTGAGGGCGAAGGTTTTAAAGAATTTCTCTTCGGACTCCAGCAGCGTGCGCTCGGCGCGCTTGCGCGCGGTGATGTCGCGCGCGGTGGCCATGATCACCTCGCGGCCATGCAGGGTGAAGAGGGTCTTGTGGATCTCGACGGAGAGGAGCCGCTCGTCCTTCGTGAGCATCACCGCTTCCCACATCGTGTCCTTCCGGGTGTAGAGCCGGCGCAGCATCTTTGATGCCTGGGCCATCGGGTCCGGGGCGTCCAGGTGGGAGATATGCATCTGCAGGAGCTCGTCCCGCGTGTAGCCGAGCATCTGGCAGGCGATATCGTTCACGTCGATAATCCGGCCCGGCAGCTCATCGTGCGCGCCTTCGACCACGAAGATCGCATCCCCGCTGCTCTGGAAGAGCAGCCGGTAGCGCTCTTCGCTCTCGCGCAGGGCCTCCCGGTCATTGTGCCGTTCCTCGCGCAGCCGCACGGTGGTGATGCCGAAGGCCAGATTATCCGCCAGCTCGCTCAGCAGCGATACTTCCTCATCGTCAAAGACATTCGGGGTATCGTTGTAAATCGTCAGCGCGCCGAGGACTCGGTCATCGACGCACAGCGGGAGGGCAATGACGGCGGCGAACCCATGCCGGAGGGCGGCGGTGCGCCAGGGGGCGAAGTGAGGATCGGTGGCCGTGTTGGTGGAGAAGACCGGTTCTCCCGTGCGGATGGCCGTGCCGACCGGGCCTTGCCCATTGGAGGTATTTGCCCAGGTGATGTTCAGCCCGTTGAGATACTCGCTGCCGATGCCGCTGGACGCCACCGGGCGCACGGAGCGCGCGGCATCGTGCTCTGCAATGCCCACCCAGGCAAACCGATAGCCTCCGGTACCCACGACCAGCTGGCAGGCCGATTGAAAGAGCGCCGTTTCATCCGTCATCCGCAAGAGCATATGATTCACATCAGCAAGCAGGCGATACGCACGCAACATGCGGTCGGCTGGTTGCTGAGCGAGATCAATGACCTGGATCATGAAATCTCCCCTCGACACGCATAGGAAACGATGATCGGCATGAAACTATTATAGCACAAGAGGGGGTCACTCGCCCGCGTCCTCCCGGTACTTTGCCCAAATACGATGAAAAAAGAAAGATCTTTCACCTGATAGGGGGGCAAGCGAAAGATTTCCGATAATGATCATTCCGCAATCTAGACATGATATAATATCAGATAGTACCGGGCAACCGCTACCCCTTTGTGGAAAGATATCCGGCGGATTGATAAAAATCATGTTGGGGACTGCCCTCGCGGAAGTGCGCGGTGAGTGTTACAAGAAAATGTTACGATTGGCATGCCGGTATGTGCAAGAACGCCTGGTCAGGGCTGTCCCCGCGTCTGCACTCGGTCAGATCGACGCGGGGACAGCCCTGATCAGGCACTGGTTACAGCACGGATGCCATTCCGCAACGAATTGCTGATAACAAACACGAGCCATTCCGCGGGGGCAGTCCCCAAGTATCAGAAGGAGGAATTTCACATGCGCTATGTCATGAAGCAAAAGTTATTCACCTGGGGTGACCAGTTCGTGGTCAAGGACGAGATGGGACGCGACACCTTCCTGGTGCAGGGGAAGATGTTCACCCTCGGCGATCAGCTCTCCATCCTCGACATGGCCGGCAATGAGCTGGCCTTCATCAAGCAAAAGCTGCTCGCCTGGGGACCGACCTATGAGATCTACCGCGCCGGTCAACTCTATGCGGTGATGCACAAGGAACTCTTCACCTTCTTCCACAATAAATTCACCGTCGAGCTGCCCGGCAACAGCCGCCTGGAAGCCGAAGGCGATTTCACCGATCACGAATACACCTTCGTCCTCGACGGCCGCGGCGCCGCCGCGGTCTCGAAAGCCTGGTTCTCCTGGGGAGATACCTACGGCGTCGAGGTGGTGGACGGCGAAGACCCCGTCCTCATCCTCGCCTGCACAGTGGTGATCGAGAAGATCAGCGAGCGGGAGCACGATTGAGGGAGACTGAGGGCTGAAGGCTGAGGACTGAGGGATTTATACCCGCAGCCGTTGCCTAAAGTCTTCAGCCTGCAGCCCCTTCTCCCGTACAGTTTGGAGACTCCCTATGATACGAATGCTATGTACCTTCATCATGGTGTGCGTTCTTCTCACGCTGACCGTGCTCTGCCTTGCCGCCTCCAAGGCGCCGGCAGGCGTGCATCCCATCGTCGATGCCACCGATCAAGGCCAACTGTTCGGCGGCGCCATCAATGGGAAATGGGTCGGTGAGGATGTGATGCAGAAGAAGATCAAAGGCGGAGAGACATACCGGCTGTATTCATTCAACAAATATCTTGGCACCGGTATTGGCGGTACACCCGAAAAGAGCGAACTGAGCGGCGACTCGCTGTATCTGCGGATCACCCCTGCCCCGAAGGTGAAGATCGATGAGAAATGCACCATCGGCATCAGCGGAAACTGGAATGCCTTAACACGCGTGCCGCGCGATGAGAATGTGCACCAGCAAGTCTACACCAAAGCCGTGCACGATATGCTTGTCTCGAAGGGTCTGGCGGAAGCGCCGGTGAACATCACGCGTATTGTGCGTGTTGACCTTGACGGTGACGGCAAAGACGAAGTGCTCATTAGCGCGACGACGCCACGCAAAGGCTATGCCGATTGGTCACACAAAGATCGCCAACCCCGCAAAGGCGATTATTCCTTCGTCATGCTGCGAAAACTGGTGAAGGGCACGGTGAAGACGATGATGCTCGACGGCGAGTTCTATCCGTCGGAGAAGAATCTCTCGGGCGAAGCCTACCGCTACACCATCGACGCTGTACTCGATGCCAACGGCGACGGCGTGATGGAGGTAATCACCGGCTACCGCAACCTGGCCTCCGGACGCCGCATCATCGATATCACCGGCAGCAAGGCGAAGTCTGTACTCAGTGCTGACCAGGATGTGTGACTTTGTTGGCTGAGGGCTGAAGACTGATGGCTGAGGGATTCATACATAGGACCTTCAGCCTACAGCCCTCAGCCCTCAGCCCTCAGCCTTCTCTTTCTCCGCCTCCGCCATCTTCCGATCCAGCGCCTGCACGAAGGGCAGGTAGATGAGGGTGGCGAGGCCGATGTTGAGCAGGGAGAGCACGACCGCTTGCCAGGCGCCGCGGGTGGCGAAGAAGGCGCCGATGGGGCCGGGGAGCGTCCACGGCACCACCAGCGAGGGCACCGGCACCAGGTGGAGGCTGGTGGCAATGACGGTGGTGGTGAGGGCGACGACGGGCGCCAGGATGAACGGCACGGCCAGCGTGAAGTTCATCATGATCGGCACACCGAAGATGATCGGTTCGTTGATGTTGAAGAGCGAGGGGATGGCGCCGATCTTCGCGATGGCGCGCAGGCTGGTCGATTTCGCGCGCAACAGCAGGAAGGGCAGCGCGATGGTGGCGCCGGAGCCGCCCGTCCAGATGAAGAACTGCAGCGCCTCACGCGTGTTCAGCAGCGTCGCCGCATGCCCCGCCGCCACCGCATCCGTGTTCGCGGTGATATTCAGCAGCCAGATGGCCGCCATCGGCGCCAGGATGGCCACCGCATGTACACCGAGCAGCCATAGCGTGGAGTCGATGAGGATGATCACCAGCAGCAGCACGTACACCGAGGCCCCGCTCTTGCTGAGCGCCATGATCGGTTGCGTCAGCACGGTATTGATGATGGCGAAAAGGTCGAGGTGCTTCACCGGCAGCGACGGCACAATGGCCTGCAGCCACGACGGCGAGGCGGGGGAAACGGGAATCCACAGCGGCACGATATACACCAGGAACCACAACGGCACCAGCAGCATAAGGCCGGGGATGAGCGTGGAGAAGGAGCGCCCCACCGCCGGCGGCACACCCTCCGGCATGGTGATCTCCCAGTGATGTTTGCGCGCCAGCCGCTGGATCTCCGGCGCGAGCAGGCCAACAATGAGCGCCATGAACAGCCCACCGGAGCCCAGGTTGGTCATCGGGAGGAAGCGATCCGGCTTCGCCGCGCCGGCGATAGTCGCTAATTGCATGCCGTTGAGCAGCAGGAGCGCCGCCACGGAGAGCAGGCCGGCGGAGAGGGTATCCAGATCATAGCGCTTCGCCAGGCTGTGCGCCACCCCGAAGGCGACATAGAGGCCGATGAGCCCGACGAGCATGCGATACGCCACCAGCAGCGCGGCGACGGCGGGATGTTTCCCATACGCATCCAGCAACGCCTGCGAGGGCAGCGGCGGCTGGGCGATGAGTAGAAACAAGCTGCCGATGAGCACCAAGGGCAGCGCCCCCACCACGCCATCGCGAATGGCATTGAGATGCGGCTGCTGCCCGAGCTTGCCGGCCACCTTCATCAGCGGTTGTTCAATGCGATTGAGAAAATCTGCCACGTTAGTACCTTTGGGATTCAGGATACAGGATGCAGGATTCAAGGGTCTGGGGCGGAAGGTTTACCTATAATCATGTTGGCGGAAGCCAGGAAATAGCCGATACTCGCCCGCCCAGACTATCGGGCTTATTCGTAAACTTTACCAGCCATCAGAATCTCACCGAACACCCTCCAATTGACATTTAATGGCATTGGTTCACCAAGTCTTTCGTAATATCTTTCGATTCCATCTGACCAAGACGCAATGGATTCGAGATACTCGAATAATCCGGTATTTTGCCAATCGTCAGGATCCTTCTCGAGATTAGCCGCCAGGCACATCACAAATGCGATGAATGTCTCTTTTGAATCGACTTGCTCCAACACATCCTCGGGATCCGGGAGCTTTGCCATATCTAATGGTACTCCTTTGTGCCAGGGTTTGATCTTCAACTGATAAATCGAATCTAGAGTTTCCTGCCCCGCAGGGTTCTGATTATCCTCCATAACGTTTTCCCCTCTGATCGCACTGGCTACTGCTGAAATACTTACCCCGGAACGGCGACACCCAGATATCATACCTCACGCCGGGTACCACCGCAAATCACAACCCGAACAGCCGGTACACGGCGTAGATGCACACCTCGCGGAAGACGTAGTAGGCTTGCGCGCGGGCGCTGCGCACACGGCTGTGGTTGGCGGGGCTGACGCGCGCGGTCATGCCGAGGTCATGGGCCATGCGGCGCAGGCGGAAGGCGTGGAACGGGTCGCTCACCAGGATAGCCGAGTGCAACTGGCGCTGGCGCATGATCTCCGTGCACGCCTGCATGCTCTGCATGGTGGTGCGGCCTTGCGCCTCGCACAGCGTGGCGCTGGCGGGCACATGGTGGTGTTGCGCGTACAGCGCGCCGGCCTCCGCCTCGGTATAGCGGTCGCCACGGCGCCGCCCGCCGGTGAAGAGGAGATACGGCGCCCGCCCCTCGGCATAGAGCTCCAGCGCATGGTCCAGCCGCGCCTGGTAGACCGGGGAGGGCCGCCCATCATATTGCGCGGCACCGAGCACGATGATCACGTCCGCCGTTCCGCGCTCGTCCTGCTGGCCGGCCACGCAGATGCGCGCGACCAGCGTGACCAGATACGCCACCCACAATACCCCGAGGAGCACCAGCACCCGCACCCCGCGCAACCGCCTCCCTTGCCGCTGATTGACCACCCTGACCTCCGCCCAACGCTGCGGGATTATAGCATATACCCTTACGGCGGGGTATCCATGTGCGCCAGGTGTTTGCGATGCCGGTTGCTTTTTAACGTCAGCATTTTGTCGGACGCGTCAGACCTGTCGGACAGAGTGCGATAGCGTTCTTTTCCGCAACCAGGAATGCCCCTCGGACTTTTTTCCTTTTGCCTTTTTACTTCTCGGCCTACCCGCGCTCTGCCGGCCCCATGGTGGCGACTTCGCGGAAGAACTCCAGGCGCTGGCGCTGCTCGGCGATGTTGGATTGGATGCGCTGGATCTCATGCTCCATCTGCTTGATGGCCTGTTCGATGCTGTCGGCGGTGCAGGCAGCCTGCTCACAGGCCTGGCTCACCGGAGCGATGAAGGTGTGCCCGTTGGCGGCCTCGCGGCGCACGGCGTTGAGCTCCACCAGCGAGCTGATGAGCTGGTCGGGGTCGGCGTCATAGACGATTTGCGCCCCGGTATCCTTGTGGATCACCTCCACCAGCGTCGAGACGTGGTCGGAAATGCCGCCGGTGCCCTGCAGCACGCCGATGAGTTTCCCCTCGTCATAGGCGATGGAGAACTCGCCCAGGGTGCCGGAGCGCCCGCCCACCAGCACCACCACGTCGCAACTGCGCACGCCGGTAATCTCGCGGCCCATCAGCCCGGAGCCGGTGTAGATGAGCACATCGAAGCCCTCCCAGGGGGAGTTGTACTTCACGGTGTGCTCGGCGAAATTCAGCCCCGGCGACACGCCCACGGTCAACCCGCCGGCATCCTTCGCCCCGCGCACCGCATCATACGGCAACCCGGGACAAGCCCCGGTGACAATGGCACAGTCATGCCGGGCAATCGCCTGGCCTAAATGGTACGATAACTCGCTCGCCTGCGGGTCGAATCCTGCAACCGAACCCATCACCCCGATCATCGTTTTCATCTGCGATTTCTCCTGGTGGGAAATTTGTGTGATTACCGTACATGGTAGCGCCGGATGGGGGAGAAAGCAAGTGGGGGAACGGCCCGGTGGCGTTGACAGGATATTAGATATGCGTTAGTACTATACGCATGCGGAAAGAACCTCGCCCGATGGAGCATCCTACAGGAGGGCTGCCGTCCGAACAAAGCATATCGATCAAGCACGCACAGGCACAATTTTCCAGTCTGGTGAAGCGCGCGAAGGAGACGCGTGAGCGGATTGTCATCACCTGGCGCGGCGAACCGGTCGCCGCAATCATCGCCGCAGATGAGCTGACGCAGTTGCCGGCAATGGGGCCCGGGATCTCGAGCGTAGCCGAGATCCCCCCGGCAGATGCCGCCCCAGCTGTGCCTGCCACGCCACTGGTGCCGGATGCCGACACCGTGACGTTGAAGGATGTGGCCGAGCGCTGCGGGGTGCACCTCAGCACGGTTGCGCTGGCGTTCAATGCGCAATCTCAACGTCGTATGCGCCCGGAGACGCGCGCGCGGATTCTCAGCACGGCGCGCGAGATGGGCTATAACCCTGAACTCCACTCGGAAGCGCGCCGGCTGGCATTCCGCAAGAGCGGGCGGACGATGATCCATCATGCGGTGGCGGTCTTTTTCGAGTTGGAATCGCTGGAACAAAGCTATCATACCCGGCAACTCCATACCGCGATGGATGAATTAATGAGCGCCAACTATGATGTGGTGTCTCACCGCATTCATCCCGCTTATATGCAGGAATCCATACCGGATATTCATGGGCTCATCAGCTATGCGTTGCCGCGAATCATCCTGCGGGGAGATATCGACGGAGCGATTCTCTTCTGTGCGCCCAGGGACGATATGTATCGATTGCTGACGCAACTGCGCGGCTCCGCTTTCGCGCAACGTCCCATCGTCTCCATCATCACCCCCCTGCCCGGTTGCTCCTCCGTCCTCTGCGATGATTTCGCCGGTGGGTACGCGCTGGCGTCGCATCTGCTCGATCTGGGGCACCGGCACCTGGCGCATTGCTATACCGAGCATGAGTATTCGCATACCTTGCGGATCGACGGCTATCGCCATGCGCTCTGCGAACACAGGCTCGATCCGGAAGTGCATTTGCACTACTATAGCCTCCAGGACATCCCCAATGATTTACCGCGCCTGTTGCGCCGGCACCCCGAGATCACCGGCATCATGGCGCCCAACGACCCCTTCGCCGGCACCATCCATGCGCTGTTGCAGGAACTGGGGTATCGCGTTCCCGAGGATTACAGCCTCACCGGCTTTGACGATACCGACCCCATCCTCGATGAGCAGGGGCACAATATCCTGACCACCGTGACCCTACGGCTGGAAGAGATCGGCAGCACTGCCGCACGCATGATGATTCATCAGATCACGCACCCCGACGCCCCCATAGAATCAGTGCAGTGCCCCATCACCCTCACCATTCGCTCCTCCACCGCGCCGCCACACCACGTTTAACTCACCATCACGACAAAATTCTTAATAAGATATAATTACACCCCTTGTCGAACCTATTGACAAATCGGTGACTCGGCTATATGATTTTATCATAGCGTTCGACGAAGTATATACATCGATGAGCATTCCGCTTCGTTTCGATGCTATTGAGAGAATCCACGTTTATTGCCCCCCATGGATGACGGCATTTGGTGCCCGCTCTATTCCCGGTCATCAGGATCAATACATCGCTCACCTGGATGATGACGTTCAATAACCATCCGGGCGAAGACATCTACATCCATCTCGACAATCAAATACACGAAGCCCATTCTCTCTCAAAGGAGGTTATTCAATGCTTACCAGAAACTCCTGGTGGGTCCTGCGATTTATCGCCATCCTTGGCCTGATTGCCGCGGGAACGTTGTGCCTGGCGCTGGATATCAATTTGCGCGGGTACACAGCGGGCGGCAAGTTTCTCGGCGCGGCGCCGAGTCCGGAAAACTCCCCGACGCCGCAGGACAACCGCGCGCAGCTGCAGGCGGCCATCGATGCGGTGGCGGCTTCCGGGGGAGGCACCGTGACCATCCCCGGCGACAGTGACCCCTGGTTCATCAGCCGGCCCGTCTATCTTGACAAGCCGAACGTCACCGTCACCGGGGAGAATGCCTCGGGCGTCCCCGGCGACGCGGGGACGAAGATCGACATTATCGGCACATACAACGGCAGTTGGGACACCATCCCGCCATTCCTCGTCGGCGTGCCGCGACAAGTGACCGGCGTAGAAATCACCCCCAGCCACCGCACGGATCTGTATGGCACGCTCGATTCGTCCATCCACGCCAACACCTACTTCGGCCTCAACACGAAAGGGCGCAACCTGGCCAACAACGCCGATGTCTATGCCCACGGCTACGTCTCCAACACCATGTTGAATGTCGGCCCCCTGACCCCGGCATGGCCGCGCAAACAGACACGCTGGCTCTGCCCCTATGACAACGCCGACCCGCCGACGCCGCGCCCGGATTGGTATAAGTTCACCTTCGAGGTGGCCATCAAGCAGAACACCGCCGGCACGCTGCAGGGGACCATCTGCGGGGTAGGCATGGCCAACGACATCACCAACCGCTTTACCTACTGGATGCTGGGCACCTTCCCGAACGATGCCGACCCGACCACGGTGAAATTCAAATTTAAGACCGGCAACCCGGATGCCGGCACCTATACCGTACAATCACTGCCCCTTGCCGCCATCACCGATACCAATGTCCACCGCATCACCGTGCAACTGGACATGGGCAGCGGGCAATGCGCCGCCTGGCTGGACGGGAACGTCGGTCCGACGGGCGCCTACTCCCAACTGGCGCTGGGCTCCGTCCTGAACGGCGACGGCACGGTCAATGTGAACAAGCAGCTCTGGCGTTATGAGCAAGGTGCCTTCCAACTCGGCGCATTGCACAACGGCATGCTGGGCGACGTGACGACCGACGGGCTGGTCTCCACCCAGCAGCACGTCGACTGGACCTATTGCGGCTTCATGATGCGCTCTGAACTGCGCTATGCCTGGGCCACGACATTGACGCGTCTGGACAATGGGCTTTCCTGGCCGCAACCCGATTGGGATAACTGGCGCTACTTCAGCGAGATCAACAGTAATCTTTCTGCCTATCTGATGCTTTCCGATCATCCCACTGCCGCAGCGGACGTCGCCCTGGACGGCACGCTGTTCACCCTGAAAGAGGGGCAGGACCATGGCCATACCTACGGCCTCTGGCTGCCTGAGCGTGGCGCGGTGGTGGATACCGACGGTCAGAACGGCATCCGCAATCTCAGCCTAAGCGATATCTTCATGCTCGGCCCACTGACGGTGGGCGAGGTACGCAATCTCACGCTGGACAGCATGCAGCCGACGGGAAACGGCCCGTTCAATTACGACGACCTGAACGCCGGGGTGATGAACGGGGATGACCTGCCGGTGATCACCGATACCGATTGCGGCCGAGACTGGAGCGATGCGGCCTTCGCGATCTCCGCGATCTACTGGGCGAATAAAGAGGTTCATTCGACGGACTATTATGATCACCCCACCCCATTCACCACCATCCGCCTGCTCGGTTGCCGTGGCAGCATCCGCTATCTCTTCCTCAAAGTGGAATGTGGCGAATATTATCTGCAGTCTTTCGCCGGTGCGCGCGGCGGTCCGCTCACTATCGAAATGCCGTGCACGGATAATGAGGGCGCTAATGTGCCTACCAAAGCCGGCTACTACGTAGAATTCAGCCCGCTGGGGCATGGCGTGACGCGCGACACGAACTGCTTTACGCTGCGCGACACCTTCACCGGCGTCTTCCCATGCACCAATCCGGTGGTGGACATCGCGAACGTGGGTGAGGGCACGGTGGATATCGCCAATATCTTCTGTCAGCCTGCCGGCTCGGATTTCATGCAGCAAATCGTGCGCTGTGCCAATCCGAATTGTTACGGGTCGATGGAAAACTTCATCCCCTTCCGGCAATGGTCGGCAGCCAATGTCTTCTTCGACAATTGTATCATGTATCCCCCGAATATCTACTTCAACGATGCGGACGGCTACTATTACCGCGCCAAGGCGCAGCACCGCCCGGGCGCATCCTATGTGCCCAGCCCGGAATATCCCAGCGTGATGATCACCGAGGACAACGTCCCGCACGCCGACGAGTTGTGGAAGACCTATTGGACGCGGCAGGCCGGCTTACCGGCAGATTGGGTCACGAACACCGGCTACACCGCCGGTGCCATCGTCAACTGCAGCACGCATATTCTCGGATATCAGTATGAGCCGCGCGCGTATAAATGCCTCCTGTCACATACCGCCGATGCCACCAACCAGCCGGGCAGCGGTGCCAACTGGCAAACCTATTGGATCTGTCTGAAGTGGGCACCAGGCATCGGCTACAATCTGTACGACTACGTCTCCGCGGACGGCGCTTACTATCAGTGTACGCAGGCGAATACCGGCTCATCCGCCAATCACCCGCGCCCGTGGGACAAGCTCCCGGTGGACAGCAGTTGGCCGTTTGTCTGGGTGAATTACACCGGACCGGCCGGCCAGTGCCATCTCATCGACAAGCACTGGGATCTCGGCTCGGTGGTGCCGCCGGTTTCCGGCAAGTGGACCACCAACGGGGCTATCGTCTACCGCATGGACCCGCAGAGTGGACAGTCGACCGAATCCCGCTGCACCGCGGGCGGCACGCCGGGCACCTGGCGGAACGACAATCCCCTCGGACCGGCCCAGTAACCCCTCACCCCAGCCCTGAAGTTTAGCCATTTTCAGACGCAGTAGTGCCCTGGTCTGACGGGGATTTCGCCTCTTCACCGTCTCTTTAGGCCCGCGTGGCCATCACCAGCGCTTCGGGGGTGATCCGCACCCCG
>Ga0272448_1006130_pt1 | contig 13061 bp, 15 predicted proteins | sample YNPCB0191_FD_202220 | JGI IMG/M metagenome (GOLD analysis project Ga0272448, IMG submission 202220) | Hot spring sediment microbial communities from Yellowstone National Park, WY, United States - YNP-CB-019-1 | ecosystem: Environmental > Aquatic > Thermal springs > Hot (42-90C) > Sediment...
TAAAAAAAGTTGATTTTCCACTGTTAGGCACACCGACAAGGGCTATTTCTATCATTCTAATGATTTTACAAGAAATGCTTTTAAATGATTATTTTAGTTATTGGTTCTCCATAAAAGTTGAATGAAATTTTTCTATAAGGTGTGTCATAATCTTGTAATTCATTTGATAAAAACATTTGAATCGCAATCAGAATTCAGGACAATTGAACAAATTTTTCAATCATTTTTATCAAGTTTTGCAGACAACCCTCATAACAATAAATGAGCATCAAAGAGACATTTCCCTTGGATTATTGTATTTCATTTATCTTTTTATTTTTTTATACATCATTTAAGATTATGCGGGGGTACTCAAGAAATCTTAAGGATTTGGGATTGGTCAAAGAGGCAAGGCCGAGGACCTTGTGGGTTAGTCCCTGCGCGAGTTCGAAAATTAAATCGAAAATCTCGTCCCCCGCACTTCATTAAATTTGGTGAAAATCTTTTTGATTAATAAAAGTTTCTTATCGCTTTTTCTTAATTTTAGATTTTGTCTTATTCACAACTTTTATCTCATTCCACAGTTTAATATTATTTTTATCAGCAAATCCACCATTGACCTCAAGCGCGTATCGTGCTCTTTCTTTAGGTTCGTAAATCTTCCAGAATTTCCATGGCTTCGCATTCTTATTAATATCAACGACATGCATTGCAGAATTAATCCATATTATATCAATGGGAAATCTCATTCCAAAAAGCCAGATACCTGGTCTAGTTCTATAAAAATCAAAGAACATGCCTTCATTATTTTTAAGCTTCTTACGAAACATAAGTCCCTTTACTTTTTTCAATGGACTATCAGCTATTTCAGCTTTGATTAAAGCTTTGCCTATCTTTAGATGAATATATTTCATAACTATCTCTTCGTGAAAAATGCTCCCGGCGGGATTTGAACCCACGTCAGCGGCTTTCTTCTTTATCATCGCAGTTTTGCTGCATCAAATCTTTCGTGTGAAACGAAAGGCCGCCATCCTTTCAGCTGAACATTGACCGGGCTAGACTACGGGAGCATTTACTCTTAATAATTGTCAATAGGTTTTTATATTTATTTCATAATGAGAATCTACTTTTTAGTCAAAATCTTTTTAGTCAATTTACATAACTATCAATTTAAACTAGAATTGAACCTTAATTTTTTCTTCAAAAATTTTTATTGAGTTCCTTTAGTTCAGGGATCTAGCAGGCTGTTCTGTTTATTAGTATATCTCCAGCATTGCATTGTGGATTTGTAGCACATCCTGTAGAATAAGTCTTTGCGCAGACCTCATAATAATAAGTTGTTGTCCAGAACAAAAATCCTTCTGTTTTATTCTCGCATCTTAGATATCTATCAGGCGCGCATCTCGATGAAACGCAGTAATCCGTGTGTTTGTCTTTTGAATATATGTTCATGCAGGTTAGGGATGTCGCATTTATGCATGCTCCGTCTGAGCAGCCGTATGGACAAGTGTATGTTGTTCCATAAACATAATTTCCTGAACAATATCTTTCATAAAGCCCTGTTGAGCTAAAGCAATAATCAGAATAATTATAATATGTCCTTCCATCGAAATATCTGACTGTTCCTTTAACATAATAATTAATTCCTCCATCGCTGTCTGTGCATGCTGGTGTTGCTGTCGCATTTATTCCACAAACACCTGGGCTTGAGTCTAATCCTTGAGCAATTCTCAAAACTTTTATAACATCAAAGATATCAACAATTCCATCATTGTTTAAATCAATACAACAAAGATTTGATGGTTTTGCGATTTGACCTATTGCAACCATCGCAGTCAAATTAACATCAAGTTGGTTTATTACTCCATCATTATTTACATCTCCAATTTTCTGTCCTGCTGCACAGGATAGTTGATAGTTTGAACTCCTCATCGCAAGTATTACATCTGATATATCTACCTTACCATCATAATTCATATCAGCACAGCTATCTATTGATGCCAAGCCTATTGCCATCTTAAGAATTGATTCTGCATCTGATCTGTCTACAACTCCATTTCTGTTTATGTCACCTTTAATTGTGCAGGATGGTGTTGGTGGCGTTACATTTACACATGCTCCGTCTGAGCAGCCGTATGGACAATAATATGTTGTTCCATAAACATAATTTCCTGAACAATATCTTTCATAAAGCCCTGTTGAGCTAAAGCAATAATCAGAATAATTATAATATCCTGCTCCATCGAAATATCTGACTGTTCCTTTAACATAATAATTAATTCCTCCATCGCTGTCTGTGCAGGATGGTGTTGCTGTTGCATAACCAGTTATGCTTACTTCACTTGGTCCGATAAAAACTTCTCCCCACTTAGCTAGCCATTGGTCCCATGAAAGTGCAAAAACTGAACTAGAAAGAACCAAGATTAATAATGAAAAAATCAGAATTTTTTGTTTCATACCATCACAACATCTTAATAATAATTATTTTTTGTATATATCCTATATATATAGTTTTCTTATGGCTGTCTGCAAAATGAAAAGTTTCAATTGCAGAAAGCAGATTGAAATTTGTTAATTTGATTTTTAATTCTTCTATGATCTTGAATCCTATAATGTTTTACAACATGAAAACTTCCCAAAAACATAATTGACGATTTGGAGTTTGTCGCATAGAAAAAAGCTTTTCATTCAACTTTTATCCTTCAGAACAAAAGCAAATAAACTCCAATAACTGCACAGATAATTCCGATAAAAATTCCTGTTATTGTATATCCTTTTGGTTGATAAACATCTATGTCCGGGAATTTCAGTATCATAAACCCTCCAAAAACAAGCAGCAATAATCCTGCTATCTTTTTTATTATTGTGAAAATCCCTATTGTAGAAATTATCAGCCATATACCAGCAACAATTGAAATCCCTCCAACGAGCATAACAACAAGAAGCCTTTCATCTTTTTTTCCACTTTCTGCAGATAAGAATACAGCTAATATGCCGAGTGCTATCAAAATTGCTGCAACCAAAATCGCAATCATAACATCACATATATAATAATATTTAACACATTAATATAAATATAAGGAATTATAATTTATATTATTTAGGTGGATCCGATGGTATGGGCAAGAACAAAGTTAACTATCTGGGATTATGTATTTGAACCAATAAGACACCTGAAAATTACATACTCTGGAAAAAATGCTGATAAATTTTATAAAAAAATAAATGAGCTTATAAGAACGATTTTCAATGTTCCTGAAGGCTATGTTCAAGAAAAAAATTATAAATGGGAAAAAGATAAGGATACAACCAGATTTGATGTTGAATGGGAGGTTAACAAAATATTGGATCAATTCACATTTATAAGAGTTGATATTGATTTGGTTGGTTATGTAACAAAACAAGGCGACAGTAACGAAGGCAAGGCTGCTATAAGGATTGCACCGAGATTAGTTACAGAATATCCTCAGGATACTGTTTGGCAGCAAAATATCCTTTATGAGATATTTAGAAGGATATGGCATAGTCTCATCTATCATAAAAAAAGAATGGAATATTTAGATTTGGCCAAAGAGCTTGTTACAAGCTTTGAAACAGAACTAAAGCGTTTCGGAGAAGAGATATCGCAATGATTCTAATTATGGTGGAATAAAATGGCAAAGATAAAATTTGCAGATGATATACTATCTCCTAAAAATAAGATTAGAATAGCATATAAAGGAAAAAATTCCTTTCTGCCTGTAACAATAATTCCTAGCATGCTGAAGGATGTTTTAAGAATAAGCGGAAAGGATCTTTTCACAAAAGATATAAGATGGGATGCAACTGCAGATGCAAAACAATTTTATTGCGTATGGTATGCAAGATATGAGGAAGACCGCTGGACCGATATAATGTTCAAGGTAACACTTCAAGGAGCACAAAACTCTTCAGACAAGATGGGATGGGTAAATATTGATTTAGAGGGAAAGGTTACAACAGAGTTTGAATACTCAAATTTCCTTCAAAGGGCACTGTGGTTTATATTTAATAGGATGTTTTATTATAAGCAGAGAAGAATGTATATGGAAGAAGGAAAAGAATATATCTACAAAATCAGAGAAGAATTATTGCATGCAATGAAATTAGAAGGAAAGCTAGATGTGGAAGTGCCAGAAGAGACAACATAAGATTAAATATATTTATTAAACCTTTAAGGTAATATTTGCTTTCATAAAACTTAATGATAACAAAATATTTATAAGATGGTAGGAATTGGAAGAGATGTTAAAATGAGCAACGATTATAGTTCAAATGAGTTGATAATCTGCGGTCTTTTAGGAGATCCTGTAGAGCATAGCATTTCGCCTATTTTGTTCCACTTTTTAGCAAAATCTGCTAATCTACAGAACTATCTACATATAAAATTTAGAATACGCCGTAATATAAAAAATGAATTAAAAAGAGCTGTCGATGGCATCAAAGTTTTTGGTTTTAGAGGATTTAATATAACTTTACCTTATAAGGAAGAAATTATAAAATATGTAGACTATTTGGATGTTGAAGCTAGAAAAATAGGGGCAGTTAATACTATATTGAATAAAAATAGAAAAATATATGGATTTAATACAGATGGCATAGGGGCGATAACTTCCATAGAAACTTCTTCTAGAAAAATAGAGAGTGATGATAAAGTTGTTGTTATCGGAGCTGGAGGTGCGTCGAGAGCTGTATGCACTGAAGTTTATAAAAGAACTCAAAACCTGGTTATCATTAACAGGACTTTGAATAGATTGTATAAGGTTAAAAAACAACTTGAAAAATGGGGTGGAAAGGGCGTAAAATGTCTTATTCTTAATAAAGAAAATCTTAAAACAGAGTTAAATAAAGCAGATTTCATTCTCAATACCACATCAGTAGGAATGTATCCAAATGTTAATGAAACATTAATTGATAAAGATTTGTTGAGTTATTTATCGAATCAAAGAGGTGGTTTAGAGGGTGTAGTATGTTGGGATGCTATATTTAATCCATATAAAACACTCTTTCTTAAAGAGGCTGAAAAGTTAGGAGCTACAGTTATCAGTGGGTTGGGTATGATGATTCATCAAGGGATTCGGGCATTTAAAATTTGGACAGATAAAGATGTAAATTTACGTATTGTTCCTAAGATCGAAAAAAAATTAATTAAAATTTTAGAAACGAAATCAAAGAAGGAATCAAAATGAAAATAAGCATAATAAGTGACGAAATCAGCCAAAGCGTTAATGATGTTGTTGATTTCCTTAAAAAGAATAATATCAGATATATTGATTTGAGATCTATTAATAATAAAAATTTAGTTGTTAAAATTGGTGGAACTGATTTAAATAAGGTAGAATTCTGGAAGACTTTTAAGAAAAATTCTATCAAAAATAGTAGTAATACAGTTTTAAGGAATTGGAACGATCATTTTCATGTAATTAAAAATGTATCATTAAATCTTTTAGGTAAGAAATCAAAAATAATCTCTTGTGAGGATGCTAAAGAAACAATAATTTTTATTGAGAATTTGTATAAGTGTAGTAAATATGTGGGTAGAAATGAATAAAAGTTTAATAGGAAAAAATATAAGCGATATTAATGCAGATTTAGAAATAGAAAGAGCAATTAAATTTCTAGTCTATAAAATCGACGAGTCTGGGCATAACCCAAAACCTGTAATTTTACACAGTATTCGAGTGGAGAGATATCTAGAAAGTCACAACTACAGTAAAAATATTTTAATTGCAGCCGTTTTGCATGATATTCTTGAAGACACTGATACTTCTATTGAAACTATCCAACGCTCATTTGGGAAAGAAATTGCGGCTTTGGTAGAAGCCAACACCTTTGACAAAATGATTTCTGATGAGACTGAAAAGTATAGAGATTGCTTTAATAGATGTTTTAAAAAAGGAAGGGATGCACTAGTAATAAAAGCCGCAGATATCCTGGATAACAGCCGTTACTATCATTTATCCAAAGACAGAAAATTAAATAATTTTCTGCTACAAAAGATGAAATATTTCATTGATTTATCAAAACCTTTATTGAGAAATGAGCCAATATACAGTGAGCTCAAAAAACAATATCGTCAATTGGTTAAGCTCTTCTTTAATCGTGATTTTAACAAATCTTTTTGATTAATGATAACTCTTTCTATTTCTTCTGGTTTAAGATTTTCAATTTCTTCATAATAACTCAGAACTCGAATAAGATAAAGGGGACTAATTATGGTAGACAGTCTTGTTGCTTCAGATGGCGTTATATTGTTGTTAATAACATATTGCAGGAACTCGCATAAGATTTCAACCCATGAACCAGCATCTAAATATTGTTTTTCATAACTATTATGAATTACTTTACGATCTAAAGGCAAAAAATACCCATCTTGTTTTGATAAAAATGATTTTAATTGTTGATTTATATATTTTTTACGTTCAGAAATAACTTCTTTGGACGGTCTTTTTATATAACCACCAACACCAATGCGCGCTTTGAGAAAAGATTCTCTATAAGATTCTGTTTTAGCATTCTTGAAATTTTGAAGGATATTATTTTTATACTGACTTATGACATAAAATGTGGTGGCAGCAATTTGTTGGAACATCGGAATTATTTTTCCAAAGCTTGGATTATGAATTTTTCTCCCTAAATACACTTCTGTTGTTCTAAATTTTCCACCCACTGCATGTATTGTAAAGAAGGGGTCTATTCCATACCCATTTACTTCTGGATTTCTATTTTGTAGAAGTAAATATTCAGCAAAATTTCTATTCATCGCATATTCACCAGCAATCGGTTGCCTTATTTCAGAATTAAAAATTGCACTAATAATTGGAAAACAAAAATGATTAGTAGTATTAGCCTCGTACCTATTTCTTACATAGAGTGGTGTTACATAATCAGCTTCATTGGTAATTAAAGGAGACAAAAGTTTATTCACCCAATCTGGGCGGATAGATCTCACATCAGAATCAATAGTAAAAATATATTTTACTTTTTTACTAACATCATTCGAAGATAATGCATATTTTAGTAAAGCAAGAAGATTTCTCCCCTTTCCTGGAGGGTATCCCGTGTGAATATATTTTTTTGGTGAATGAGTTTGTGCATTCATAAAAGCATTTTTTGTATTATCAGAACTCTGGTCGACATTTACTATTATGCTATTATAATCAGGAAAATACCTAATAAGTCCCTCATCTATACTCTCGGTCACATAACGTATGGTTTTTTCTTCATTTAATGAGGGAATTCCAGCAACAATTTGAATATTTTTCATACTTATCAAAGTGAAAAACTTGTTAATCTATCTATGGTGTCTGCCATTTCATAAATATTCCCACCCGTAATTTTATATATTGGTGCCTCGATAAGTTTTTGAATAATTCTTTTCCTTTTGCTTCTTGTTAAATGATCGTCAAACGAAGGTGATAAACTTAGAAAGGCACCTTTTTCGTCAAGAATCGGACTACATATTCCTGTAATGTGGCGAGATACTATTTCTGGTAGAAATAATGATGTTTCTAAATCTTCTCTGGCGTCTATACAACTTAGAGGAACAGTCTCATTAAAATCAAGATTAACTAAAAATACCCTGTTAATTTGGGCAGGCACATCAGATATCTTAATATTGAGTTCGTCGCATCGGATGTTAATTTTATCATCCCAAAACTTACCTTCTTTAAATTTTTCAATATATTCTGGGAAATATTTTTCTGCTGTAGCTCTTCTTAAAGTAACATATTTCGTACCTTCAAACATCCATAAGTCCTCTCCTAAAGTATTGTTATTGTGAAATCCAAAGATTACTTGATCACTTCCAATAAGCCTATAATCACGTTCTTTACATAAAAGAAGTGAAACACTTGTTTTTCCATGAGCCCTTTTACCAAATAATATAACACCTCTGTTATCAACCGTTGAAATTCCACAAGCATTAGAGATACATTTTCCTTCTAGTTGTCTCATATATTCTGAAATAGATAGAGAGAGAAAGGCAACTTCTTTATCCAATGCTTCTGAGTATCTAGGGTGAACCTTTAGCAAAGCCGTATATTCCTCAGGCTTCCATTCTATCTCTATATCTTCGCCTCTAGTTACAATTATTTTATATTTTGTCTCAATTTCTGAACCGGATACATCAAATGCAGGAATTCCATATGATTTTCCTTGCATTCTTTTAACATAACGAGTTAATGAAGGTTCACAATAAATATTTACATGATGTTTCCAAATACTAGTTGTTAGGGCAAATTCTAGATTTCTATTATAATAATCATTTTTCATAATAAAACTCCTCTTTGATTTTCCGATCCAATTTTGGGAAGCAAAGGTTTTTGTGTTAATATTCTTTCTGTCCATTTTCTATCTTCTAACGTTTCTTCTATAAGATTTTTTATTTCCTTTTTGTTTACATCTTTATTTGTTTCTACCAAAATACTGTATGGCTCATATAATTTATCGCTGTATCTACTAGTCATGAAAATATTACAATAACAATCAAACTGTTCAGAAATTGTTCTGGATAAATAGTCAGAGATCACTGTGTACATTTTGCCTACGTGATAAAGCGGATTTTTCCCGTGAGGGGCTTCCATAGAAAATGGTCTCATGCTAGATATAGTTCCCCTTGATTTATTACCTCTTCCAACCACTCCTTCTTCACCAGCTTCAATACAAGAACCTGTTAATAGTAGATAATAATCTTCTTTCCATCTACCTTCAGGATTTATTTTAATATCAACTTTAAATCTTGGCCCCATCAACTCTTTTACTAATTCGATTAGTTCTTCTTCGAATTTTTTTATATTTTCTAAATAAAAATCTTTGCTAGGAGTTTGTGTAGAAATGAATGGAAGGGCAATTGTGATACCAACTTCGTTATCATTCCTAACAGCCATAATCTTAATATCTTGTCCTATGAAATCAAATTTTGGATTACTATTTTTATCATAGAAGTATCCTTCTATATCTAAAACAGCTTTTTCAAGTGAAGAAAGTGGCCAATAACTTACACAAGTTGAAGTATCATTTGCTCTTGGATTATTTGTCTCAGGTATATCTTCTAGACCTCTTGGATTAAACCAAAAAGGGTTATGAGAATAGTCGCTTGTAAAAAAATGAATATCCAACCAGTTATCAATATCCATGTATGGTAATATTTTTTTAATATACTTTTTAGCGGATTTTTCTTGAATTTCTTTAATGTCTATATTTCTATTACTAAATTTTTTGCTCATTCTACCATTCAAAATTAATCTAGCTGGGTAAACCATTTTTCCTGAACCAAAATCTGTATAAGTCAACCCGCCTATTAATGAAATTTTATCCAGATTATGATGCAAAATAACACCAAACTCTTTAAGGCAATACATAGAATAATCTATAGATATTGCCTCAGCCAGTCCATCTGCTAAAGTATCTGGATGTCCGATCCCTTTCCTTTCGACAATTTCAAATTTTCTTTCATCAGGAAGGATTAGATTAGAGGTATATTTTATAGATATCATTTTTTCCTACCTAATAAATTATAATGTTCATCTTTTTCATAAAATTCAATAACGTCAAAATTTCTAAAAAGTTCTAATGCTTCTTCACGGGTAAAATTATGATGTAAAAGTCCCTTTTCTGGTCCACTCAAAGGTTCGTATGTTCTTTCTTCTATTTCTTTGAATTCTTCCCCCTGTTGTATTAACCGTAAAACTTTTTCATAAGTTGGCATATCAGCGAAAACATAACCTTTTGGCTTTAGAACTCGTTCTACCTCTGAAATTATTCCTTTTATAGTCTTAATGTCTCCATGGCCAAGTACCCTTATAGATATTATAGCATCAAAAAATTCATTATTGTAGGGAAGAGGTTTCCTCATATCCCAAACCCTTAAATCAGCTGTTAGATTTCTTTCTTTAAGTTTTCTATTAGCAAAATCAATGCCTGTTGTTGATATATCAAATCCGTATACTTTAAAACCCTTCTCTGCAAAATACACTACGTGTCTGCCAGTCCCACAACCAAGATCTAATATCTTCTCGAGATTGTATTTTTTAAATGTTTCTTCTAATCTAGGTATAGCTTCATGTATATCTTTAAAGTGTTCTCCCTTTTCTCGATAAATGGATTCCCAAGCATCCGAATTAGTCATGACTAATATAAAGGAAATAAACTATATAAATTTTATCTATAAAGGTTCATTAAGAGATTTCTGAGATTGATTATATCTCATTTTTCAAATATGCCCTTCTTCCACCATATCCAGACTCCTTTGCCAGGACCGATAAATTTTCCTTTAATTAAACCTTCTGCACGTAAATTATTAAGTCGATAAAATAATTTTGTTCTTGTTGAGTTCTTTATAATCTTGTTTACTCTTTCTTCCACTTCTTTTGTTTCTAAAGGTTCATCAGCACTATTTATTACCTTAAGAGCAGCTTTGGATATTTCGTCTTCCATTTTACCACCATGTATATTGTATTGGTTAATCCATTTATAAATTTACCTATTCATGAATATATACATTCAACTATAGAAAGATTTATAAATAAGTTCATCTATAAATATATAGGTGAATAAATGGATAAATATAACCAGAGGGTCTTGATTTGGAGTCTCAACCCTCTGGAGCGAGGTAAGTCCCATGTCGAGAACAAACCTCACTAAAGAAAATAAGAATAATGAGAAATATAAAACTTTCTCTGAAGAATGGTTATTGCAATTTAGAGAAGTACAAACTTGTCTAAGAACTGTTAGCGATAAATCTCAGAAGCAATATTTGTATGCACTAAGATACTTCTGTGAATTTTGTAGGAAAACGCCAAGACAGTTGATATTAGAAAGAGATAAGGAAATTAGAAATGCAGATCCGAATAACAGAACAGGAATAAGAGACTTAATTTTGGATTTCAGAAAATATTTGGAAAAAGAAGGTTATGCACCAAAGAGTATAAACTGTTGGGATGGTGCGGTCAGAAGTTTTTTTACTGCAGTTCTTGGAAAAGCTGGAATGATTAATGTAAAGAATTACAGCGAAAGTCAAGTTGCTAAACGAAAGGATTTGGTACCAACATTAGAAGAAGTCAAGAGAATGCTAGATGTTTCAAACCTAGAGGAAAAATTTAGGATAATATTCATAGCACAAACAGGCATGAGAATTTCGGATGCTCTTAAACTTAAAGTCGGTGATATCCAGAGAGAATTGGACTTGGGCAAAATACCATTAGCGATAACTTTCGTTCCCAAGAAAGATAGTGAACTTATTGGCGAGAGGATTACTTTTCTTGCAAGCGATGGTGTCAAGGTATTGAAACGATACTTAGAATGGAGAAAACAAAATGGTGAAGAAATAACATCAGAAACTCCTTTATTTGTTAGTAGAACTAATAGAGGGCTTAAGCCAATAACAGCACATAGATTCAACGATACTATAAAGAGAGCGGCAAAGAAAGCTGGTTTGAATGGAGATTGGAAATATGGGGTTATGAGAGTTCATTGTCTCAGAAAATTTTTCATTACCCAATTGACTAATCATGGAGTAGAAGATAAAATCGTGAACTTCTTTGTGTGCCACAAAATCCCAGATGTTGACAGGGTTTACTGGTTTAGGAGAGTAGAAGAATTGAGAAAGATATATGCAGAGAGACAACAATATCTTAATCCCATTAATGGTAAGAGACCTATATTTGATCCAAAACAGATAGAAGACATCATTAACAAGATCAAGGATATGGATGCAAGGATAGATAATCTTATCAAAATAGATGATTTGAAAAAAATTATTAAAGAGGTTGTCGATCAAGAATTGAAAAATCAAGCAGTATCAAAACAATACGAAAGTAAGATAGTTTCAACTGAAGATGAGATAATAGAACTTAGTAATCTTGGTTATGAATGCCAACCTTTGGGAAACAATAAATGGTTGATGAGAAAGAAAATTTAATATGGGTGTAAAAATGAGCAGTAACGTAAGAATCTTTATTGAGCAGATTAAAAATCCTGTGGAATTAATAGAAGGTTGTAGAAAGTTTCATGAAATAGAACCAAGAGATATTGCGTATATCATTCCAAATAAGTTTGTCTTGAAAAATCCAAACAATCCTTACTACATCTTAGCAGGTATAAAAATTATCATAATCACTTGGAACGCTGTACGTTTTCAAAGGTTGAACAAAGAACTTAAGGGAAAATTAGAAAGTGAGATACTAAGCTCTTATGAAGAATCTAAAGATATGCTAGATGAGATCAAAAACGAGAAGTTAGAAACCCTGAACTTAAATGACAAGAATGTTGCCGAAATTATCAAAAACTGTTTCAAAGTTTTCTCTGATAAGAAATCAATTGGTATTACTGGTGCTGCAAAGGCATTACATCTTATTAATCCAGAAGTCTTCATGATGTGGGACGATAAAATTAAGAAGACCTACCATACTATTCATCCTTCTTACAGAAAGAGAAAAGAGCCTATTGAAGAATGTTATCTCGAATTTATGAAAATATCACAAGAGATAGCAAAGAATGTGTTGGAAAAAGTAAATTATGAAGAATTATGGAAAAATCATCTATCCTTTTTAGACAAAAACTTCGTGGACGCGTTCTCATTCAGAGAAACTATCACTAAAATGATAGATGAGTGCAATTTCGTGAAATTCACAAAAAAGATAAACTTTAAAGCAAATATACCCTTTAACGATACTTAAATAAATTTGTGATGTAATAGTAATTGATGAGTGATATGGGAATAATAAGTGCTCTGAAGAATAAAATCCTTAGAAGAGAACCTGTTGATGTAAGTTCAATGCGGTCTTCTGTTCTCGGTGATAGAGGTTTTGTTAGGGATAACATTGAACCTGAACCAGAGGTAAAGCCAAGGTCAGTTGACCTTGAAAGGTATGAACCGCCTGCTTCATTGAAGCCAACAACTTTCACAAGAGAGCCGATAGACATAAGGGATATGGAATACGAAGAAGGCTTTGAAAACACGGCAGAACCATCACGAAAATATTCTGAGAAGTATGATATCCTTGATAGATTGGATTTCATAGAAAACCAGCTCTCAGCAATAAAAAGCCAAACAGAAACAATCA
>Ga0272448_1006131_pt1 | contig 13059 bp, 9 predicted proteins | sample YNPCB0191_FD_202220 | JGI IMG/M metagenome (GOLD analysis project Ga0272448, IMG submission 202220) | Hot spring sediment microbial communities from Yellowstone National Park, WY, United States - YNP-CB-019-1 | ecosystem: Environmental > Aquatic > Thermal springs > Hot (42-90C) > Sediment...
TATTCCGCAGGCTGACATTCCTAAACTTAAAGAAATGGGAGTTGCCGAAGTATTTATTCCTGGTACTTCTATAAAAAACATTGCTGAGTTTATAAAATCAAAAATTGAGCATTAATAATCTGCATACTTTTTGGGCATATATGCAAAATTTTTTTAGTTTTCTGCAATTTATCCGAAGATCTTTGTCCTGATATCCTTTTAGAGAAAAAGAAAGCGAGCAAAGATGAAATGGGATGAGATTACGGAAGTGCTCATTGTTGGCTGCGGAGGAGCAGGAGCTGTTGCTGCGATAACCGCGCGTGACTTGGGAGTGCAAGTTCTCATTGTTGAGAAAATGGAGCAAGGAGGAGGAAATACTAATACCGCCATGGGAAGTTTCCTTTGCGGTGGAGAGATGGAAGGAACCTATCAATATTTGGAAAGTATTTCTTCCCTAGTTTTTCCTACCGTAGAACCCGAAATTATTCAGGCTTTTGCTAAAGAATGTCTTTCCAACCGAGAATGGTTAGAAAATTTAGGGGCGAAAACCCATGTGTTTGGCCAAGCTGCTTTCCCTCAACTGCCCGGAGCAGAAGCTATTGAAAAAAGAATAATTATTGGGCCGAATAAAAAAGAAGAAAATTCTTTCTGGGCTTTTTTGCGCACTCAACTAGAAACTCGCTCTATTCGAACTTGGTTTAATTCTCCAGCGCGAGACCTTCTCACAGATCCCCAAGGAAGAGTTATTGGAGCAGTGGTTCAAAAAGAAGGTCAAGAAAAATTGGTGGGAGCTCAAAGGGGAGTTATTCTCGCTTGCGGCGGTTTTGAATATAATGAGTGGCTGAAAGCAAATTATTTAAAAAGTTACCCTTTCTATGCCTTAGGATCTCCAGGAAATACGGGAGAGGGGATTCGCATGGCTCAAAAAGTGGGAGCAGACCTCTGGCATATGACTGGTGTATCGGCAACATTAGGTTTTAAAGCTCCTGAATTTACAGCCGCGTTTATGGTACGGCCAGCGGCTAACAGCTACCTTTTTGTTGATCAAAACGGGAAGCGCTTTACTTCTGAATTTGTTGACATCCATGCTTATAATTTCGTAGTTGATTTCTTTGATCCCCAAAGCTTAAATTTTCCCAGAATTCCATGTTTTTTAATTTTTGACGAGGCCACTCGCCAGGCTGGCCAGATCGGGCTAACGGCCATAGGTTATAACCGGGGCCTCTATGAATGGTCAAAAAATAATGAAAAAGAAATAAGAGCCGGCTGGGTTACAGGTGCCGAAAGTATTACTGCTCTAGCTAATAAATTAAATATCAACCCATCCCAATTAAAAAATACAATAAATCAATATAATTATTATTGCCAAATCGGCGAGGATTTAGAATTTCACCGTCCTTCGAAAAATCTTACTCCCCTTGAGCCAGGGCCCTATTACGCTATTGAATTATGGCCTTGTTTATTAAATACCCAGGGAGGGCCTCGTCGCAACGCGCAAGCACAAATTTTATATCCCAATGGTCGTCCTATCCCCGGCCTTTATAGTGCCGGCGAATTAGGATCTATCTTTAATTTAGTTTACCAGGGTTCGGGAAATTTAGGGGAATGCTTGGCCTTCGGCCGCATTGCTGGCCGCGCTGCCGCAGTGGCATCTCCGGTAAATCTTTTTAGCTAAAAATATTCACTATTTTTTTAAAGGAAATTTATTTTTGCATTCTAAAATCTTTTTAAATTTTTTACCAGAAAAAATAATAAACAGATATCTCAAAAAAGATTTTTTCTTTACTCCGTTTAAGACGGATATCCAGAATCAAATTCTTTTTATCTTCCCATTTGATTACATTACCATCAGAAATCTCAAAAGAAAATGTTGCTTATTATTAATCCAGCGACTTCGTAATATTTACAAATCTGTATCCATTATTCAGTTTTCCGACATCCGAAGTTAAAAAAATTTTTCTAAAAAATGTGTGGTGTAATCACCTTTTTTCTTAAATTAAACAAACCCACAAATTATTTAAAAATTTCTAATTGGCCAGTTAAGAAGATTTATTGACCTTTTGCGCTTCTTTCCATGCCCTTAGCACGAAATTAAATTACGCCTTGCTTCATCCTTATATTTTAAAAGATTCATCGAGGCCAAAAGTTTTAGCTGTCATAAATTAAATAAAGATCTAATATTGCCCAAAATAAGAAAGATGTTTTTCATAAACTTTTCTTCTTTAAAAGAAAAAAGAAGCATTTGCAATTTTTGGCCAAAAAAGCCAGGAAAATATTTGTATATAACTATCTTTCTATTGGTGGAAGAAAAGCAGAGATAGAAAGTAAGTTTAGCTGCCCTTGATATTGTAACCAAAATGGAGAAAATAGTATGCATAAAAAGAAAGATCTCTGAAAAGTTCTTATCGACTTCCTATTAAAACTTCTTCTTGGGCTCTTTTTTAATGCATTTTGTGTTATCGACAGCAAAAAAGGTACCATATATGGTTATTCAATTTTTTGTTAAAAGGGCACCATTAATAAATAGTTTTGTTTTCAATTTCTTACAATTGTAAATTTTTCGATCATTATTTTTATAAGCTATTTCTGATGTTTTTTTGTCGCCCTCAAATATGTTGAAAATTTAGAAGGAGAATTCTCTAAAAAGTGCTTAAAGAAGAAATGTGGTCATTCTCGTTTAGGTAGAAATACTGTATTTCCAAGATGTTTTTTGTATTTTGCTTTCTTAAGAGTGGCGAGAAGGCTAGTTTTTCAAGAAAAGGTAATCCCTCACTGAAGGGGGGATTTTATGAGTTGAGTAGGTTAAAAAAAAGCTTGCGTTCTGACCTTTCCTATGTTAAAAAGAAGGCATGGAAGAAGGGATTAGATACCGGGGCAAGAATTATACTCTCCGAGAAATCAATGAGATTAGAGAGATTGTGCTAGCCTATCGAGACCGAAGTCGCAGGTTTATTTCTCAGGAGATCTGTCGTCGGTGGGGATGGAGGCAGCCCAATGGCGTTCTCAAAGACATGATCTGCCGGGGTCTCCTGTTGCAGTTAGAGGCGCGAGGGTTTGTTGAGCTTCCTCCTCGTAAGCAGCATCCTCCTAATCCTCTCCTAAGACATCCGCGGCCTGCGGCCGTAGAGCTTGATCAGACGCCCATTGAGTGTAAGTTATCGGATCTGAGACCGATGGAACTGCTTCAAGTCAGAGGAACGGGTTTTCAGAAGCTCTATAATAGTCTTATCGATCAATATCACTATTTAAGGTATACCCGACCCGTAGGAGAGCATTTGGAGTATCTGGCCTTGGTCCAGGGGCGTGTGGTGGCCTGCCTGGGGTGGTGTTCTGCTCCTCGTCATATTGGGTGTCGGGATCGGTATATCGGTTGGAGTAAGGAGCAGCGGCAGAGGAATCTTTCTCTGATTTTGATCAATACGCGTTTTCTCATCTTACCCTGGGTCAAGGTTCCTCATTTGGCCTCCCACTTGTTAGGGCTCAATGTCCGAAGGATCTCGCAGGATTGGCAGAAGGTCTATGGTCATGAGGTGGTTTGGTTGGAGACGTTTGTAGACCCGGAACGGGGATTCTTGGGGACTTGTTATAAGGCGGCCAATTGGATTTATCTGGGTAAGACCACGGGGCGTGGGAAGGATGATCATACCCACAAGGTGAATCGGAGTTTGAAGATGGTCTTTGGTTATCCTTTGAGAAGAGCCTTTCGTCAGGTGCTTTGTGCTTAATTTTTGTCCGGGTTGTTTTGAGAAGCAGCGCCAGATTGAGAATTGACCGAGGAGGTCAAGCGCCTTAAAGCAAAGTTGAATTATCTTGAGCGGAAAGGGCAAGAGGGTTATTTCGGTTCAGCGACGCCTTCTTCTCAAGTTCCCATAAAGACCAATGCGCCGCAGGAGAATCAAGGCAAGCGGGGTGGAGCCAAGCGTGGCCATCGCGGTCATGGTCGGCAGAGTTTTGACGAATCTGGGGCGGATCGGGTTGTTCCGGTAGAGTCGGAGGTTGGGGATTGCTGCCCGCGATGTGGAGGCCCCTTGGAAGACAAAGGGGTGGCAAAGCGGAGGGTGATTGATATTCCTCCATGGAAAACGGAACGGGTTCTCTACCAGATACCGAAGCGCTACTGCCCACGTTGTCAAAAGAGTTACCAACCTCCGGCCCCTGGGGTTTTATCCAGAAGCCTTTATGGGAACCAACTGGTGGCCACAGTGGCGACCATGCACTATCTGCACGGTATTCCCATGGGGCGAATCATGGAGCAGATGGACATTGGGCTGGGCCCTCTGGTCAAAATCTTTCATCGTCTGGCAAAGCTCTTTAGCGACATTCCGGATCGTTTGATCGAGCAATATCGTCACGCTCCGGTCAAACACGCCGACGAAACGGGTTGGCGTAACGATGGGCAAAGCGGCTATGTCTGGCTCTTCGCCACCGATAAGATCAGTCTGTTTCTGTTTCGTAAGACTCGGTCTTCCAGTGTTCCTCGTGAGGTCTTTGGGGACAAGCCCCTGCCAGGCACCCTGGTGGTGGATCGTTACAATGCCTACAACAAGGCCCCTTGTCAGATTCAGTATTGCTATGCTCATTTACTTCGGGAAGTGGAGGACATGGGGAAAGAGTTCTCCGAAGCGGAGGAAGTTAAATCCTTCGTCGACGTCCTGGCTCCTCTTCTGGCCACAGCCATGCATCTCGGTTCCCTACCCATAACAGATGCCCAATTCTATGAACAAGCTGAAAAGATCAAAAACCAAATAATAGAGATAGTTCATGCTCCGGCTCAGCACCTAGCCATCCGCCGGATGCAAGAGATCTTTCAGGAGAAGGAAGATCGCATGTACCACTGGGCCAAAGATCGAAGGGTTCCTGCGGATAACAATCTGGCAGAAAGAGACCTTCGCCCCACTGTCATTGCGCGTAAAGTCAGCTTCGGTTCTCAATCCGATACTGGAGCCCAGACCCGAGGTGTCTTAATGACCACTCTCCATACCCTGAAAAAGCAAACCAAAATCGATGTGGCCTCTGCGTTCAAAACCATCCTTGATCAACTCGCAAAAGACCCCAACCTAGACCCTTACAGTCTGCTCTTTCCTAACGACACCTCTTAAAACTACGGAACCGATAACACCAACAAAAAACAAAAGATTTTCTTGACCTGCTCCTGCATAACTAAAAACGTTATTGCTATACCTTATATTCTCTCCCACCCAAATGCAGTAACCCCGCTTCAGTGAGGAATTACAAGAAAAGGAATTTTTTGCTTGACAATAAGATTATAACATTATAAACTTTTTTGCTAATAAAAATTGTATTATAACCTTTCTTTTTTAAGCATTTTAATTAAAATTAGTTGATAAATTATGAAACAAAAACTCAAAAAAGAATATATCCCATTATATTATCAGCTGGAGAGGACTCTACGTAAAAGAATTTTAACTGGGAAAATAACTCCTAATGAGAGATTCCCTACAGAAATTGAGCTAGAAAAGGAATTTGGTGTAAGTCGCATTACTGTACGTCAGGCATTAATGCTTCTCGAAAATGAAGGTCTTATTGTTAGGCAGCAAGGAAGAGGAACGTTTGTTATCGAAAATCCATCAAAAAACCTTCCTTATGAATTATACGGATATGTAGATGATCTTTTTTATCTAGGACAACAAACGCAGCTATGCTTATATTCAAAAAAATTAGTTAAAGCTGATAGCCAACTGGCTAAAGAGATGGGAATTGAAGAAGGAAAAGAAGTCTTTCTAATTGAAGGGATACGATATCTCCCTGGCAAATACCCTACTTTTTTTCAGGCCCATTTATTAAAAGATATTGGAACAAAAATTTCTTTAAAAAAGCTTAACTCCCCTTTTCTCATAAGTGAAGTTGAAAAGGTTTCTTTGCAGAGGGTCAAGAAAGCTCATCAGACGATTTCTGCTGCAATAGCTGATAAAAAACTTGCGATTATTATGAAAGTTAAAATTGGTCATCCGCTTTTAGTTGTTAAACGAATTTATTATTCTAAAGATGGAAAAGTTTTGGAAAGAGCGGTCACTTATTTTCCAGGTGACATTTATCAATCGGAAGCTAAATTAGAAAGAATTCCTCCATGATTTTTTAGGCTGGACTATGTTTTTATCGATAAAAAAAAAATTTGTAAATCTGCCGCAACGAAAAATACAAAATGCTTGGGAAAAAGTTGTGTAATTATATACTAAAGACTTTATTTTTGCATCTCTTGCAGAATTCCATCGGGCAGATAAAATCTGCATATTGCCATAGATTGAAATATTAGTGTTATATGGGAAATCCCAAAAACGTTAATATTCATTCATGGATTCATTTGCTATGATAAAGGGTCCTTTTTTTAAAAAATTAATGGGCCTAAATAATATCCATGGATTAATGTAATTACTTCTGTTGATGCAGCGATGGAATGAAAAAAATTAAATTAGAAACTTTCCATATTATCTCGTTCGGATATTATTGAAAATTTTAGAGCTAAAGATAGTTTTAAGGAAAAAAATATTGGCAGAAGAAATATTATATCTCATGAAACCATATCTATGCTCAAATCTTGTTTGTGCAAAGAAAAATTATCATAAATTTAGTTCTAACTAAGGAGGTTTTTAAATGTTTGCTAAAGAAAAACTAGATGAGTTAGAAAAACAGCAGATTGAATGGAAAACTAATTGTCTGCAAAAAACCTTAAATAAAATTAATATGAAAGCTGAGCATTTCCCTAAACAATTTTATACACCGTTGGATATCCGCGATTTTGATTTTCTCTGCGATCTAGGATTTCCTGGAGAATACCCCTTCACTATGGCCACCCACCCCACAGCCATTCCGGCAGAATTTTTGGTGGGAGCTCGGGCCCGATATTCTGGTTTTGGAACTCCGGAAGATACACGGGATCATTTCAAATTTTTGGTATCTAAGGGTTTCACGGGTCCAAGCATAGCCTTTGATCTCCCTACACAACTGGGTTATGATTCCGATCATCCGTTGGCCGCAGGGGAAGTAGGAAAGATTGGCGTAGCCTGCTGTACTTTCCGTGATATGGAGGTAATTTTTGACGCCTTTCAAGGGTTACCAATGGAAAATCTCCGTACCTCTTTTACTTGCAATGCTCAAACAGTGGTTATTTTGGCTATGTATGTAGCGCTAGCCGAGAAAAAAGGAGTTCCTTTAAACAAACTAACGGGAACTACTCAAAATGACATCTTAAAAGAATACATAGCACGAGGAACTTATATTTTCCCCCCGGAACCTTCTTTGCGCCTTATAGCGGACACCTTAGTTTATGGGACAAGACATTTACCTCGCTTTAATGTTATGTCCATAAGCAGCTATCATATTCGGGAGGCTGGGGCCACAGCTGCGCAAGAGCTTGCCTTCATGTTTGCTAATGCCATCGCTTATATCGAAGCCGGTTTGAAAGCGGGTTTACAAATAGATGAATTTGCCCCCCGTTTAAGTTATTTGGGAGGATGTGGAAGTCATTTTTTTGAAGAAGTGGCGAAATTTCGTGCCGCCCGGCGCATCTATGCCAAAATCATGAAGGAAAGGTTCAATGCGAAAGACCCTGATTCTATGCGCTTACGCTATCCTTCAGGAAATGCTGCTCATACTTTTACAGTAAAGAAACCTCTTAATAATATAATCAGGGCCACTGTTCAGGCTATGTCTACTTTACTAGGCGGATGTATTGGCGGAGGATACGCTGTTCCTTATGATGAAGCATTGGGGCTTTATACGGAAAATTCACGACGCATAGCTGATGATACTCCGCGTATTTTGCGTATGGAAGCTCATTTAGGAGATGTTATTGATCCCTTGGCAGGTTCATATTATGTAGAACATCTTACAAATAAAATGGAACAAGATGTTTGGGAAATTCTAAAAAAGATAGATGCATTAGGTGGAGCTGTAAAAGCGATAGAAATGGGCTATATGCAACAAGAAATAAGTAAGAGCGCGTATCAATACCAGATGGAAGTAGAAAGTGGGAAAAGGATAATTGTGGGCGTCAATAAATTTGTGGAAGAAGAAGAAATAATTTCCGGAGGAATGGAGTTTGACCCTACTGTAGAAGAAAGGCAATTGGCAAACTTGAAAGCGGTGAAAAAAGGGCGAGAGAACTTGAAAGTTCAAGCGGCTTTAGATTCTATTAGGCGAGCTGCGGAAGGTAGGGAAAATCTAATGTTTCCCATAATTGAAGCAGTTAAAGTACAAACTACTATCGGAGAAATTTGTCAAGTCTTGCGGGAAGTTTTTGGAGAGTATAAACCTTCTACAAAATTCTAAATTTAAAGGTTGATCTCGATTTAGATTTAAAAATAGTAATCGCTTGAAGAGCAAAATTACATTTAATGATGTCTGGGGAGGCAAAATTATGTGTTCTTTATTAAGTGGGATTAGGATAATTGATTTATCCCGAATGCTAGCAGGACCTTATGGGTCCATGCTGCTTGGGGATTTAGGAGCAGAGGTTATCAAAATTGAAGAGCCACCAACGGGGGATTTAACGCGGGCTCCAATAAAATACCAAATGAATGGAATCGGAGCTTATTTCCTTGCCATTAATCGAAATAAAAAATCAATAGTTCTGGACCTTACTAAATCCGAAGGGAAAGCAATCCTTCACGATTTAGTAAAAATTTCTGATGTCGTTTTCGATAACTTGCGGCCCAAAATATTGGAAAAAATAGGAGCAGATTACCCTACTTTAAAAGCGATTAATCCCAAAATTATATCTTGTTCAATTACAGGATTTGGTCAAGATGGTCCAGATAGAGACCTCCCAGCTTATGATCTTACTATCCAAGCAAGATCTGGAGCCATGGGAATTACGGGGGAGAGAGACGGGCCCCCTGTTCGTATGGGATTGCCTATGGGAGACCTTGCCGGTGGTTTATTTGCAGCTTTTGCAGTTGCTGCTGCTCTCTTTTTTCGAGAAAAAACTGGAAAAGGAACTAGGCTAGATCTCAGTCTTTTGGATTGTCAAGCATCGCTTCTAACCTATCTAGTTACTTATTTTACTATTGGAGGATTAATTCCTAAACCTCAGGGAGCCTCTCACGAAACTTTGGTACCTTATCAGTCTTTTAAAACTAAAGACCTATATATTGTGGTCGCATGTCCTACTGAAAAATTTTGGCAGTCTCTTTGCAGAGCTTTAAATAGGGAAGATCTTATTTGCCATCCCCATTTTCAAGATGCGTGGCAGAGAATTATCCACCGAGAAGAACTTTATCAAATTCTTCAAGAAATTTTTCTTACCAAGAATGTCGATGAATGGATGGAAATCTTGAGAAAAGAAGATGTTCCCAGCGCGCCAGTGAATACTCTTGATCGTGTTATGACTGATCCCCAACTTCTCCATCGAGATATGATTGTGGAAATAGAACACCCTAGCGGGGGAAGTTTCAAAGCTATAGGAAACCCAGTTAAAGCAGAAGGGTTAAAAGATATTTTTTACCATCCCCCAACTCTGGCTGAACATACTGAGGAGATCCTTCGCGATCTCCTTGGATATAATGATTCAAAGATTGAAAGACTTGTCAAGGAAAAGGTTGTGATAATCCCTAAAAAAAATAGGAAATAAAATAATAAATTTTAGGAGAAAGAAGGTGCAAAAGTTTATTATCGAAATTTTCTTATTATCATAAATTCATGGGAATTATATCTCACTAAAGAAATGATTATTATGAGCATAGGTTATTTCTTCTTGGATTTGAGAAAAAAGAATTTTATTAGCCCGTTTCGGTTATGCAACCCCAAATTTTATTTGGAGCTTAGCATTGGAAATTGTGCTTTTTAACAGCTAATGAATTAATTAACTGGCATAAATGCAGAAGGTTATCGGCTAATGTTTTTACTCAAATTTCAAATTTAATGGTGTAAAAATTAAAGAAAAAGGTTAGATCTTTAGCAGATATTTATTTATATAACAAAGTTATCAATAAAAAATATAATTATTAAAAAGGGGGTTGTTTGGGAACATAAATTATTAATTAATAATTAATATAATGTTAAAAAAAGGAGGCTTTATGGCTGAAGATGAGCTTCTCGTTGAAAAAAAGGACGGAATTTGTATCTTTATTTTGAACCGCCCCGAACGGCGAAATGCCCTTTCTCCTTATCTATTATATAAATTAGCTGAAGCTTTTAATAAGATTAAGGTTGAAGAAGAGATAAGGTGTGCTATTATAAGGGGGGCGGGAGGAAAGGCCTTCTCTTCTGGATACGATATAACGGCTATTCCTACTAATGTAAGTCCTGAAGTAATGGAAACCATTCAAAAGAAAAATCCTTTGGAAATGGCATTAGAATCTATTCAAGAGTTTCCTTATCCAGTAATCGCCATGATTAATGGAATGGCTTTTGGAGCTGGATGTGAGCTGGCTGTAACTTGCGATATGCGTATTGCAGCCGAATCAGCCCGCATGGGCATGCCGCCAGCAAAATTGGGTTTAATTTATATGCCATCAGGAATATTGCGTTTTTTAAATGTGGTAGGTTTAGCTAACGCCAAAGAAATCTTTTTTACTGGCCGCTATTTCCCTGCTTCTCGAGCCAAAGAAATGGGATTAGTTCATTATGTGGTACCAGATGATCAATTATTAACTTTTACTGAGGAGATAGCTTATGAAATTGCAGGAAATGCGCCTCTTTCTTTAAAAGGAATGAAAACTATTTTTAAGGCTTGTCTTAAGTATCAAAAAATTGAGGATGAAGATATGAAAACTATAGAGCTCCTTGTGAATCAAGCATTTAATAGTGAAGATTTAAAAGAAGGGCAAAAATCTTTTTTAGAAAAACGCAAACCAGTCTTTAGAGGGAGGTAAAACAAAATTAAAAAAGGAGGCAAAGATGGAAGTAACCAAAGCTTTAGCAAACTATGCAATAAATCTTAGATACATTGATCTCCCTAATGATGTTTTAAACTGGGCTAAACTCTGCTTTCTTGATTGGTTAGGAGTCACTTTAAAAGGATCCAAAGAACGTGTAGTTGATATTCTTTTGCAAACAATTGAAGAGCAAGGAGGCAAAGCTCAAGCTACGATTCTGGGTAAAAATAAAAAAACTTCTCTATTGCACGCTGCCCTGATTAATGGTACTGCTTCGCATGCTTTGGATTTTGATGATGTCCATTTAAAAATGATGGGACATCCTTCAGCGCCTATTTTCCCTGCTATTTTAGCTTTAGGAGAATTTAAAAATTTATCTGGGAAAAAATTTCTTACCGCTTTTATTGCTGGATTTGAAACAGAATGCCGAATTGCTTCTATTGTTTATCCGGACCATTATTTATGTGGATGGCATGCTACGGGTACCTTGGGGCATTTTGGAGCTTCAGCTGGTTGCGCTAACTTGCTGAAATTAAATCTCTCCCAGGCCGTTAATGCAATGGGGATTGCGGGAACTCAAGCTTCAGGACTTAAAGGTGTTTTCGGTACCATGTGCAAGCCTTTTCATGTTGGAAAAGCAGCTTCTAACGGGCTTCTTTCTGCAATATTAGCCCAAAAAGGATTTACTAGTTCTCAAGATATGCTGGAAGGAGAAAAAGGTTTTTCAAAAACCTTTTCTAAGCGTATGGAGCCAAAAAAAGCTTTAGAAGCCTTGGGGGAACATTATGCAATCAGAGAGGTTATTTTTAAGCGACATGCTTCCTGTTTCGAAACTCACCCTGCCATTGATGCTATTCTCACTCTGAAAGAAGAAAATAGCATCACTCCTGATCAAGTAAATTCCATTGAGCTTCGGGCCTGTCCAATTGCCTGCGATATAGCCGGGAATCCTGATCCAAAGAATGCATTGGAAGCTAAGTTCAGTCTTTCTTTTTGCGTAGCTTTGGCACTCAATGATGGAAATGCGGGAGAAAAATTTTTTAATGACCAGAAAGTTCTTGATCCTCATATTGTCGCAATTCGCAATAAAGTTAAAGTAAAGCCAGACGATACTCTTTCCCCTTCCCAAGCGAGAATTGTAATTACTAAAAATGATGGGGTGACTATTGATAAATTTATTGATATTCTCTCGTTGTCTCAGGATCAAGAAAAAATAAAAAAAGAACTGATTGAAAAATTCAAAAGGTTATCTATTCCAATTGTGGGGCAAAAAAACACTGAAAAACTTATAGATAAAATTAAAAATCTAGAAGAAGTTTCTGAAATAAACCTAATTACTAAGCTATGCAAGGTTTGAGATGAATTATCATTTTTAGAAGTAACAATAGTCTGTCTTGTCTAAATTATTAAGGGGAACGGAAAATGTTTGACATATCAGGCCACATATCGCAACTTAGAATGCTAAAAATAGGCTCTCACTTTCTGAGGGCGACGTTGAGCACTCTACAAGTAATTTCTCACATTTCTCAGCATCCAAACCATATTAAGTGGATGCCCCTATTGTAGCAGCCATAAGTTACTTTGGTAAAAACCGCAGTTTTTCCTTTAGCTGCTCCAGCCAACATCCACATCACACATCACCATTGCCCGTTTACCACCATGCCTTTTCATCCAGCCATATTTCCAAGAATCCCTGGGATTTCTGAAAAATCTGGCCATATCCAGTCTGATCAGACCAAATTTCTCTTTGCCTAATTTATTCTTTGCACTCGTTTCTCAAAAACTCCAGAACAAATATAAAAATAGTAAGGAGGAGGATAGAATCATGGAAACTAAAAAGGTGCAATTAAACCTTTATATCCCCGAAGAGCTCCGCGACATGCTTCAAACAATAGCAGCTAAACAAATGCTGGAAAATCCTAAAAGAACAGTTTCCGCGACCAAAATAGCCACAGAAATCATCTGCCAATACCTAAAAAATCTCAATAACCAAAAGAATTAAAGGTAAGGAGGAAAAACAAATGAATGAACTGAATAATGAAAAGGACATGGATTTAGTTTATAAGGAAGAGGATGACGAAGACATAGAAACAAAGGGTAGTAATGGCCATGGTTCCAGATCAGCTGGATCAGTGCAGATGAAAGGAAATAGCCAAAAATCTATAGATGCATCTTCTTTCCTTTATGATGAAGCTAAAATTAGAGCAGAGTTATCTGGGGAATATTATCGGGTTCCCTTTGCTGG
>Ga0272448_1006132_pt1 | contig 13058 bp, 11 predicted proteins | sample YNPCB0191_FD_202220 | JGI IMG/M metagenome (GOLD analysis project Ga0272448, IMG submission 202220) | Hot spring sediment microbial communities from Yellowstone National Park, WY, United States - YNP-CB-019-1 | ecosystem: Environmental > Aquatic > Thermal springs > Hot (42-90C) > Sediment...
GGATCGTCCCGAGCGAGCCGACCTGAACCGTTGCGTCATCCACCGGCACGCCGGCATTGGTCACGCGCCCGTACAGCGTGCCCTCCGTTGCCGTGGCCGGATTGCGCCAGGGCATCGGCGGCACCGGTGCCGTTTCCGTGAAGAAGTTCGCTGCGACATAGGGATACCAATCGCTCCAGGTCGTACCCGTGTCGTTCGTCGAATAGTAGGAATACGTGCACAGGCCGTCCGCGCCGGCGTTGCGGGCATACTGCATCTGGATAATGCTGTTCGCAAACGAGTTCATGTAAATGCCGGGGCCGATGACCACTTGGCGGTTGTATCGCCAGAGATTCAGCGTGTTGTTCACCCAGTCGCGGTAGGTCTGCTTGTAGCTGCCGTCCTCGTCGAAATACGCCATCAGAATCGGAGAGTCCAGGTAGCCTTGCGACTGCCAGTACTCCCAATCGCTGTACACCTCGTAGTAGGGACGCGTGCTGTGGAAGTCCGTGCTGCACGGATACCAGGTCACCACCGCGGCGCTGTACCGCACCGGCTGCCGCGGATTGCTCGTAATCAGCGGAATCTCCCACCGCATCCGGCGCACCACCTCGGTGACGCTCCGCCGGCGGAAGTCGTCCCATTGCGCATCGCCCGTCGCATTCGGTACGTCCGACCGGTTGTAGATCCGCTGGAAGCGCTTCAGGCTCGAGTTGGGATAGTTGAGGTCCGCCGGGTAGCCGGAGTCCTGCTGCACGTAGCGGATGTAATCCCAGTGAATGCCGTCGATCGGGTAGTCGGTGACGAGTTCGCGCACGACCGACGCGAGGTAGTCCTGCACGTCCGGCGAGGCGGGGTCGAACTCGTAGTAGCTCCCGCACGGCGCGACAGTTCCAATGCTGGCCTTCGGAACCTTGAGCCACTCCGGGTGCGCGGCGAGGTACGCATTGCCGGCCGGCGGCCAGACGGCCGACACCCGGAACGCCACCAGCCAGCAGTGCAGCTCGATCCCGTTCGCGTGCGCCTGCTGGCACATGTAGGCGAGCGGATCGAAACTCTCCGTCACGTAGATCGACCGCGGCACGATGTTCGACCGCCAGTACGCCCCGTGCGAGCCGACCTCATTGTCGTGAAAGGCGAGGACCTCCGCGAAAATCGCGTTGTAACGGCCTTGTACGGCCAGCGAGATCATCTGGTCCACCTGCGCCTGCGTCTGCATCCCGATGTGGAACGCGTCGGCCCAGAACGCCCGGAACTCCGGGGCACTGAATACCGCCGTCACGGTCTTGACCGTATCCATCGTCACTGTCGTGTTCGGCGAATTCGGGTCCGCCACCGGCGAGCCGGCCGAGACGGTCCAGTGATGAAACGTATAGCCGGGCTTCGCCGTCGCGGATATGCTCACGACTTCGTTCAGGTTCTTGTTGTACGGCCCGCCCACCGGAGGGACCGTCGTGCCGGCGCCGGCCGGACTGACCGCCATCGTCAACGAAATGGGGACGAACACCGCCGTCACGGTCTTGGTTACATCCATCGTTACGGTGGTGTTCGGCGACGTCGGGTTCGCCACCTGCGCTCCGGCCGATACCTGCCACTGGCTGAAGACATAATTGGGCGCCGCCGTCGCCGAGATGGAGACCACGTCCCCGGAGGTGTAGCTGTACGGCCCGCCCACCGCCGGCACCGTCGTGCCCGCCCCGACCGGGCTCGCCGCCATCGTCAGCTCCACCGGCCCCGGCTGGAAGAATCGCACCGCGTCCGCATACACCCTCGCGCTTGACGTAGCCGACTGATTGGTCAAGGTAACGCGCCCGTTCGTCGATGAGCCGGCGAGAAAGTTGAACGTGCCCAGCAGGACCCATTGCCCGGTGTTGATCGTCTGGTTGACGGTCACGGCCTGGCTGCCGCCGTTGTAATACACCGTGTACCGCGCATCGGTAATATGCGTGCCGTCCCCCGACGGATACCATACGAACACCTGATAATCGCCGGCCGCCGGTATCGTCGGCTGCCATTGAACCGACCCGCTGGGCGTCGTGGCCGTGCTCGCACGCCGGTAATCGGCGCCGTACTTATCCGTAGCGGTGGTCCGCGTGTTCCACGTCCCCGACAACACGCTGAAACCCGCATCGCTATTGTCAACGATGACCTCTGCGCCAAAAAGCGACGCGGCTCCCGCCAAAACAATCAAAGGAGCGATAATCCCGAACCGGCAAAGGCAGGATGTGCGAATCATAGACTTCCTCCCCTGACAAGGGTGATTTCGATCGCAGTCAAGAGACGGTGACGCCCCCCTGCGAGCCCACCGCGACACGCGGTGTCAATTGATTCTACCCCGATCCCCGGCACGCTGCAACGAAAAACCCCCGTGAAACATTGCCCCTCTCCCGCCGTACCACAGCAACACCCGCGGAGGATAAACAGCCGCGCCGCTCAGACGATAACCTTGATCTACACTGAAAACCGATGGCCCTCCGAACGCGGTAGGTCGATCTTGCCCGGATTCGCCGCACACCGGAAGGCGCATGCCGCGCTCGTCTCACCCGCCCAGCCCGCGCGCGCGGTTGATCGCAGCGCGCACCTGCTCGTGGACTTCCAGCGGATGAGCGACGCACGCCCAGGAGGTCTGGTACGGCCCCGTTCCGGCCGTCGCGAACGAGACCGTACCCAACCCGAAGAGCCGCTCAAACCACGAAAGCGTCACGTCCGTGTTCTCGATCTTCAGCAACGAGCACTCGAACAGATTGACGTTGAAAACTCCGCGGATCCGCATGACCCGCCGGTTGGTCAGGATATAGAGCCGCGAGGCCCATTCCAGAATCGCAAAGCCCACCCGCGCCGCCGCGAGTACCACGGCCGTCTTGTCAATCAGCGCCACACTCGGCCGACCCGCCAGCCATGACAGGTACGGCGCCAGGAGAACCACCGCCCCCAGCACGACCAGCCACCGCACGGACGCGAACAGGATGAACCACAACGACGGCTTGATCGCGAAAAGCACCACCTCGCCCCCGTCCAGCAGGTGCACCGGCACGAGATCGGCCGCCGAGATCGTCTTCGGCTCGCCGGAACGGCTGGCCGCCGCCATCGGCGCCGCCGGCTCCGAACCGCACGCCGGCTCGACCGCTGTGCACGGCAGCCGGCCGGCGTCGGTGGCACGCGGCCGCCTGTGCGTCACAACGCCTTCGATCGTCGCCCGCATGGGATCACCCTCGTCACCCCGCCGCGTAGAGTTCCGGGCGGAGGATGCCGATGTGTGGATAGTTCCGGTAGAGGTCGTTGTAGTCGAGGCCGTATCCGACCACGAACACATCCTCGATGTCGAAGCCCACGAAGTCCGCCTGCACGTCCGGCGGCGCCTTGTCCGGCTTGCGGAGCAGCACGCACGTGCGCAGGCTAGCGGGGTCCTGCTGCCGCAATCGCTCGATCACCAACCGCAGCGTGTTGCCCGTGTCCAGGATGTCGTCCACCACCAGCACGTGCCGGCCACGGATATCCGCCCGGATCTCGCTGAGCAGCTTCGCCCCGCGGCTGGCCGTCGTCGCGCCCGGGTAACTGGAAACCGTCACCAGCCCGATCTTCATCCGCATCGGCAGGCACCGGATCAAATCCGCCAGGAAGATCAGCGACCCGGAGAGAATCGTCACGAGCGTCAATTCCGCGTCGCCGTTCGAGTAGGTGCGGGCGATCTCATCCGCCATCCCCGCAACCCGTTGCGCGATCTCGTCGCGGGAGATCAGGACCCGGGCAATGTCATGCTCCATAGGTGCGATTATACTACGATCCCAGCGCGCCGACAGCCCCGACGGGCCCCGTCGAACGTACATGAGAACGCCGCCGCGCTGCCCGCACATCCGACTCTTTCTCTCTCCAGAAACGCGGGCGGACGCCCGCTTCGTCCGCAAAGCGCCCGCCCGTTGTTCGCATGCTCTGCCCCGCGCCGTCGTCGGCGCTGGCGTCCCGGATCATTTCACCTGCATCGTGACCGGAACCTCGACCGTCCCGCCGTTCGAGATGAAGATCACGCTGCCGTCGAAATTCCCGGGCGGAAGGCCGGCGGGGTTCACAGTAATCCGGTACGTCCCCTGCCCGCCGCTGGCCGGCGAGACCGTGATCCACGGCTTGACGGCGTGGACGCTGGACACCTCCAGGGAACCCGTGCCGCCGTTCGTCACGCGCACCGTCGCCGTCGTCTCCCCGGGCCCGAATGACACCTCCGTCGGCACAATCTGCAGCTTCGGCCCCAGTCCGACCAGCGCCTTCACCGGCGCGGAGAGCGTCGCGTCGCCGTCGTTGTCCGTCGCCTTGGCCGTCAGCTCGTACTCGCCCGCCCCCTCCACCGTCCATGCCACCGTGTACGGGACCGACGTCGCCTCACCGATCTTCACCTCGTTGGCGAAGAACTCCACTTTCGCCACCACCCCGTCCGGGTCAAAGGCCGCCGCCTTCACGGTGATCGTCGAGCCCTCCGGGAAGGGCGCGCCGTTGGCCGGGCTTGCGATGCTCACCACCGGCGGCTGATGCAGGAACGGCAGCAGCCAGAGCATATGCAATCGATCGAGCGCCTGGATCGTCTCCGGGTGAAACGTCAGACCCTTGTAGAATCGCTTGAAGAAGGCGTCCGCGTTATCGCCCGTGTCGTTGGCCCCGAGATCGCTCGTATCGTTCGGCGTCGCCGGCGGTTCGTTTACCGGGATGAACTCACGATCAAGCTCAATCAGATCCGTGTGCGTCTTGTGAATCGCGATCGCGAACGATCCCGGGCACACCGTGAAGGCGTCCGCGTAAAACGACCCCTTCGTCAGGTACGCGGAATCGGATTCGTCGGTCCCGTCGGAAAAGACCATGTTCTCGAACACATCCTTCGGCGCGAGCACGAACGACGCATCGGGAATCACATACCCGTCCTCGCACACGTAGTTCTTCAACCGCACCACAAACGGGCACGCGTGCCCCGCCAGCCGCGGGTCGGCATCCCGCGAAGACACGCCGAGGGCCTGCTCCGTCTGCAACACCAGCGCCTCCGGAATGTCGAAGACCTCCTGCGTCAGGCCGGCCACCGTCCTGCGTTCGATCTCCTGGCCGTTGACCTCGAGCGTCACCGCGAAACTCGACTCGAGAAAGTTCTGCACGACGATCAACAGGGCGAAGTTGTACGCCGACAGATCCGCCGTGCGATGGGCCGGCATCGCCGCCAACAAGGCATCTCGGTCCAGAGGGTTCATCCACGGCAGTACCGGCTGGCCGGTGGGTCCCCCGGGAATGACACGGTCGGAGCCGCATCCGGCCGACAACGCCATCGCCAGGGCAGAGCACGCCACCACCGCCGCGCACAGACCCGGGCGCGCGGCCTTGCCGAAAGGAACGCACTTGCCGATTACGTCGTTGGTCCGCATAAGCATCTCCGTCAGTCTGAAACGTGATTCGACGGCACGTGATGAGCCGCCCGCTCTCGCCAATCGCACAGGCTCCGCGAAAGCGTTATCGGCCGAGTGTCGCGGCTACTGAATCACAATAAGCCCTGCGGTCGTTATAGGACCCCACATCGGGTTGTGATCGTTCGCCGTTATTGGCCGCGTCGGCCACCGGCGGCGGCAGCGTCCGCGCCCGCCATTCACCCGCCCTCAGCACTGATAACCGCCGGCGGACAAACAAGGGATGCGCCCCCGCCGGATGTGCGCCGCGCGAGAGGCCCGGCGAGGGATTACCGGCTCAACTCCCAGACGATATGGGCCAGCTCCGGCAGGATCAGCCGCGTCATCGCCAACCGGACGGCATCCGGCGAACCGGGCATCACAAAGACGGCCCGGCCACGGCAGACCCCCGCCACGGCCCGCGACAGCATCGCCCCGGGGCCGATGTGGACGAAGCTCAGATATCGGAACAACTCGCCAAAGCCGTCAAGCCGCCTGTCCAGGCATCCGACCACCGCTTCGTACGTCCGGTCGCGCGAGGAAACGCCCGTGCCCCCTGTCATCAGGATCGCCGAGCACGCCGCATCTCCGGCCAGTTCATCGACGAGCGCCGCGATTCGAGCCGCCTCATCCGCTACAATCGCGTAGCGCACCACCCGGTGACCCGCCTCCGCCAGCAACTGGCGGATGAGCGCCCCGCTCGCGTCGGTCGCCTCCGTCCGCGTGTCGCTCACCGTAATCACAGCGCAGCCGATCGGCCCGATGCGCGAAGCCGCCTCCCTGGAATGATCTGCGTGAGACATCGTTGTTGCACCGATCCGTTATTCCGTGCCCCCGTCAATCCGGCGTGTCGTTTACCTGTCGGTTATGGCTCCCGCAACGCGGTCGACCGGCGGCGAACAGCGGACAACGCAGCGCCACCGGCAAGCCACAGGCAGATCCCGTCGCCCATTCATCATCCCACGCCCCTATCGAAGCGGCTTGCACCCGTGCCGCTCGCGAATGCGGTTCGCCTGTTCCCATATCTTCCCGTCGCTCTCGAGAAAATGCACGAGGTTCCCCGTGCTCACCCCGAGCCACTCGGCCGTCTCCGCGACGCCCCCGGCGCACGCCTCCAGCACATCCATGACCAGTCGCACCACGTGCCAATAGGCCGGACTCCTGGGCGAGGGGTTCAGCCGTCGCTCCGGCCCCAGCAGGTCCTCCAGCCACGCGGGCCGCCGGAACGCGGCACGCTCGACCGGCCGCCGCACGCGCAGGGCGATCGCCTCGCGAAGCCGTCTGACGGCACGGGCCTTGTTCTCATGCTGAGAGCGGCTTTCCGTCGCGGTTACGATCAGCCCCGTCGGCGTGTGATGCAGGCGCACGGCCGAGTCCGTCTTGTTCCGCTTCTGCCCGCCCGGCCCGCTCGCGCGATACGTGTGCACCTCGCACTGCGCGAGAAGCTGCCGATCGTCCAGCGCAAGCCAGTCGGTCATTGCCGACCCGCCGACGGCGGCGGCGTTGTCATCGTCTGTCGAGGTGCAACCCATGCCCGTCGCCTGTGGTTTCGCTGCGTTCCCTCGTCCACGCGCCATTCCGGCCGCCCCCCGTCGTCATTCGTTCAGCGCCCGCCGGCACTCCCTGGTCTGCGGCCCTTCGCACAGAAGGCACACCCGACAACGGACCGCTGACAATCCTCTATCGAAGCCGATAGATCGTCCCCCGGACCAGCAACCCGTACGGCGGTGTGAACTCGCGCGCCAGCTTCTCGACGCTCAACCCCGCCTCCCCGGCCGCCGCCGCAAAACCGTCCGCCGAACTGCGATTGGAATCGGACACGAGCGCCGTCCCGCCGTCCGCCAGCGCCGCGCGAATCCACCGGGCCAGGGGCCTGACGTTCCGTCGTTCATACAGCACGTCGCTGGCCAGAATCAGCTCGAAGGGCGGACCGGCGTACGGCTCATACCAGTTCAGCACCGAGGTGCCGGCCAGCGACACGCCGTTTGCCCGCGCATTTTCCGCCGCGAACTTCAGTGCATCGGCATCCCAGTCCGTCGCGGTAACGCTCCAGCCGGCCCGTGCCGCCGCCACCGAAACGAGCCCGACCCCGCATCCCAGCTCAATCGCCCGCCCGCCGCCCCCGCGGTGCCGCGTCAACACGTATTCCGCCAGCAGCATCGCGCTGGGCCACGGCACGGCCCAGTACGGCATGTACTCCTCCCGGGCAAACCGCTCCCGCGTACGGGGATCATCGAGCAGCGCATCCATGTCCGCCGGCCAAATGAGATCGAACCGCTCTCCTGCGAGCGTCCAGCTCTCCCGGCGCACCGGATATGCCGCAAACTCCTCGGTTGCCATGCTTCGCCTCTGTACGCAGCGCCGTTCCTTCCGATATCATATACGCCGATGTCGCTGATCGCATGGTTCAGCCGCACGAAGATCGCCCCGGCCCCGCCGCCGCGGGGCCGCGCCTGCCCCGGGCTCGCGCCGTTCGAGCTCGCGCACGCGAAGCGGGTGGCCCGCTGGGTGCAGTCGGATGACGAGCTCTTCGCACTGGCCCCGCGAACCTTTCCGCCGTTAAGTCCGCGAAAGGTCATTGCCTGGCGGCGCGAGGACGGATACCCCATGCTGTACTTCGACGGCGGAGAGACGGACCCGTGCGGTTATGTCGAACTGAACCGGCTGCCGGTCGGGAGGGCGCAGTGGTGGCTCGGGCATTGCCTGGTGGCCCCGCACCGGCGCGGCAACGGCGTCGGCCGCCGCATGATCGATCTGGTCCTTGATGAAGCGTTCCGTCGACACAACGCCCACACGGTCAGCCTCGTCGTCTTTCCTGACAACTTCGGTGCGATCCGCTGCTATCGGAGGGCCGGGTTTTCCGAGCGCGGCGAGGTCTTCCGCCGCTTTCCTACCCGCGCGGGGCAGTACCGGATGCTCTACATGTCCATCGACCGGCACGAATACGAATTCCGCCGCGAGACCGCCGCGCCGCCTCTGCGCTGCCAGGGGTAAGGTCTGCGCGTTCTTTCCGCACGGCATGATTCGGCGAAACCGCCCCCGCCCGCCAAGGGGCCCGGCCGATATGGGAATCGAGCTCACTTCGAGCTGGACGAACTGGAGCTGCCGGAATGGCCCGACGGGTCCACCACGGCGACGATCCCGTCCACCACACCCCCGAACATCGTCTTGAGCCCCTCGCCGATCGACGGGCTGGCCGAGTCCCGAAAGATTCTCCATGCATCTTCCGACGTGCAGCTCTCGAACGTCGTCCCCATCGACGCCGCGGCCGCCGCCAGCATCAGCCGCCGCCCCCATCGCCCCATGCGATTGAGAACCATCGTGCGACTCCTTCGCCAAACCGACGCGGAGCCGCCCGACGACGGCCCCGCCTCTCCTCATGCATGCGATATCGGCCGGAGCGTCCCGCCGGCTTGACGCCAAGGATTCCGCCGCAAACGGCGAACCGGTCACCCTCACGCGCGTCGCGCAATTGTTGCGCTTCGCAGGCGGACCGCGCCGCATTGCCCGAGGCGGCCCGACTCAGCGGGCAATCAGTTTCCACCCGGCATAAGCCATCAGGACCACAAGGCACAACCGCAGAAACCGCAGCGGCATCCGGTGCGTCAGCCGGGCGCCGAGATAACCGCCGATCATCGCCGTCGGAATCAGCAGAACGGCCAGCACCAGCGTCCGCCCCGGCGGCATCCCCTGCCGTACGAGCGTGACATTCTTGAAGACAGCGCCAATCGCACTCAGGCAGATGATCGTGGCCGTCGAATTCGCGATCGCGCGTCGAACCGGCACCCGCAGGAAGATCTGTTGCGTCGGCACCGCGAGAATCCCCCCACCCACGCCGAGAAGCCCCCCGACGAAGCCCGTCGGCAGACCGACCAGTGTTGCCACCCGCCACGCGGCGGGCGGGCGGCTCAGCTCCGGCTCGGGCGCCTTTCGGCTCATGGGCGCGGCCGCTCGCCAGAGATTGAACCCCGCCTCGTACCAGAGAAACGCCCCAAACAGGCGCGAGAGATGGATCTCGTTGGCTCCCCGGAACCAGGCGCTCTCGCTGACCCACACCCCCAGGAGCACCGTCGCCGCCGCCGTGGGGATCGTGACCCGCACGATCTCCGGGATGACGGCGCCGCGCCGGATGTGATACAGCGTGGCCGGCACGACCACGAAGAAGTTCACGATCATCGCCGCGCCCTGGTAGACGTGCAGATCCGGCCCGAACAGAAGCATCATCGCGGGAATCATCAGGATGCTGCCGCCGATGCCCAGCATTCCCCCCAGCCCGCCCGTAAGCAAACCGACCGGAATGAGCCAGAGCAGATTCGGCGAGAAGACCGTCATCGTGTTTCCCGGCGTCGCGTGGCGCGCACGACGGGACTCTATCGAACCCGCCTGCGCCGGTCAAAACCCGTCGCGCGGCGCCGCCCGCGGGTTGCTCATCCGCGTGGTTCCGGCGTATCCTCCGGCAAGCGAACAGCGCGTGGGGGATGGCCGATCTGCGGCGGCGCCGGAAGTTGGTTGGCGTGTAACGACCCATGAAAGTTGCCCTGATCAATCCGAACCGCCTTCGCAACCCTCCGGTGATCCCGATCGGCCTGGAGTACCTTGCACACGCGCTTCGCACGGCCGGATACGACGTGGCCCTGCTCGACCTCTGTTTCGCGGACGACCCCGCCCGGGCACTCGACGCCTTCCTCGCCGACTTCCGGCCCGATGTCGCCTTCCTGAGCATCCGCAACGTGGACAGCGTCATCAACGCTGCGCAGCACTTCTTTCTCGACGAGCATCGCGAGCTCGCCCGGCGGATTACGGAGGCCGGCGTGCCCCTTGTCGTCGGCGGCGCGGGGATGCCCGCTATGCCCCGGCAGATCGCGCAGTACCTCGGCGCCGCCGCCGCGGTCGTCGGCCCGGGCGAAACCGCCTCGCTTCGTGTCCTGCAGACCCTCGCCGCCCGCGCACGGCTGCCGCAGGTCGTCGACGGCTTCCGCACCCTGATGGATGCCACCGTTGTGCCGGACCGCGGAACGGATGTGGATTACGCCGCCTACTATGCCGCCGGCGGCGTCGCAGGGTTCGCATCCTCCTACGGGTGCCGATCCGGGTGTCCGTTCTGCATCGAGGCGCGTACCCCCCTGCTCACGCGGGATCCTGCCGCCGTCGCCGCCGAGGTCCGCCTGCTCGTGTCGAAGGGATGGAAGCGCATGCACCTGTGCGATGCCGAATTGAACGTTTCCTATCCCCACGCCCTGGCCCTCTGCGAGGCCCTCACGACCGCCGACGCCTCCTGGATGACGTATCTGCGCCACAAACCCATGGACGCCGCCCTCGCCGGGGCCCTGCGGCGCAGCGGCTGCAACCTTGCCACCGTCACGATCACTAGCGCTACCGACGACCCCGACACCGCCATCCGCTGCGTCCAGTTGCTCAAGACCGAAGGCCTGAAGGTGGCCGTGGACCTTTCTTGCGGCCTGCCCGGCGAACCGCTCGATACGGCCAAGCTGATGATCGCCGCCCTCGACCGGGCCAGACCCGACCATGTCGGAATCACCACGCGGTTCCGCATCTACCCGGCGGCGCCGCTGGCCAGGCAGATCCGCGCGGATCCGAACGAACGGCGCTGGACAAGCGGCGATCCGGAATTCGTCCGCCCCGCCGTCTACTGCCGGCTGGACCCCGCCGAGATCCAACAGTGGATTCAAGGCCTCGAAGGCTTCGAGATCGACCGCGGCGAGGCGGTTAACTACCAGCGTCTGGACAAACGCCCGCTCGAGTGAAGGGCCGGGTGGTGCGGCTGGGAAGCGCAGGGATCGAAACGGGGATCCAACCCGGGACGCCACTCGTATTGACGGGGCCGCGAGGAGGTCAAGGCGTTGCTCTCGCATTGGCCGGTCGATCGACCGACAAGGCCGCATCGACCTCCGTTGCCCACTTCCCGCGGTCTTGGTAGTATCCGCCGCGTTTACAGGGCAACGCGGGCCCGCGCGGGATGCGGTTGCGCGAGGGGCGGACTCATCGTGCGGCGTCGCGGAGCCGTAGTCTTCTGAGAAAGGAACGCGAATCATGGCACGTCCCGTCACGTTGTTCACCGGCCAATGGGCCGATCTGAAGCTGGCCGATCTGTGCAAGAAAGCGAAGAAGTTCGGGTATGACGGTTTGGAGCTGGCCTGCTGGGGCGACCATTTCGAGGTGCAGGCGGCCCTGAAGGACGCTTCCTACTGCAAGAAGAAGTGGGAGGTGCTCACGAAGGCCGGGCTCCGGTGCTTCGCGATCAGCGCGCACCTGGTCGGGCAGGCGATCTGCGACAACATCGACCCGCGGCACAAGTCGATCCTGCCGGAGCACGTCTGGGGCGACGGCAAGCCGGAAGGCGTCCGCCAGCGGGCCGCGCAGGAGATGATGGACACGGCCCGCGCCGCCCGGAAGTTTTTCGACGCCGCCCCGCCGGCCGTCAAGAAGGAACTCAAGCGCGTCGTCGTGAACGGCTTTACCGGAAGCAGCATCTGGCCGCTGCTCTACTCGTTCCCGCCGAACCTTCCCGACCAGATCGACAACGGCTACAAGGACTTCGCCAGGCGCTTCAAGCCGATCCTCGATGTATTCGAGAAGGAAGACGTCTACTTCGCCCTCGAGGTGCACCCGACGGAGATCGCGTTCGACATCTCGTCGGCCGCCCGCGCCGTCGAGGAGGTCAAGGGACATCCGCGGTTCGGCTTCAACTTCGACCCGAGCCACCTGGGCTATCAGGGCGTCGATTACGTGGCGTTCATCCGGCAGTTCCGCGACCGGATCTTCCACACGCACATGAAGGATGTGTACTGGTCCTCGCGGCCGACTCGCGCCGGCGTCTTCGGCGGCCATCTGAACTTCGGCCACCCGGACCGCTACTGGGACTTCCGCTCACTGGGCCGCGGGTGTGTGGACTTTGAGGCGATCATCCGCGCGCTGAACGAGATCGGCTACCAGGGCCCGCTTTCGGTCGAGTGGGAAGACGGCGGCATGGACCGTGAGCACGGGGCGGCGGAGGCGTGCGAGTTCGTCCGGAAACTGGATTTCGCGCCGTCGGCCCGCGCGTTCGACGCAGCGTTCGCGGAAGACTAGTGCCGCGTTCGGAGAGACCGTTGTGCCGTTGGGGGTGGCGGCCGCGCGGCGGCATACTGTCGTGTCTGACTCGATGCAGTAAGGAGGCGATCGGTGAATCGAACACTTCAACGAGCGTGGATGACGACTTTCGGGATTCTGACCCTCGCAGCCGTCATGGGATGCCAGCAGGGCCCGGCCATCCGGCGAGCCGGCCGCACGGCGGAGGCGCGGCAGCAGTTGATCAAGCCGGGGTTGTTCGGAGACAATGCGCCGGCCGACCGGTTGCGCGGCCGCTTCGACTTCTGGAATGAGGAAATCATCCGCGAGGATGTGGCGGTCGGCACGGTCTTCATGGGCGACTCGATCACCGAGTTGTGGCAGCTCGACGCCTACTTCGCCCCCAGCGAGGGGGTGATCCTGAATCGCGGCATCGGCGGCGACATCGCCACGCACATGGCGAAGCGCTTTGCCGCGGACGTGCTCCAGTTGCGGCCGCGAAACGTCGTGATCCTCGCCGGGACGAACGACGTCTCGCGGATGCTCAGCGCCAAGCAGAGCGATGAGGAGATCATCCGCGCCGTGACGGCCGCCGTC